>Ga0302116_1001823_pt1 | contig 12751 bp, 11 predicted proteins | sample AG5_SCM_MG_FD_203124 | JGI IMG/M metagenome (GOLD analysis project Ga0302116, IMG submission 203124) | Marine microbial communities from Western Arctic Ocean, Canada - AG5_SCM | ecosystem: Environmental > Aquatic > Marine > Oceanic | place: Canada: Western Arctic Ocean | collected 2017-10-01 | reverse complement strand
CCCCCCTCCTTCTTGGCTGCCGCCTCTTTCCTAAGTTTCATTCCCCTGGCTCGAGCCTGCAGCTTCGTGGCAGCCTCCTCCTGCTCCAGTTTCTCCTCTTCATCCTCGAAAGGTATCTCCTCGCAGTTCTGATCCACTGTCCTCTTGTAACCCGCACTGGGAACGCACGAGACAATTTTCCACGTACTCATGCTGTTCTCCAACGCGCCACAAAGCCACTTGATCTGTAGCTTCCCCAAGCTGTTCGTTCGCGTGTCCAGAATGAACATTTCTGCATTTGCGCCCAGCTCCACTTTCGTGTAAAAGTGCCTCGTTGGTTTCCGCAACAATGTCACCGGAAAGAACTCGGCAAAGCTCTTCACTGGCATTGTTGCGGCCCCCGCGTCCTTGCTCGTCTTGCTCCTGCTGCTACTCTTCCTGCTGCTACTCTTCCTCCTGCTTGCGTCCCCCTCCAGGCCTTTCTCCTCGCTTCTCAGCGTGCTGTGAGCGTTCCTGCTCGAGTCGTTGAACGAGGCGTACAGAGGTAACTTCTCGCACAACGCCCCCAACCCCGCCGTCCCCTTCCAGCTGTCCCTCAGACATGCCCTATGCTCGCTCAGCTGCTCCTTGCTGCTCCCAACATTTTCGCCAATATTGTACACAACATTGGGCTGCACCAGACTCCCCAGCAACAGCAAGAACGAGTCCTATTGAAGGAAGGCGAGTCAAATGAATTGAGTGGAATAATGTTAGTTTAGTAGTGGTCAAGGCTCGCTCGCCTCGCTCACTCACCTCGATCACTTTCTCGCTCACTTTCCCATCGATAGCTTTGAAGCCGTTACCAGCGCCCATGTTCCCCACGCTTCCAAGCATGAACGAAACACCCCGCTGCTCGTCGCTGTCGATCAATGTTGTGAAGGACCCGCTCACAAACTTGCCAGCTTCAACGCCCGGGAACCTCCCGTCCGGCGTCTCCAAGCACACCCTGTAGTAGTATTTTGTCTTCGGGAACAAATTCCCAAACGTGGCAGAGGCGGAAAAAGGATCGTTTTCCTTGTCCCCAGCCATGGCCTGCTGGGTGTCGGTATTCTTGGCGTCGAAGTTGATGTCGGGGCAGAGCTCCATGATCACAGTGCCGCGGGTGGAGGCTTGGCACCAAACTAATGCGGACTAGTGATTGTGTTTGTTAGTTGTTGGTGTGGTGTGGTGTGGTGTGGTGTGGTGTGGTGTGGTGTGGTGTGGTGTGGTGTGGTGTGGTGTGGTGTGGTGTGGTGTGGTGTGGTGTGGCGTAGTATGGTTGGGCCTCACCTGGGCAGTTACCATACCCACAGAGGGGCCGAGGTCAATTCCTGTCACCAATCGAGCGGAGAGAAGCTCCAGGTTGGCCTTAGTCTGTTCCTGAAAAATGCCGTGGGACGCCCGCTTCTGCAAAAATCCAATAGCATCCTTCCTCATCTGCTGAGTGATTGCAATATTCTTCGGATTGTTTCGCTTTAGAAATTGCCCTAGGAAGGTGAGTGGATTGAAACCGTACTCGTAGTTGAACTGAACCTCCTCATCGGAGTCAGACTCGTCGTCATAATCCGTCTCGTCGTCGGGGTTGTTGTTGGCATCGTTCTCATCATCTTCCGAATCGCTTTCTCTGTTCATTTTCTCATCAAGAGCTTCTATCGTGATTTGGGGAGGCCGCCCATAAGGAGCTTCGAGGACCTGGAGTTTTGCTGCTTCTTGTATCGTTTCGTTCAGCCCATGGAAAAGGAGAGTTTTGAGATCGTCCATTGTTGGGTTGGTTGGAGAAGGAGTGGCCATTTATGGTGAGAGTTGAGGAGTTGAAAAGTTGGACAGGGAGTTTAGGAGTTGGGGTTTTAGTTTTTATTGTGTGAGGGGCTGAATTGTGGGTTACTGGTTAAGTTGGATAAGACTCAAGATAAACTGATGTTCTTGATCTGATCTCTTCTTCTTTATTGTAACTTCTCAGCGAGCGCGTGCGAGTCCAGAAAAAATAAATCAAAAAATCCTAAAATCGTAAAAATTGGAGCAACTCACACGGGACCCTGATAGAATGTCCTCACTGTTCAGCAAAAAGAGGAAGCTCAGCCGTCAAAACACAAATCCTACATCGACACCAACCAACCCAATCACTTTCACGCAATCTGTATCAAAAAAAAAAACAGCTTTAACATCACTGATCACAAAGGTTACGTTTGAAAGCCTTGGGATAGGCAAGTCACTGGCACAAACGTGTCGAGCTCTTGGCCTCACTCACCCGACTCCTGTGCAAAGGCACAGTATCCCATCAATCCTTGCTGGCGGTCACGTGTTAGCGATATCACCTACTGGTTCTGGCAAAACTGCCGCTTTCTTACTCCCAATTTTAAACAAGCTAATGGAAGATCCATACGGTATTTTCGCAGTAGTCCTCTCTCCGACTAGGGAGCTTGCCCAGCAAATTCATGAGCAGGTATGTGCCCTCGGGTCAGTTCTTAAGGTTCAGTCAGTGCTGGTTTGTGGAGGAGGCGATTTTGTTCGTCAATCGTGTGCTTTGCAGAAGCAACCTCACTTCCTTGTGGCCACCCCTGGTCGATTGGGCGAGATGATGCGGAACAACGCTGCTGCCATAAAAGCAGGTGGCAAGTCATTAATCAAACTGAACAATGTTCGTTTCGTCGTGTTGGACGAGGCAGACAGACTCTTGAGCAAGAACGGTTTTGAGAAGGACGTGGCTGAAATTCTCAGCTGCACTTCGAAATCCCGGCGGTGCCAGACGATCCTCTTCTCCGCCACAATGACCGCCAGTCTGGACGAGGTCAGCAACATGGCGAGTGGGGGTAGGAGCAGGCTGCCCTTGCAGCAATTTACTGTCACTGCGGATGGCGAGTTGAAGGAGAATGATTCATCGTCGAGTGGTGGTGAAGACGAAGAAAATGACAATAGCGATGGCGATAGTGATAGTGATAGCGATGGCGACAACAGCAACAACACCAACAGCACCAACACCAACACCAACACCATAGGCTCCGCTAGAATCCCCGCGGGTCTCTCCCAGCAGTATATATTCATGCCATCGAAAATGCGAGACGTTTACCTCGGTGAGTGAGTGAAGACGTTACGAGTTGGAGTTTAGGGGTGGGTGATTCAATGATTCGCCATTTTTTTGCATTTTTTAGTTTTCACTTGGCGTGCACTTGGCGCGTTTTTGGCCGTCCCAAAACAACCCCTCGCAAAAAAAGATGCGCCTAGCCTAACCCGCCGCAGTGTTAAAATCTGGCCGTCTAAAACCTCCGTACGCTGAAGTTACGGTCGATTTCGTGATCCGCCTTTTTTTTTCCCTTTTTTTAGTTCTCACATTGGCGTGCACATGCCCCTGATCTGGATCTGGATCTGGACCGTCCCTGAACAACCCCCTCGCACAAAAAGTTGCATATACACTAGTTGTGACTAACTCGCTTCGCTCGCTGTAGTTTCCGCAATCAAGGCCCTAATCGAAAATGGAGGGCTGAAAATTGAACAAGACGAAGACTCCTTCAAGGGCAGCGGGTGGACCACAGCCGTCCGTAAGGACAACGATGATGACGAGGAAGAGGACTCAGGGGCCAAATCGGCAATAATTTTTGTCGACAAGTGCGAGCGGGCAGCGTACCTCGAGGGAACGTTCCAGGAGCTCGGAATCCATTGTGTGGCGCTTCATTCCCTCCTCTCCCAGGATCGACGGATGGCGGCCTTGGGAAAGTTCAAGTCCCAGCAAGTTAGAATTCTTGTTGCGACGGATGTTGCCTCCAGGGGATTGGACATTCCCGAAGTTGACCTCGTCCTGAATGCAGAGCTGCCGAGAAGGCCGGACGACTACATCCACAGGGTCGGGAGAACGGCGAGAGCGGGGAGGAGAGGGCTCGCCGTGAGCTTGGTGAGCGAGAACGACATTTCGTTGATTCACGCCTGCGAAGACTTGAGCGGGCGAAAAATGGACAAGTGCGAAGTGGTGAAAGACAAGGACGCGGTGAAAATTATGAGCAGTGTCAGCAAGGCAAGTCGGCTGACCAAGGTCAAATTGCTGGAAATAGGGTTTGATAAGTTGGTGAAGAAGCGAAAAGAACGAAAGGTGAATGACAATAGGCAACGACAAAATGTCGCGAAACAAATGAGGAAAATTGGGAAAAAGTAAAAAGATTTCACCAAAGTTCATTTTTAATTAGAAAAATTTACCCCCTTCCCCTCCCATTAAACAAGTTTCCTGTGCCAAATCGTTTGGTAACCCGCTGAAACGAGGCTGAGACAGAACATCTGGATGGTCAAATTCTTGATCGCTGCGTTGAGAACTTGGGCCGTTGCCAGGTCATCAAAGAGCCTATGAGCAGCAATTGCCAAGTAGAACGTGCTACTCAACAAGCTCCCAATGCAACCTGTCGCAAGTAAGCTGCGAGTGAAGCGGAAGTTAGCTAAGTAGTCGATTATTTCTTCAAGGCTCGCTCGCTTCTCTCACTCACCTCTCCTTGGACGCACAGTAGATGAGCGTACCACCGATCAATAGTTGACAGGAACCAAAATATCTGCTTATTGACAGCAAAACTGAGCCTATGTCAGTCACGCGCCAGTCTCCAAGAGCTTCGTCTGCCCCGTAAGACTCAAAGAGAGTCTGAGGAGAAAACAGGAACAAAATTCCGTAAGCTGAAGTGAGGATACCAACCACTATCAAAGAGAATGATGCAAAAGCAGGAAACTTTTCAGGGATCGGTAAAAGTTCAGATGGCAAAGTTTTACCACTTTGAAGCATTGATTCGAGAAGCATTGTCTCTCCCAACGATTGTCTACGTTTCATTGCGTGAAAAAATGTGTGTAGTGTATTGTTTTTGATCTTAGTTTTTCTTGATTTTCCAAGTTTTTTGGTTCGATTCGTTCGAACTTTAAACTTCAAAAATTCAGTTTGTCACGTATCATCACAACTTAACTCTCAACTCACCACACTGAAACCGTAAGAACCTACAATATAAAGAGCGAATACTTTCCTCCTCCCATCTTGAAACCAACATCGACTGCATTTTTAAAATTTCAAACAAAATACAAAACAGTGGGTTGAAGACAGATCATCATCATGGTGTTACTTGAAATAAAGCTTCGGCAAACCCCAGCTAAGCCCAACTTAATCACATCAATGACGAAAAAGTCAGCCACCATCTACCTTTCTGATGCTGAACCAGCAGAGTTTCCAACCATCAACTTCTTGTCAACTCCTCATGATCTGGAGTCACATTTCACAAAATCCTCTTCCCCTTCGACATGCCTCATGTCGCTGTACTTTACGTTAGATCAGCAATTCCTTCTTGAACCCTCAGCACCAACCCCCAGAAGGTCGTCCTTCCTTAGCTCAATGAAATCGCTTGTCTCCACACCCAAACCAAAATCACTTTCCCTTCACGTTGGCATTAAGCTCCCTCCTGTGAACGCCCCCCTCGTCGACATTTTGTGTCCCTCCCCTACACCCACCACCTCCTGGGCCTCCCTTCACGACATCTCGAGCTCCGACTCCGACTCGGGCTCCAATATAAATTCCAACAAGCCCAGTAATCAAGTAATAATTGTAGAACACCCCACAATCCTCACCACCATCCAAACTCTTCGAGCCAATCTCACCACCACTTTTTCTTCCACTCTACTCTCCCTTCTCTCGCACCCCCATTCAACATTCGATGTAGAAACTTTGGAATTTGTCTTTGGCGACCTTCAGCAGCAGAATTCTTACGATGAAAACAATGCCAAGAACATAAGAATGGGAATCCGATGCAGCCCCGCCACCGCAACTACCACAAACCCCCTCTTTTACGAGTTCTCTGTAGATGCTCTCCCGCCTCTTCCTGTTTCCACAACTACCTTGGAGCAAATTCTATCTCACGTAGCTCCTTCGGCTCCTTCTGCGTGGAATGAAGAGCTCTTGAGCATTTTTTCTCAGTTCATGTCCCCCCCCTCTTCCATGGACACGAACGCAAAAATAGACGAGCAGCAATATATCATCCGAGCCCTTTCAATCCTTCAAAACCTTCCACCCACCTCGGCCGTAGAGTTCGTCAGCCTAATTTGGCACAACCGTATTTTCGAAGCGGCCTCCCAAACCACCCGGTCCCTTCAGTTCCAAATGAACCTGTTTTCTGCTGCTGCCGACAAACTAGGCGAGCAGTTTCCACTGGAAAAATTATCAATTTTGCAAAGTTTGCTGGACTTGCACAAACGTTTCGAAATGCCCGTCGACATTGATAACAACAGCGACGGAGACGGAGACGGAGACAGCGAAGAAAAAATCATCTACGATGAGCAATTTTGGGAAAGTTTCGAGCCACTGCCCGACGACTCCCCCCCGCAATCCTTCACAATTCCCAGCAATCCATCATTCCCGCAGCAGTCCTTTCGATCACCATTAAATTCTGTCCGAATTCCTTCTCCCCTGAACATGGTTCCGGCTCTCAATATTCCCGCCCTCTCTAGCTCACCCACAACGGTGTCAACCACAGCCACAACCACCGCCACAACAACAACCACCGCCACCACAAAAGCGATTCCCCAGTTGAACTTGCTGAACGCTTTTACCTTTCAAGCAGAGGCCCTAAAAAATACCACCGCCTCCTCCTCCAACAACAACACGTCTAGACAACTCAACAACAACACCCCCACCATCGACATGCAGCTTCCCATCCTCTCTTTACTTTCCGGGAGGTGAGTGAGCGTGGAAGACGAAATTACGCGAGCCTATGATTAACTAACAATATCTGTTTTGTTTGCTCGCTCGGCGCAGGCTTGCAACGGCAGCAACTGCTAGGGGAAACCAGGCCATGACCCCCAGCAACAACAGCAACAACAACAACAACAACAACAATCTTTCTGGGCTACTTTCGAGCCGCTCGTCCCGCCGTCACACGGCAAGAGACGTACACTCATCATCAAACTCAGCTGCAAACACCGCCCGAGGTTCGGCATCGGCACACCCGCCCCCTACAGCCCAGTCATCCTCTAGTAATCTCCTCTCGTTCCGAGCCGGCTACAGCTCGCAGCGCACCGCGAGGGCTCAATCGTCCTCCAACGTGCTTATCTCGAAGTCGGTCACAAAGCTGCCAATCCACAATTTTTCGATGAAGAATCTCCCCACCACTTCCCGCAACAGCACAGACCGCAGCACCGTGCGGCAACTTGGCCGATCAATTGGCAGTAGCCGGAGCAAGAATTCCAAAAATGACGATAAAAACGTGGGACCAATAACGGAGGCTTTGGGAACGCTGGGGAGGCGCCTTGGTCAGCGCTGTGTTGCAATGGATATTTGGGTGCTGTCAACCGTGAAAAACAACAAAAATATATCAGCAATTAAAAGAGGAATAAATTCACCGAGTATCACCTCCTCGACCCCCTCCACCTCATCCTCCGCCGAATCACTCCTCCAATCGTTCACCAGCAACTACTTCGAGGCTGGCGTTCTTCACCTAATTGGAGATGAGAACAGCGCCAACCAAAATCTACAAGAGTCCATCGAGCGTGTCGGGATGAAATTTGGCAGTGCTGCCGTAGAAGCTGACAAACCTGGAGCAGATGCAGATGCAAATGCAGAACTTCAGCTAAAGCGCGTCGTCCGCAATCTCTTTGGTGCTGTTACGAAGCGACCGGGAAATGATGCCGCTCATATAACCTCAATCATCTCCACCGTGAGCTCCATGGGCATGAGCCCCACCCCCAACCTCCAACAAACGCTCAATTTCACATCAGTAGAATTCGAGGACCTCGCCTATTCCGAGGAAAAGATAATTCGGCTTCAAAAACGCCGAGACACCCTGAAGGCCACAGTCTCCCAGCGCAAAACTTGGGTGCTCCAGCTCCTGACAATATCCATCTACAGATCTGTGTACGTTTGGCACCTAGAGCAGCATCTTCTCCTCACTACACCCAATACAAATCTCATCCCCCAAATCATCACCCAAGCCACCCAAATGTTCTCTCAAGTCTCATGGCTGCAAGTCGTGGACGAAATGATGATGCAGAATAGCAACTGGGACCAGCAAAATTGCAACGGGTGCTTCTTGGCCGGCCGATCTGTCGGTCGGCAGCTAATTTCGCTCTTGAAGTGCTGCTTTGAATACGAGAAACGGTCTACAGTGAGCTCGATTAACAGCTTGCATGCTGTCGAGTTCTGCGGGGGGATTTTTAACTACATTGAAGGAGTGCTTAGCGGAGCTGCCAATAAGAATTGTAGCACACACGCAATTGAAGAGGCGAACTTTTTCGCGGATTTCGTTCTCACCGTAGTGAGTTGCTGTAGATCCGTCCCCGCCAAGGACAAGAACAACGCGAAAGTGATCGCCACAATTGTGGCGATCAGCGACATGGCGTTGCGCTTTCGGAAGGGCGGAGGAGGTGACCAACATTTTCTCGGCAGCAAGATTGGCGAAATTTCGATCTCCCTCTTCAGCGGGGACATAAACGACACAAAGAACAATATTTCCAGCAACTGCTTGACCGCCGCCGCAGTCGAGTCCCACATGCTGATTCACTACTTGGAGGTGGTCAAAACGTGCAAAAAATATCGAGGCAACTTGTTGGCGCTGGAAAAAACAGCATCAGACGAGAATGCTTTGAACGCTTCTCTCCTTGCGCTGATACGGTTGTGCGACGATGAAACAAACGATGCAAAATTGCAGATAATTCAGGAGCTGCAGTTGGCGAAGTTCGTCGCAGTTGAGCTTGAGCGAAGTTATGAATATTTGAGCGTTCAGAAGAGGGAGAGGTTGGAAAAGGGGAAAATTGAGAAGGAGAGGGTGGCGAGGGTAAAGAAGGAAGAAGAACTAGCAGAGAGGGAGAGGGTGGAAAAGGAGAAGGCGAATGCTATAAAATTGGAAATTGGGTGCCGCGTTGATGGAAAGTTTGAGATCAACGGGAGAGACAGGTGGTTCGCAGGGGTTTTGCTTGGTTCGGAGTCTCTTTACTGGATTTTATTCGACGACGGGGACTACAAGCAGGATATGGTGCGGGAAAGTATTCGGATCAGCAAGAGTCGAAAGGAAATTTCCAAGCTATCGACTGATGCAATTGAAGCTGCCAAAAGGGGAGACAATTACCATAAGCACGTTTTCGAGGAGGAAGCGGTGGATGCTGTTGTCAAGGAGGTGGAGGAGCAGCAGCAGCAGCAGCAGCAGGACAAAATTCTAGACGTCAATAACTCCTTCACTTCTTCTTCCCCAAACAATGATGATGATGACGACTCGTCCATCTCGGACTCCTCGCTATTCCTCGATATTCCAACTGTTATCCCACTCAGCAGCACCAAGGAGGACAACGAGGTGAAGGGGCTGCTCAACAAAACCCTTTCCCTTTCGCTGAGCAACATGCCGACGCGAGCATCCACGATTAATTCAATTACCCCACCTCCGAGCATATCGTACGGCAACAACAGGCTCGAGCTGAACGATAGCAGCGCGCTGCACCACTTCGGCAGTGCTGTAAGAGCCGCGGCGGTTGCCTTCTTGCTTCGTGCGTTGACATTGGTTGGGCGCGAGGTGGGCAGCAAAATCCACAATAACAACAACAACAACAACAACAACAACAACAACAACAACAACAACCGAAACTCAAACGAAAGTCCTCCCCCAACAGACACAAAAGATTCTCCCCCCGATCAGCACGACCAGCACAATCCTCACGCACCCCTGCAAGCGCTGGAAAACATAATCCAAGCTGTCGGCGAGGTGGAAAACAACCCCTCCGAATTCTTCGAAACGGTGAAAAAAGCACTCATCAGCATGTCTGACAGTGAAACACGAATGCTGAAATTGCTCTCCCCCACCCTATTCAAGAGGGAATTGTACGACCAGCAACAGTACGGCGCTTCGGACGACGGAAGCCTTGGGCGGGCCAAACTTCTGGGGGCGGGAGCCTTTGGGGAGGTTCGCGTCGTCGCCAACGAAGCTGGGGAGAAATCGGCCGTGAAACTTCTACCCAAATTTTCCCGAATAACACTCGGCGAGATTATCTTCAACATTCACTCCGAGCTGAGTAGCCTCCAAGCTTGCACCGGAGCGGGGTGCATGGGGGCGGTTCAGCTACTAAATTTTGGAGTTGTATCGAACCATTTCTGGATCGTGACTGAATTTTGCGAGTTCGGAACTTTGTTGAACTGGAGACACGCTCTGCAACCAAGGGAGATCAACGCCAAGTTCTTCTTGTTGGTGTGGTCGAACTTGTGTGAGTGTGTTGGAGAAATCCACGATAGGGGTGTTATCCACAACGATTTGAAGCTCGACAACATTCTGCTAAGGGGAAGCGACTTGACGGTGAAGGGGAACATTTGCATTGCCGATTTCGGGGAGGCGGAGGTGAGGTTAGTGAAGGAGGAGGTGGAGGAGGAGGAGGAGGAGGAGGAGAAGGTGGTGGGGAAGTTGGAGGGAGGAGAAAGTAGTGACGAAGAGCTAGAGGAGCTAGAGGACGAAAACAAATCCAAACCTACGAAAATAAGCATGCGCAAGGTGTTTCACAATATAAATCCATCCGCGCCAATCAGGGCTCGGGGCACCGAGAGGATTCAGAGCCCCGAAATGCTCGCCATTGTTGACATAACTAGAGTCGATGGGAACAACTACGACAGGAGGAAGGGAGGCGTTGACGGAATTCAAAACAGGCCCGATTTCCTGAGCGACTGTTGGAGTCTCGGGTGCTGTATGTACGAACTGGTTGTTGGTGACTTCCTGTTCGACACGGCTGATTGGGCGAGGTTCTTTTTGTTGCTGTCTTCCGAGACGTTTGGAGAATTGCCGGAGGCGTCCAGCGTGGAAGTTATGAAGGAAGTTTTGGGGTTGGGGGGGGAGGAAACGGGAACGGGAACGGACCTGATCGTGAAGTGCATGCGAGTCTGTTTGTCGAGGGAGCGAGGGAGAAGGCTCGGGGCAAAAGAATTGGCAAACGTAGCGAGAGTTGAAATGTCTCAGTTTTAGATTTGAATTAAGTTCCCACAACACTGTCTGTTCTTTTTCGCTCGCTCAGAACTTGCAGTTGATCTTCTTGCTGTTGTTGAATCTCCTGAACAACTGACGAAATCTTCAACAGCAACCGTCCATCGTTGTACGAATTCAATGAGAGGTCCTTTTTATTGCCAAAATTTTCCACCTCGGCCCCAGCAGTGGTGCTTCCAACGTCGTCGTTAATCGTATTGATCTGGCTCAATTGACTTGTGATCTGGCCTGATTCGGACACTGTTCGAACCCTCGCGTACGACTGCCTTCGCATTTTTTGCTGGCAGGGCGCCATTTCCATCCGAGTGATTACCTCCACACCATCCTCGTCGTCGGTTTTGGGGTTCTGCCTAAAGAGGTCGAGGGTGAAATCTTCCAAATTTGCTGACGCGGCAGCCGCGGCTGCGGCCATATCTGGGGATTTGTCAATATTGTTGTTGTTATTGTTGTTGTCGACCCCATTGCCACTCCTGCTCCTGTTGCTCGAGAAAAGTGACGTGACCATGCTCCCCGTCCTTGACTTGTTGGGACTGGTGGACCTCTCCTGCTGCTCTTTCGCCAAGGATTGTTTGATGTTTTCGGGCATCTTCTTCATAATCCTGTTCTTCTTGAACGTAGCGCCGATCCCCCCCTTGCTGTCGAATTGCTCCAAAGCAACCAAACTGCGCCGAGCGAAGCGAGGCGCATTTTTAATGGAGCAGGGGGGAGGCGAGCGAGCCAAATAAATGAGAATAATGTTAGTTTAGTAGTGGCTTGTACTCTCGTCTTCATCAAGGCTCGCTCGCTTCGCTCGCTCACCTCCTGTCCGACTCGCACAGAACGTTGGAACTCTTATTGATAATGTAGATGTCGTCCAGGTCCATCCCGCAAGCCGAGTAAGCCTTCATGTCCGTAATTTTGTTCCCGAAACCAGCCACGAAGAGCTTCGAGTCAGTGCTCCGCCCAGCGACAGCAAACGGCAAGATGATCTGCCTGGTGATCGCGTCAGCCTTAAATACGTCCGGGTTTTTCGCAACTACCTCAGTGTACAGCACGTCCTTGACGCTCCCGGGGTGGCACAGTGTCAAACCCCGGGGGAGGTGGACGTCGTCCTGGACGGTGCTGACGAGGAACTGCGCCGAGCGAGGAAGGTGAGAATTAATGAGAAGTTAGTTTAGTGTTGGCGTCTTCCCCCAAGGCTCGCCCGCTCACCTTTCGGGTGTAGCTCATTAGAGAAATTGGCCGTGAGGTGAGGTACACGAAACGGAGGTTGAGGTTGGAGAGGTCCGTGTAGAATTGGTTGACGCCCTTGTGGGTGTGGGAGTCGTACGACTCAACGGCGTTGGACAGCAGGCCAATGACGTCCGATTTCGTCACCGTGCCGTCAACGTCGGAAATGACGATCAAGTCCGTCGAGTCCCAAACGTACAGGAAGCACTCCGCGTAGCGCTTCCTGCTGTTCGCCCCCCTGCTGGTGTAGGAGTTCTCGAAGCGGAGGATGTTCCTCCCGGGGTGAATGATCTTCTTGTTCCGGAGGCGGTTGAGGATGTTCTGGGCGGGCTTCTGGGAGTTTGAATGCTCGAACAAGCAGAAGCCATTTTTCTGGACGACCATCTGAAGATCTTTCACGTAACGGCCGTTTATGAACACATCCACTTCGTTGTCCTTGGCATCGTCGTGGGAAACCGGCTTTCGTTTGGGGGAGGTGGAAATGGTGGTGGAGGTAGAGGTGGAGGTGGAGGAGGAGTTGGAGTTGCGGGACATTTCTACTGCCACGGGGGCGGATGTGGATGTGGATGTGGATGTGGGGGAGGGGGTGG
>Ga0302116_1001822_pt1 | contig 12754 bp, 10 predicted proteins | sample AG5_SCM_MG_FD_203124 | JGI IMG/M metagenome (GOLD analysis project Ga0302116, IMG submission 203124) | Marine microbial communities from Western Arctic Ocean, Canada - AG5_SCM | ecosystem: Environmental > Aquatic > Marine > Oceanic | place: Canada: Western Arctic Ocean | collected 2017-10-01 | reverse complement strand
GATGCCCCACCGCACTCCTTGCACTGAGAGCGCCGACGACCGTGCTCGCAGATTGATGCCCCACCGCACTCCTTGCATTGAGAGCGCTGACGACCGTGCTCGCAGACTGATCCCCCGCCGCACTCCTTGCACTTAGAGCGCATACGGCCGTGCTCGCAGATTGATCCCCCACCGCACTCCTTGCATGTATGGCGCCAATGACCGTGCGGACAAGCGCTGCACACCTTGCAGTTCGAGCGCTTCTTCCCGTGCTCGCACGGCCCCTTTGTTGGAGGGGCTCTCTTCCGCTTCGTGGCCTTCGTCGTCGACTCCTCTCTCGATGTATCCGTGTTCTCTGCATCGCCGGCATTCGGAACCGGTATCCTGACTCTCGGCCTCCAAACCGTCGTCATCCCCATCCGCGAGGTCGGCGCACCCACCGTCTGTCGAGGCAAAATAAATCGGGCGTTGGAAAAAATATCGCCCGATCGACCTCAGAGAGGTGACCGTATCCGGGCCACCGCGGGGCCATTGCAAGTCGCGCGGCAAGGGTCGGTCGACGGCGAAGCGCACGTAGCTCGCGTAAGGTCAGTCTCTCCGTCCGCGTTTACTCCACCCTGAATCCCAACCCGGCTCCATCGCGTCCATTCTCACCGCGCGTCTCGTCGCGACCCGCGCCCCTCGGCTCTCGATGGGGGCAGAGGAAACCCTACGATGGCCAGTCTGGACAGCTGTGCGCCTTCACGATCGCACCCGCACCCGCATTCTCTGACCCGCGCACCCGACTCCATCCTCCATTCCTAGGTCCACCTAGGGTCAACAGTCCACGCGAGACGCGAGAGAGAGCTCACCGCGTTACACGTCAGAGTTCAGAGAGAAGAGACGAGAGGAGAGATGGGTGCGCCAGCGGGGGGATTCGACACCTCCAAGGTTTGGTCCCCCGCGGGTGGCTGGTTCGCGGATCCCAAGCACTGGAAGCGGAACACCGCGATGGGCTTCGGCGTCCTCGCCGTAGCCTCCGCGATGATCTTCAACTACAGCCGCAAGCTCGAGACGCGGCCGCTGTCGCCCACGCGACGGATACCCTCACAGGCGTGGTGCAAAAACTTCCCCGAGGATGCTCCGCAAAAATAATCACCGGCGGACGATCCAGATGATGATGACCTTTCACGGGATCATCTCTTAGCACCGTTTCGTGATGATTATAAGACTGTACTTTACACCCTACTACGTGTACGACCCGCTCATGCTGCTGACGTGGGTTCCAGCCTGCGAACCCGCCTGGGACTCGCGCACTCGTTTACGCTCCCGCTTTTGTTCCCTTCGTTGCTTTCGCGACTCCCTCATCTCGTCCTCGAACTTGTCGTCCGCGTCCGTCTCGCTCGGCATGACCTGCCCTTTGACCTCCTCGAAGATCAGCTTCTTCAGGCTCTCCGGCATGTAGTACTGCCGCAGGGGAGTGCCGTCGTTGCGCTCCATGTCCTCGCAGAAGCACTGCAGGATGGTCTCGATGGCTTCGATGTACGAAGTGAAAAACGTGACGTAGATGGCGGCGGACATCGCCGCGGAGACGCCCGCGGGGACGAGGCCGACGTTGACGCCGTCCGCGTCCGGCATGACGTGCGTGAGGCACGTCGTGATCACGCCGGAGATGCTCGCGACGGTGATCAAACCCGCGAGCAACGCCGACGACGCCGCGCCGAGGCACTGCCGCACGACTTCCTCGTTTCGCATCTTTAAATGCATCTGCCACGCCGCGCCTCTGCGTAGGCTCGTGCCGTGAAGCGCGATCTGGCACACCGCACCGCCGCGGTACATCATCGCGTGCGACTCCGGGTTTGGTTTACGCCTCAACACCGCGTTTTTGAAACGAAGCACAAGCCGCACGGGGGCGTAGGCGAGGCTGTACATGCCGAGAAGCGCGATGGATCCAGCGTGGTAACTCAGGCATCGGCCGATGGCCCACGAGAGGGATATGTCCAACAACGCCTCCTCACGCGGTTCACGCGCCCAGTACCACGTGCTGACGTGCGACGACACGATGAACCGAACGAAAAACACGAAGAACGTCAGGCACCAGATGCAGAACCACGCGTGAAAGACGGTGGCGACCCGATACACCCTGTGAAGTGAACAAAACACACGTGTCAGTCGAATTGTGCCCATATGCAAATAAAGATAAAAATAAGCTCACCAGTGCCACCCCTCGGCATCCGGATCGTCGTGTTTATGAAACCACTCGCTCGCCATCGCGGAGAGCGACAGGACCCCGGAAGCGAGCCACGCGGTGACTCCGCACAACGGCACGAACGTCAACAACGGGATGCTGAAGTTCAGCCCCGTCAGGTGCAGCACCACCGAGCTCTGATCTAAAAACAACGTCGCCACGCCCAGGTCTTTTCGCCGGGTGGTGTAGTACCTGTGATAAACAAACACGACGTCAGACCAATTGCCGATTGCCGATACGGAAGCATACGGAAATGAGAGAAAATAAGCGTACCAAGCCATCGCCCCCGCCGACGCCGCGAAACACGCTCCGATGATTGGCAAAATCCACGTCATGATGACATCCGCGGCGCCCACGCGCGTGTCCACGTTGGTAATCACCGCATCCCCCACCACCGGCGTGTCCTGCCCGATCGCCTGACCACCCAGCGCCAGCGCGATGCATCCTTGTAATATAATCGCAGACACAAACGCGAGATTCGTAAAAGCCGCGGCTCCGTTTTCGAGCGCCATCAACATGCCGTACGATATCAGCGTCGTTAAGATGACGCCGATGAGGATGCACCACCGCGCGATGTATATGTCGGCGAGTAGGTTGCTGAACGTGCGCTCGGGTGTGTCCACGACGGCGTGCGCCTCGTCGATCGCCCGCGCCATGGCGTCGGGGGAATGCGTGGAATTTGTTTGGTCCTCCGCGGGGACGCACGCGTTGAAGGTTTCGTCGTAGTCGAGGTACGACGCGGTCCACGTGCCGCCCGGGCACGCCGTGGCGTTGGGCTTGGTTTGCGTCTCGTTGGCCAGGAGGCGTCGATGGTGGATCAAAGTCTCCGTTCGTTCGACGACGAATTCGAAATCCTCTGTCGTCGGATTCGGGTTCACCCGCTCCGCCTCCCTCAGCGCCCGTCGCAACCCCCGCACCATCCCAACGCCCTCACCATCCACCGCGTTAACCTCCAATAACCCCCTCCTCCGTCTCCCTCCACCTCCTCCACCTCCCGCCTTCTTACTCGCCTCTTGCGCCGCGTCCTCGACGCACACCCAATCCCCCGCGTCTGGACACTCATCAACGCACACGCCGACTGACGGGTGCATCTCCGTGGACGTCGGGTCATCGTGCGCGAACGGGTGCCACAGGTGCGGCCGCTTGGTCATGGATCCAAGGCCGCACAGCGCACCGTTGTGGTCGCGCAGGTGCCACAGGTGCTCCGGGTCGCCGTTGCCGATGCCGTTCCAGCCGACGACCATGGACGCGAAGAACATGACGAACCAGATGTAGTACCCTGTGTAAAAAGAACACGATTTCAGTCTAATTGCTCATACGTGTACGATAATAAAAATACACGTACCGTGCGAGTCTCTCATGCGGCGCGGGTAGGATTCCGGGCCGATGAAGTCCGGGTCGTTGCCGATTGCTTTTTTCCACATCGCGATGTCGCTGAAGTCGTACTCGTCGCCGTACTCCGCCTCGTCGACGTAGAACCCCAGCGCCGCGCGCTCTTTGGCCGTCTCGCCTTGATTCTTGGCTCGGAGCTTCGCCAATGGTCCGCGCTCGGCGAACTCCCACTCGTCTGGGGATTCGTCGCTGGAGTCCTCTTCCCACGCCACTTTCTTCTTCGGGACGTTGCGCTTGGACGACGTGATGCTCTGGCTCTTCTTGCTGCCGCTCGCGCCGTTCTGCTCGACGGCGAAGTCTCCCTCGAGATTCCGCGCGGTGAGTCGACTGGCGCGCGTCGGTTCCGACCGCGCGACGTAGGACGGCGTGTTCGTGGGCGGGGTGCCGAAGGAGGCATTCTCCTGCCATGACTCCGCGGGGGTGACGGCGCCGCCCCGGCGCGACATCGTGGCGAAGGGCTAAGGCCGCGCGCGCGCGTGTGGAGAGCGCCCCCTCGGGTTCCACAACGAACGTCTGCATTCTTCGAACTGCTTGCTAAGATTTGTTGACCGCGCGGCCTCCTTTTCGTGAATGATCGATGAGGGTGGATTCCCGTACAAATGTTGGACCAGTTAGCTGTTGCAGTTGACATTTCGCATTTCTGAATTTGACCTGATTTGCCCATACGGGGTGCCCACTTTGGCCAACTCGCTGCACCCCCGTGCGCCAGACCTCACCGCGCATGAGACGAGAACTCACCTCCTATGACTTGCTCAAGAGGGATTGGCGCCCCGACGTCCCCGGGCTCCTCGACGTCACCGTCAAGGACATTCGTGCCATGAAACTCGACGAGTTGAGGGCCGCGGCGAAGCGCGCGGGGCTGCACCCGTCGTGGCACGAGCGTGGCACTCGAAAAAAGGACCTCGTCGATGCGGTCGTCGCTCGACGGAAGGAGCACGCGACGTTCGCGAAGGCTGTGAAATCGCACGGCCGGGAAAAGGCGCTTCAGCGCGGCAGAGAAGAGATTGAACACGCGGCGCACCACGGAAAACAGCTCTTCCCGGGGGTCAACGGGGCCATCAGCCGAGGGCGACGCGCATCGTTGGCGGGGGATCTAATCGACGCCATGAACGAAGCGATGGAGGCGTGCGTGCACATCGTGCCGAGTGGATCCGGCGTTCGATGCGGCCCGAGGGGCAGGTTCGTGCTCACGTGCGCGCACTGCGTCGTTTGGGACGGCGAGGGCGACGACTGGGGCGAGGAGAGCTACTACGATGCGGACAAGGATGGCGAAAGATACATTGTCGGGTCAACAACGCGGCGGGTCGGAAGGATGGTGACTGTCGTGGACGTGCACGGTAAGCACGGCGGCGCCGTGTGCGTGTATCACTGCGACAAGTTCGACCTCGCGCTGCTCAAGATCGTGGACGGCCCGCTCGCGACGGGCTCAGCAGAGATCGTGGGGATCAGCGTCGGCAGCTTCGGCACTGACGACGTTGGCGAGCAGGCGAACGATAAAACTCCCGTCGTCTGCATAGGAAACCCGTTCGATGTAGATCTGGAGTGTCCAGAAGGTGAAGAACCGGAACCGATGGAACACACGCCGTTCTGGGTGAGCGCCGGTGTGTTGCAAGGGGACTTGTTGACGTGGGAGGAATCGGCGGCTAAGGAAAACGTGGGTCGGTTGAGGCACTCGTGTTGGACGTATTGGGGCCACAGCGGCGCCCCTTTGATCCGCGCTTCTGAATCCAAGATCGACGTCGTTGGTCTGCACAACTCATGGGACGATACCAACCGCGGACAGAGACACGCGGTGTCGCTCGAGGATATCCAAGAGTTCATCCAGGAGTTTGTGGACAACGATTGCCTGCACAACGATTGTCTCGATGCCGAGTGGCAAATTGGCAAATACAAGGGGCAAATTCGCGAAGATAGCGAGAGCAGCTTCGACGAGTACGACGAGTACAGGGACTTCGGACGGTCTATGTCCAGATCTCCTCCCCGCCAGCCTATCTATTGACGGATGGGTGTAATATCCTAACTGTTATGTTAGCCAACACTACTACATCAATCGCCCCTGAAGCCCTTGGACAACAGACCCGCGAAGGCCTCGTTGGGAATCTCCACGCTCCCCACGCTCTTCATGTACTTCTTTCCCTTCTTCTGCTTATTCAGCAGCTTCTGCTTTCGGCTCTTATCCATGGCGTAGTAGTTCGCAAGCACGTCCTTCTTGTACGCGCTTATGGACTCCCTGGCGAGAACCTTCGTACCCACCGCCGCCTGGATCTTAACTTCGAATAACTGCCGGGGAAGTATCTCCCTCAACCGCGTCACCCACGCCTTGCCGCTCCGCGTCGCCTTGTCCCTGTGGATCAAACCCGCGAGGGCGTCCACGCTCTGGCCGTTTATTAAAACGTCCAGGCGGACGATGTCGCTCTGCTCGTACCCCGATTCCTCGTAGTCGAACGTGGCGTAGCCGCTGGTGCGAGATTTAAGTTCGTCGGCGAAATCAACCGCGACTTCGCCCATAGGCATCCTGTACCGCAACAGAACCCTGTCGCCAGAGTCCGTGCCGCCGCTGTTGCTCATGTGCGTGTGCTCCAGCTGCGTACCCCTTCGATCGACGCACAGCTCCACGATCTTACCCACGTGTTCGTTTTTACACACGATCGTCGCGTCAACCATCGGCTCCGAGATCCCGACGGGATCGGAACCCGGGACCCGAGGGATCCCGCGCTGCATCGCTAACCGCTCGACGTCCAGCTGCATCGGGCTCGACACGTCCACACTCTCCGTGTCGCCCGGGTACGTCACCTTGTACGGCACCGTGGGCGCGGTCGCGATGACCTCGGCGCCGAACTCCTCACGCAGCCGCTGATGAAAAACATCCGCGTGAAGCAAACCGAGAAACCCGCATCGAAAACCGGGCCCGAGCGCGGCGCTAACCTCCGTTTGAACGCTCACGGACGCGTCGTTCAGAGTGAGCCGCTCCACGGAACCCTTCAGCTTCTCGTAGTCATCCCCGGTCGTCGGGAACAAACCCTGGAACACCATCGGCTTGGCCTCACGAAACGCGTTCAACGGTGCCAGTTCCACTCCGTCGTTGAGCGACTTTTGGTGATCCCGCTCCAGCACCAGCGTGTCGCCAATCTTCGCGGCGCGGACGTCCCGCTGGCTGGTTATGACGTACCCGACGCGCCCGGCGGTCAGTTCCGACACTTTCAGCGGCTCCGGGGTCATCAAACCGAGCTCGAGCACCTCGGAGACGGATCCCGTTCGCATCGACCGAATTTTATCGCCGATTTTAACGGCGCCGTCGACGATCGCGACGCTGGCCACCGCGCCCCTGTACGGATCGTAGTGGCAGTCCAGGAGCAGCGCGCGCAGTCGAGCGGTAGCGGTCGCATCTCCGCTCGGTGCGGGCACGCGTTCGACGACGGCGTCGAGCACTTTCGCCACGTTCGTCCCGACCTTCGCGGAGATGGGTACCAGCTCGGAGGCGTCGATGCCGAACACGCTCTCTAACTGTTCACCCGTACCTTCCACGTCCGCGTTGACGCTGTCGATCTTATTCGCCACCGGGATGATCGCGAGGTCCCTCTCCATCGCGAGGAAGAACGTCGCGATGGTCTGCGCCTGGATACCCTGCGCGGCGTCCACTAAAAGCAGCGCTCCTTGGCACGCGGCGAGTGATCGTGAAACCTCGAACGCGAAGTCCGCGTGGCCCGGGGTGTCGATGAGGTTGAGGAGGTATGTCTCGCCGGTGCGCGCGCACTCGTGTAGCAGCGAGACGCTCTGCGCCTTGACCGTGATCCCGCGCGCGCGCTCTACGGGCAGGCGGTCGAGGTATTGCTTACGCCCGCCCGCGGGGATGGAGCCGGTGAGCTCGAGGAGTCGATCGGCGAGCGTTGATTTGCCGTGGTCGACGTGCGCGACGATGCTGAAGTTGCGGACGTTGGGCATCGGCACGCGGAGGTAGTCTTCGGGCGAGCGTTGGTGCGCGAGGATCTCGCGCTCGGTGACGTCCGTGGAGGCTCGCGGTTGTTCGGCGGACTTGTTGGACGGAGTGCCCTCGATGACGGGTGCCTTCTTCGCGAACCCTCGGCGATGCATCTGCAGTGGCGGTGACGGGTTCGCGAGTGGTGCGGTGACGCGCCAGGGATCGAGGTGCGATCGCCGGTACGTCCCGAGCGCGTCCATCGCCGCGGTCAGAGCGCGGCGGCATCGTGCGGACATCGTCCCTTCCTCCCCTTCGGACAGCGTGCGCCCCGCCGCTGTGATGGCTCACTTTTACACATCAGGCAGACGAGGGACCTCCCTGGAGCCACGTCGTCAGTGGGCACCGGAGAAGATCGCCACTTCGAAGCGCACGCACGATCGGAACATGGCCGCGACGCATACTTTCGCAGCGACACGCATCGGCGCGAGGGTCTCCCCCGCGCGGACGTCGCGACGTCCGTGCCGCGCCTCGGCTTCATCCCCGGCGGCCTCATCGTCCGCCGAGAGGTCGAACGACGAAGCCGTCGCTATCCAGACATGCAAGATGATGCCCGGCACCTCCAGGCGCGGCTTCCTCTCGAGCGCCCTGGCGACGTCCGCGCTGTGCCTCACGTCCGCCGCTCCCGCGCTCGCCGCCGGCAACGACGCCGTCCTCGCGGCGCTCAAGGCGAAGGAATCCGCGGACCTCGTGGAAGGCGGCGCGGTGCAGACCCGCCTGAACACCGCGCTCGATGAGCTACGACGCGCCCGGCAACTCGCATCCGTGGGCGAGTACACAAACGCGCGCCAGATGCTGCGCAAGGGATCGTTGGAGTCCGTCCGCGGCGATCTCCAGAAAGTCGGTAACTACCTCCGCGTCCAACGACCCACGTTCGCGGAGTTCGAAGGCCTCGCCGTCACCGGCGGCCTCGACGCCTTCGACGGAAGCATGCGGGCGATGGAAGTCGGCGCCAAAGAAGTCACCGCGACGGACGTCAACACGAACGCCAAGGCGGCGGTGAGCGCCCTGGAGGAGGTGGTGTACCTGCTCGGGCGCGACAGGACGTACCAGGCGCAGAAGGAGAAGCTCATGGGCGGGCCGGTGGTCAAGGGCACCGACGGGGAAGTGGCCGGGACGCGAAGGGACTTTCTCGCCGAGGAGGAAATGATCATCAAAGATTCAACCTTCACGGAGAGTTGGATGACCGACGGCAAGTGACGACGCGACGTGGTGCGTGCTAGGGGGTAATAACACGGGAACGTATACCGTTACAATTGGCTAATAGAAGTAGTACACTCACGTCTACGCGTCTAAATTGCAGCCCTTGACGCATCGATGCGGCGATGTCGAGTCGACGAGAACCACGGGATCGAACACGATGTACGCCGTCGCTTGTCCGCCACCAGTCTCTTCGGTGAACGCGTCAGGAACGATTCGCTTCGTTCCCCCCGCCTTGGCGTCCGATTCCATCACCCACTTGTACGGCGACTTCTTCGGGACACCGCCGATGAACTCGCGACCGTTGATCTTCTCGCTCTGCGCCTTGAACTTCTTGGCGTGCCGCTCGAATTTGTCACCCCCCGCCGCGGCGACGAGACGAGCCTGGATCGTCTTCGCCAACGCGTGCGCTTTCCTGTCACGAACCGTCGCGGCGTCTACGGTGGCGATCACCTTGTCGTCCATCTTCCCGCGGTCCCGCTCGTGTTTTCCCGAGTTGCTGCGCACGTATTGCGGGTGCGCGATGCCGACCCTGTGCGCTAAGAGAAGTAGAAACTCGTCGAAATTTTCAGTCACTCCGACGACGTCGATTGAATCCAAAGTCTTTTCGAACCGAGCCCAGTCCTCGTCCGTCACCTTGGCGTGGCACTCGTCGCCGTGGTACACGTGCTCGCCGACGCGCTTGAGCTCTTTTCCGTTAATAACGGTCCGTCCGGGATTCGAACCGCCGACGTCCGGGTTCGTATCCGACGCGTCCACCCACTCGACGTCGTACCCGGGTTGCCGCATCTGCCCCGTGCACTTGTCTCCGAGCAGCTCCCGCGTTTGCATGTCGTGCACACGCGCGGCCCACTCGGCGATGTCCACGCCCCACGCCGCCGTACCCGGCACGTCCGGCCACTTCTTATGCAAGTGCTCCGGCTTTAATTCCTCCGTCTGCACTTTCCGAATGTAGTACTCGTAGAAGCTCAGGTACTGAGCGAATGGATCGCGAATTAACACACTGGTGGTCACGTCACATGACGCCAGCCCGTCGCCACCCCCATCCGCCGCACCAAACTCACTCTTGAGCGCCAACACGTCCTCGAGCACCTTACCGATGAAATTCTCCGCCGGCCACTTATCAGGCCAGTTGCCGCGAACCTCGACCAACGTCCGAGGACCGACGCCTTTCCCGCCCCCGTCGCGCCTGAGAAAAACCGGCGACGTCAGTCTAATTGCCTGTACGAGTACGAGAATTAAAATGTAACTTACCAGCTCCGAGCTTTGGCCCTCCAACGCTGCAACAACGCTTCCCACTCGTTCGGTTTGAAGCCGTATATCAGCGGGAACTCCCAGTCCCCCATCGCGGTCTGCTTGTCGAAGATGAAACGCAGCGTGGTGCCGCCCGTCTTGGACAGGTGCCGGTACACGTGAAGCGCGCACGGCGGGGGTTCGATTGGTTGATTGAGATCGAACTTCGCGAATGGTGCGAGTTTCGCGGCGTCCATCGATGCGTCGTCGTCGTCCTCGGGGGATGATACGACGTCATCGACGTCGACGGGCGGTGCGATGTTGGCAGTGACGTCGCCGTCGGCTGCTGCTGCGTCTGCATCGTCCCGCGCGGTCGTCTTCGTCTTGGGATCCTCGGTGCATCCGTTTGGGGAGTCGCACACCGCGACGCCGTCCGCGCCAATCTTCCATCGCCCAAACTCCCCGGGCCGCATCACCGCCGGCCTGGGTTCCGCCGGCGTCACCACCTTCCTCGGCGGAGCCTGCCATGTCACCTGCGGGTTCAACGGCTTGACGATGCCCACGGTGGCCGCGTGCTGGATCGGGTCGTAGTATCCCAGCCGCGCGGATGAGTACCCCGCGACGATGAGCGTGCCCAACGTGGCCGCGAAGCAGATGAGGCCAACCCGCCTGCCGCATCCCCGGCCGCGGAGGGGCGGGCCCTCGGCCATGGCGATCGCGGAGAGGTTGACGCAGCAGTCGCACACCGCGGGACCGACGCACTCGAGCCAAACGCCGCAGACCTCACAGAGCGCGGGCGCTATCTCCAACAGCGCGACTACCATCTATGACGCGGGATCTTGAAAATATCTGCTCACGAGAAAGGCAACAACGAATCACTTCGGGGCGCGCCGACCTCACATGGGAGGCACGACGACGGTTTGGCGACCGAGAGTCAGGATACCGGTTCCGAATGTCGGCGATGCAGATAACACGGATACATCGAGAGACGAGTCGACCAAGAAGGGCACGAAGCGGAAGAGAGCCCCGAAGCACCGTGGGCCGTGCGAGCACGGGGTGAAGTACCGCTCGAGGTGCAAGGTGTGCAGCGCTTGTCCGCATGGTCGTCGGCGCTCTAAGTGCAAGGAGTGCGGTGGGTCAGAAATATGCGAGCACGGTCGTCGGCGCGATAAGTGCAAGGAGTGCGGTAGTTCATCTTTCTGCGAGCACGGTCGTGTACGCTCTGAGTGCAAGGAGTGCGGTGGGTCTGGAATATGCGAGCACGGTCGTCAGCGCTCTCGATGCAAGGAGTGCGGTGGGTCTGCAATATGCGAGCACGGTCGTGTGCGCCCTATGTGCAAGGAGTGCGGTGGGTCACAGATATGCGAGCACGGTCGTCGGCGCCCTCAGTGCAAGGAGTGCGGTGGGTCTGCATTCTGTGAGCACGGCCGTCGGCGCCGTGACTGCAAGGAGTGCGGTGGTGCATCAATCTGCGAGCACGGTCGTCGGCGCTATGAGTGCAAGGAGTGCGGTGGGTCACAAATCTGTGAGCACGGTCGTCTGCGCTACAACTGCAAGGAGTGCGGTGGTGCAGGAATCTGTGAGCACGGTCGTCGGCGCAATGGATGCAAGGAGTGTCAAAGTGCAAGCGTGTGATACAACATCCACTCAATCAAAACATCCACTACTCCCCGCCTCCGTTCACCGCCGCGCTCGCCAACGCCGGGAGCCTCTCACCCCACCTCAGCTCCGGCCTCGCCGCCACCGCCGCCTCCACGTCACCCGCCGACATCTTCGGAAACTTCGCCACGAGCCACTTCGGAAAACTCCCGTCAGCCCTGGCGCAGTACGGGATCCCTTTGACCTTCGCGTGGACAGTTTTGTCCGACACGGACACTTCGTGACCCGCGCATCCCCGCCTGCACATGTTCCTCACCGGGACCTCATCCCCGTCCACGATATTGACCCTTACCCTGTGCACGCGCCGCCCGCTGAGCTCGGCGACCTCCGCCTTGCGTTTGCGGTCGAACTCCTCCGCGATGGAGTCGTCGCCGTCGCCCCCTTCGTCCATCAGTGGGTTGTTGTCGGGGAAATAGTCCGAGTCCTTCCGTCGCTTCCCCTCGAGCGCCTCTTTCAGGTCGATCCAAAGGTCCGTCGGGTCCTCGAGGCCGACGCTGAGGCGAAGTAAGTCGTCGGGGACGCCGCTGTCGCCGCCGAGGCACCCGCCCTCCAACGTCGCCCTGTGCTCGATCAGCGACTCAACACCGCCGAGCGAGGTGGCTGGGACCCAAATCTTACACAGACCGCATACCCGCTTCGCCGCCTCCGACCCGCCCTTCACCCTGATCGCCATCATGCCCCCGAAGGACACGCCGTCGGTGCTCTGGCGCACGGCGACGTCGTGTCTCGGGTGCGAGGGAAGCCCGTGGTACAGACAGACGCTCACGTTTTTGTGGCCGCTCAATCTTTTCGCCAAAAACGCGGCGCTCTCGCACTGCCGCTTCATACGCACGTGCAGCGTGCGCATCCCGCGCAAGAGCAGCCACGCCTCGAACGACCCGAGGATCCCGCCGTTCATCGCACGCGCCGTCTTCACCGCGCGCCATCGATCGTCGTCCACCGCGGCGACGATGGCGCCGGCAACGACGTCGCTGTGTCCGTTGAGGTACTTGGTCGCGGAGTGCATCACAAAATCCGCGCCGAGGTCGATTGGTTTGCAGCACAGCGGCGTGAGCACCGTGGCGTCGACGCACACGCTCGCGCCGAAC
>Ga0302116_1001821_pt1 | contig 12757 bp, 12 predicted proteins | sample AG5_SCM_MG_FD_203124 | JGI IMG/M metagenome (GOLD analysis project Ga0302116, IMG submission 203124) | Marine microbial communities from Western Arctic Ocean, Canada - AG5_SCM | ecosystem: Environmental > Aquatic > Marine > Oceanic | place: Canada: Western Arctic Ocean | collected 2017-10-01 | reverse complement strand
AAATCTAAACCAGGCGCAGCAAAATACAAGTCAATTCAGTGGCACCCGAGCGATTTCAACGTGATTGCCGCTGGGTCTACTGACGGGAGCATTGGCCTGTTTGACCTTGAAATTGAGAAGCTCGTGAAGATCCCGCCTATTGAAAAGGGTGTTGCCATAGTCGATATTAAGTGGGACACTCTCTCCGACATTTACATACTCGCCGCTAACATGAACGGGAGCATTAGGCTCATTGACATTAGCACCCAGGAGCACGTGCGTAGTTTCGAAAGAGAGATCACGGGGGAAATACAGTCATTGTGCTGGTTGCCCTTTGCTCCTGGAAGCTTTGCCACGGCGAATTCCAGAACGGGAACTTTAAAAATTTGGAACGTGTCCCAGTCAAAACCTATCGAAAGATTGAGGCTGCACAGCACAGCCTTTCACTCTTTCACGATGATTCCGAACTCGGAGCGCGCATTGTGCTCGTTCGTGGACGGATCGGTTTGTCTTTACCACATGAAGAAGAAGCAGAAAGGTGAGTCTCACTCAGTCTCCGCTCGCCTTGATGAAGACGAGAAATATATACGAGCCACTAACTACTAAACTAACATTAATCTCATTTTTTTGGCTCGCTCGCCTCCCCCCTTCGCTCGGCGCACAGAGTTCGTTGGAAAACCAGGACACACCGAGACTGTGTTCGGCTGCCAGTATTCTCCCCACAACATGAACTCACTTGCAACGTCGTCGCACGACTCCTCAATAAAAATTTGGGACACTGTCACGATGCACCTCGAAAAAAACCTAGTCGGCCAAGAAGGCGTCATCTACGCAATGAGCTGGAGCGCAGACGGTATGTACCTTGCCTCCTGCTCCATTAACGGTTCAGTATTCATTTGGGACATAGAAACGTCGCAGGTGAAGAAACAGCTCACTCACCACAAAAAAGCCTGTTACTGCATTGACTGGTGTCAAACCGTAAACAGAAACGTTGGTGACATTGACTGGCTGCTAAGCTCTGGTGGAGACTGCTCCGTCTGCGTTTTTGATGACAGCGGCGATTTATACAAGCGCTACTGGCTTCCGAGCGAGCTTTTCGGCTGCCAGTGGAACGAACACAACCCGAACATCTTCTCGGTCGGGTCCATGGACAGCTACGCATACGTCTTTGATATTTCCAAGGACGAGGACTCCGCTCTCTTGTACGTGCTAGATGGCCACAGCGACAGGTGCTTCCACACGAAATGGAATCCCTTATCGTACGGGTTGCTCGCCACCGGATCTGACGACAACAATCTCCGAGGTGAGTGAGTGAGTGAGTGAGTGAGTGAGTGAGTGAGTGAGTGAGTGAGTGAGTGAGTGAGTGAGTGAGTGAGTGAGTGAGTGAGTGAGCGAGCGAGCGAGTGAGCGAGCGAGCTTTGAGGCTTTGAGGAAGACGAGAATACGAGCCACTACTAAAACTAACATTATTATCAATTCATTCGGCTCGCTCGCCTCCACCCTGCTCCATTAAAAATGCGACCTCGCTTCTCTCGGCGCAGTTTGGAACTTACCCGATCTGCCTGTTTACCAGGACGACCGAGTCACCCCCATGACCCCCGCCGCCGACTTTTTTTACGAGCAGCCCGCCGCATTAAAAAAGTTCCACTTCACCGATAGCAAAGTTCTCCGCGGTCACACCTCAAATGTCAGACCCATAATTTGGCACACCGAGATTCCCCATCTGCTTTTTTCTGGCAGCTGGGATGGGAAAATATTGCTCTGGGACATTCGAAAGATCGACGAGAGCTCCAGCTCTAGCTTTGTTGGCAGCACATCCACGCATTCGCACTTGGCCGACGTATACGGACTTTCCTCCCACCCGAAGCGACCGTTCACAATTGCTTCGTCGTCGAGGGACACAACTGTGCGGTTCTGGAACATCACCGGACCCGTCGTGGACAATTTGCTGCTGAACTGCATAAACTGTCGCTTGGATGATGACAGGTCGAAAAATTGCCTAGAGGGTCCAGAGTCCGCGAGGTGAGCGAGCGAAGCGAGCGAGCTTTGAGGAAAGACGAGAGACAACCTACCCACTCATTCGCTCTTTCTTCATTAAAAATGCACCTCGCATAATTTTGCTCGGCGCAGGCTGCTGAAATTGACAGACGGAATGAAACCCTTCAACATGGACGCAGAATTTTACCAGCAGGTTTTTACTTTTTTCGGCGGCGGGGTTGGGCTTGACGAGTTGTGGGATATAATTGTGAAGACTATGAATAAGAGGAAGAGAGATAAGGGGGGGGGGGAGGGGGAGAATAATAGCAACAACATCATCGCGGTGAGCGCCGTCCGGCACCTTTACCACCAGGACGAAATTGTGCGGCTCGGAATCGGCAAGGCAAACGAGCTGGAAAGCGTGAAAATGCGGCTGGGGAGCATTGGCGACAACAAGGGCATTAAGAAGGAGGAAATTCTGAAAAACGCCGCGGAAATATATGCCAAGGCGGGAGATTTGAAAAAGTACTGCTTGTTGATGGTGGAGCTGGGGGAATGGGAAAGAGCTATAGCCATTGCGCCGAGTATTGGGTACGATTTTTGGCAAGAACTGACCAAGAAGTATGGGAAGGTATTGGCCGGCAACTTGGATGAGAATTGCATTCCATTTTTTCTGGCTGGGGGGGCGGTGAGGAACGCCGTGGAGTTTTACGGAGATCGAAACGAGAGTTTTGATGCAGTCATGATTGCCAAGAGTTTTGAAAAGAGTAATTGTCACGGAGGGGAGAGTCGAAATCACAATTACAACAACAAGCAGGAGGAAGGGAAAAATGGCAGGGAGAACGAAGACGATGAGGGGGAGGACACCCCGCAGGACTTGCTTAAGTCGACCCACTGCAGAATGGCTGAAGACTTCTCACAGGACGATAAATTGATTTTGGCTGCCGCATCCCATTTCGCAGTGCAGGACAACGAGAAAGGGGTGGAAAAGCTGCTAAAGGGGAAAAACCACCTGCTCGCATTTTGCGTTGCGAGCAGTTTGGGTGTGAGCGTTAGCGAAATCATGGACTGCATGAGTGGAGAGCACGCGAAGGCATTAACAGAGAATTATTATCTATGAAATTAAAAATCAGAACTTTCTATTTTGCAGGAAGCCACGCACACTTTCTGACGCTCGACCGCCGCCGCCTTGGTCGGTTCTCGCCGCCTGGCTCTAACTCGTTAGTGCTCAGCTGACGGAGGTGGGCGTCAATTAAATTTTGGCTTAAAAAAAATCCCTATTTTGAGTGTTTGAACACTTGAATTTTCACACCACCTTTCCATTTTGCAAGATATATATCACAAAGTGCCAAGTTTAAAGTTTAGTGTGTTTAGGCAACTAGAACCAAGAACCCATACATACAATCCCACAAATTAGAAGCAAATGACAGTTTCAGCAATGTGTGTCGGCCTTTTCTCCTCAACCACCTTGTTCATCTCAACAATGTCCTTTGTCTTTGGAGCCACAATCATAACTATGATTTTCACTCTATCAAACAATGATTGCTTAGTTTCAATCACCATTCCTACAACCACAAACACAACCAATTTCCACTTTGATTTTGACTGTCCCTACAACTCTATAGTTTACGACTTTTCCTTGATCTTCTTCACTCTGCTTTTTGCATTTGGGCTCACCCTCCTGCTGTCGGGCTTCATTTTCAAATATACTCGAAACGAGAGGTTCAATAAATCGCTGCTGTCGCTGGGCTTCACGATCCCTTATGGAAGTTTGCTGACAGCGTGGATTTTCTTCGTGGAGGGCGGCTTCAAGTCCTGCGTGGAGAATTCGAACGGCGTCGAGCTTGACGACGCGAAATGCAAAACTATTCTCGAAGCACAAATACAATCCTTCCTAATCTTCTTCTTCACATCAATTTGGCTGACCTTCTTGGTTTTGTATCTCAGCGCAAACCATCGATTGCAGACAAGGAACGGAAACTCAAGAAGAAAGATGTCAACGATTGAGAAACAAACGCATATCAAGAGACATTTGACATTCAACGCATTGCTGTGCCTGTTTGGCTTCTTGGCGTACTTGGTCACATTCGAAAACAACGAAATAATATCAACCTGCGATGGCGATGGCGATGGCGACGACGACGACGACGGTGCCAATATCGCATGCTTGAACGTAGATTATGCGTATGTGCAGTTCGTTGCGGTTGGGATGATTGATATCACGATGGTTTGCCTGATTTGGATAATTTATGCTCGCGTGTTGTGCAAAATTGGGGAGCAGAGAATAGAGAAAATTGTCGAGGAAGCGCACCACAGTGAAATTGACGAACAAATAAGCATTTCAAGCTCAAGTAGAGAAAGTGATTACAGTAACAACAACATCGACAACTGCGGCGAAGAAGATCTGGAAGCGCCATTACTTCCCTGCGCGCCTCCGCAACAGCACCACCACATCATGGCAAAAGCACAACTCATTATGTAATAAATAACAAACTACTTAATAATTTGGTTTGGATTTCTCAAAGCTTAAATTTTTTACGACTATTATCAAATTCAGTCATGTTTGAATGGTTTGTCAAATCTTTTGTTGTAAATTGGCTCTCGATATCAGTCACCCCCTTCCGCTTCTTCTTCTTTTTCCCACCAGTCTTGAAATCCTGCCAACTTGCAACACCTTCCTTCTGGACCACATCGGACTGAGTGGCCTTGAACTTTTGTTTCAACCCCTTCACCTTCTTCCTTTTTTTCAATTTCGCTTCCTCTGTGTCGGTCGGAAGAAGCTTCAAATTATCCGGAATCACAAAAGTGGAGTCTGCTGTGATGTTCGATTTCTTCTTATTTTTTTCTATTGGGGTAGGTTCGGCAGCTTGAGTTGAGGAAGTTGCTGGATAGGTGTTGATTATATTGGTGGAGGGGGCAGAGTCACTATACAAGTTAGAAAGCTCATCAGCCGCCGTGCTCTTCCAAGCTGCTGCTGATGCTGAAGTCTTCTCCAAGAAACTTGGGATTGCGTCCGGTATTTGCTGTTGTGTTGTTAGTTCGGGCTCAGGTTCAGAATCCAGCTCCTCCTTCGTTATCTCGATCAGCTCGAGGAGGTCATTTTTAATTTGGAGGTATTCATCATTTGTGGGGTCGGTTGCAAGCAGCTCATTGATTTCATCCAAGGAAGCGAGATGTTCGTTTAGATCTGACATTAAGTTTTGTGAATGACTTTGAAGGTGTATGCTTGAATGATAGAGCACAAATTGCTTCGATAATTTTTTCACGCGTGAAAAATTGCTCGAACAATTTCTCACCCCTCAAAACAGACTATCCTCCTAACCAATTAACCAACGCATCCCTTCCCTCTCTCGCCTCTCTCAAATAAATAACCCACACGCTACAACCTATGCCCCTCCTCACCTCCATTGCCCGTGCCACAGATGCACTCATCCTTGTGGCTAGTATATCCCACTCTGGCTCCCACACCCAGGAGTCTGAGTCGATGGACATGTATAAATCCCAAGCTAAGCTAGTTCTAAAAAAGTTGAACTCGCGTTCGGTTGCGAAATGCTCAATAGAATCTGGCAGCTGCGTGTTCCACTATGTGATTAACTCTGGGGTAATTTACCTTACCCTGACAGAGAAGTCCTACCCCAAGCGCCTTGCATTTCTGTACTTGGACGAGGTGTGTGATGGGTTCATCATGGAGCTCACAAAGGACTATGGCGACAACTGGATCGACCAGATAAACACTGCCGCTCGGCCGTACCAGTTCATCAAGTTCGACAAATTTATCCAGCGAAAGCAGAAAGAGTACGTGGATCCGTCGTCACGAGGTAATTCGAACAAGCTGAACGAAGATCTGGCTGACATACAGAGTATTATGAAGAAGAACATTCAGGAGGTTCTTAACAGGGGTGACAAGCTCGACCACGTGAGCCGAGTGAGCGATAGCCTAGTGAGCGAGAGCAAGAAATTCAAGTGGGGGGCTAAAAAGCTGAGTTTTCAGGCGTTGATGAACCAGTATGCGCCCCTGGTGGCGATAGGGGTTTTGGTTCTGTTCGTCTTTTACTGGAAATTGTTTTAACCTGTTTTTACATTTAAGTAAAACGGGTTAACTCATTAAAATTTACGTAGGTGCACTATATTATTTACTTCCTTTTTTCCTCCTGACTGGTGGTGAGCTTGGTGGTGGAACCCTTTTCAATTTCAGTTTGTCGTCGATGATTTCTAGTTTACCGCGCACCCGGTCCAAGCCCTCCTTCTTAACTTGCATCTTCAACTCCACCAACGCCATGCTTCGCGCAACAAACCAATTCTCCGCCGACATCAGGTGAAGCACGAGATTGTGTAAAACTACCTTCTCGGCATCGGAGTAGTTTTTTTCCACTTGATTTTGATTTTGATTATCTCCTATCCTGAACAATACCAAGGATCGAGCGAGCATTTCCTTGAAGTCCAACTCATCGTTGACCAGCTTCGACAAGTGAAATTTAACCGTACCCAAGTTTCCGAGCGCTCTGGCTTCTCCGGATGAGTCGCCAGTTAGCCTACCCGCCCGAACCGCTAGCATTAGATTCTTCTCGGCCAATTTCAGCCTCCGAGTCTTATTTTCGAGGTCGGCTTGGTCAGTCTCGGTTATTTTTTTCGAGGCAGAAAAATGTTCGATTCCGATCTTCATGTAATTGCTGCTATTGGTGCCATTGTAGCAAGACATTTCCTGTCTGATTTCTTCGGCGTCGTCATTGTCGTCGTCTATTTCCATGGTTTGCCTGTAACAAACGTCATATCCAATCGACGAGCTCTTGCACTTTAGAAATGAGGCCCAGTCTCGTTCCATTAAATTTGCTTCACTCAATGCCGCCCAGACCTGCTTGTTGAAATTCAAAATCTCCGTCTGTGGTTGTGGTTGTGGTTGTGGTTGTGGTTGTGGTCGTGGTTGTGGTTGTGGTTGTGGTTGTGAGTGCGAATCGCCGCCGTACATGGCTTCCGCAACGGCAAACCAATCAACCAATTTTTCACCAAATTTCAAAGCGTTTTTGAAGCTGAGCTTCGCATCGGTTAATGATTGCTTGAGCTTCAAATTCAGGTCTCCTCGGAGTCTCCAGGCGTGCATATCCGTATCCACATCCACGTCCAAATCTTTTAATTTCGCGAGCGCGGCTATCCCGTCTCCGTTAATTGCCATCCTTCGTATTTCAGACAAATCCAAAGTTTTCCTCCCCTTCCCAAAATTGGTTTTCGCGTTGAACTGCCTCTCAAGCTCCTGCGTCTGCAAGACCAAAGAGTCTACGTTCGGCATGCATTTGAAGCTCTCAGTCTCAGTGAGTCTCAGGAGTGAGCGAATGAGTAGTGAACATACCTCGATGTCGTCCTGGTCCAGGGCGGACTGAGCAGATTCGAGATAAGAAACTATTTCGTGGCGATCGCGATGGCGGTCGTGATCTGGATCGGAAGCCGTAAATTCGACAACTTCCTTTTCCTCCAGCAACTCGTCCTCGTTGAAACTCCCGTAGGCGTTACTCGTAGTAGTAGTAGTAGTAGTAGCGTGTGTCGAGAAGATTGGCAATCGTTCATCCTCAACGTCTTCATCTACGTCGTGCCCCCAAGCTTGTGATTGGCTCACCTTTGCGGACGACGGTCTACAATTTATGTCGATATCTCCCACCGGCGAAACAACTCCCCTCTCGTCAAATGTAGTGCTGTACATATTGTCAACGTGCGCTTCGGCAGACGGCATGGGCATGGAATTCGAGAAAAAATATTCTTCCTCCTCATCGTTGTTGTTATTTTTGTTGTTGTTGTTGTTGGTGTTGTTGTGATTGTTGTTTGCGGAAAAGAGGTTGTCTTCATATTCCTCCCCCCCCCCCTCCCAATCACTCCCCCCATACTCCTCGTCGCCTCCGCCTCCGCCTCCGCCTCCGCCGCCGCCGCCACTGCCACTGCCACTGCCGCCGAACCGGCCCAAATTTTTAATTCTCTCCGTTTCCACCTCGTCCTTGCACATGAAATGAAGCTTCGAGGGGACGGGGTTTCGTATTTTAGATTCGTGCCTAGTGAGGAACTCAGAAATCGTGTCGAACGTCTCGTCGTTGCTGCCGCCACCACTGCTGCCAAAGCTGTTGCTGCTCCCGGAAATTTTCCCCCGTAAAATATCCCGGGGGGACACGACGACGTTGTGTCCGTTTGATGATGAAGAAGAGGATGACGAGGAGGATGAGAGAGAAAAGCAACTTCCCAAATTGTGCAGCATGACGTTCTTGCAACCGCTTCCGCTCTTGTAACAACTGAGCGTGAGACTGCGCCTCGTGTGTTAAAATTTGTTATATGAATCATTTTCAACAATTCTGTGACGTACCTCTTTGGCTTCGCCTCGCTGAACCGAACCAGGTACGCTCCGCTGCCACCACTGTTATTATTCCTGAGTAGCTGCTCCCCCTCCTCTCTCGACAATGTTCCGTGGAACCACGGTTCGAGCTGGTCGTTGCTGTCGAAGCAAGACAATGCAGCCCGGGCGCAGCTCATGTGAAACGTAGGGCCAAACCGAGCGACGAACCGAGAGAACGACCGGAACGTGAGAGGAGGGTAAATAGGGGGGGAAATGCCCGACGCGGACCGCATTTCCTGTTGGGTGAGGGTTAGTTGAGGTGAGGTGAGGTGAGGTGAGGTGATTTTGAGGTGAGTGAGGTGAATCGCTCGCTCACCTGCCGCTGGGGCTCAAGGAGGGTGTACCGTAGGACTCTGGACAAGGGGAGGGAATCATCGAATATTACTGAGAGGTGGAAACGTAAATCGTTGGCAGAAGACGTGTCAGACGAAGGGGAGAGTGTGGAGGTTTGGGCGATGATCAGGTCTATTTGGTTGATGGCTGCAATCAAGAACTGCTCGTAGGGAACGGCTTCTGAGCTTGAGAAGTTGCTGTTCCAAAAGTTGGGAGCCTCTTCGAAGTTGTTAGAGTCAGGAGGAGGGAGGGGGAGGGGGAGGGGGGGGTGTTGCTGTGTTTGAGGGTGGCGTCGCATTGTGTGCTAGACTTCAATTTTTATATTTTTATATTATTATAAAAAAAATTTTAAGGTGTTTTTAAAAAAATTGGTTTAAGTATTTTATCCAAGTTGCAAGAGCACCCCAGGATATTATCACTAATAACAACACTTCACGCGAGTGGCTCAAGAAGCGTGTGTTTGGCCCGCGGTATGTTGTCATGGCTGGCAAGATCGGAACATATTTGCTCTTCAGAAGCTACAATGAGCTCGATGAGCATGGACGACTGCCACATCATTTGTTCGCAGAGAAAGCTCAGACACACACGCATATATTGTATTTGTAGGCGTGCGGTCGATTTGCTGGAATACAGAGGCAGACTGTCCAACAAGTTCCATCAATGAGCATGAAATGACGAGTTGGTGCGTGAAGTGTTCAAACATGACAATTCTTATGTGCACGTGCAAGGCGCCGTCGAGTCCAGCAGCGAGTGAGACAGAATTGCGGATTTTGCACGAGGGCATTGTCCTCCTGAACCGGTGCATTCAAGAGCCTGGAGCAGGAGCCGGACCCACAAGTGTGGTAATTCGGTTTCAGAAGCGATTTTGTATGACCGATAATAATTTGACACCTTCAAAGAAAAAGTTCCAAACGTCATTGTCGTTGTATTGTATGTTAGCCCCAAGGGCTCGGCGAGCTCAGTAACCTCCCATCATACCCACCTCCTCCACCTCCTCCAATCCCATTTGGACTCCCGATCTCCCTCAAAACGCTAACCGGTGTGCCTACCGGTTTGAAAAGCCCACTGTCGATTTCTTTCAAAATGCTTACAGGCGTGTGCCTCCCCCGCATACTCCCAAACGGGACGTCTACCTTGCTCTCTCTCTTGTTCTCCGGGCTCCCGTATATTCGTTCCGCGCTGGCCATCCCGTGGGGTAACAATTGAGATTTAGTTTTTGGCTTGTCTACTATTCCTGTTAGTACCGTTGCTGGGCTGCCCGGACTCCCCGGACTGCCAGGCCTGCCTTGACTGCCTGGACTACCGAACCCATCGTTGTTATAAATGTTCGCTCCTCCGCCAGTGCCGACGTTAATCTCGCTGACGCTCATTGACTTTTTCAGCCCCTTCCTCTCATCGAAGAGTCCCTTGATTTCGCTCAAGCTCTGCGAGTACTTCATCTTCTCCTCCTTCCTTTTGCCTTGTGCCGGCGCCCCCGTTCCCGGAAATCCTTGGCTCACGACGCTTCGCCGCCGAAGCACGTCTTTCCGCGACCGGACGAATTCCATCTGTTTTTCCTGCTCGATCTTTGTCTCCATCAAGCTGTTGTTCAAGTTGCCGCGCTGCATTGTGGCGACGAGTCTGTTGTCCGAATTTTTATTGGTGAGGGGTTAGATTAGACTTAGACGCAGTAAGAAATTCACTCGCTCACCTCTTCTCCCCAATCTCCCTCTCCGCGACCGCATCCCTCTCAACCTTGGCCCTCAACTCCTCGTGCTTCCTCAAAATTGTTACCTCCCTCCTATTCCTGTTCCCCTCGTTCTTAACGTCTTTAACCTTCGAGCTGGAGATTTGCCTCATCACAGTGCTGATCTTCTTCCCCAGCAAGTTCGCCATGTCGGCCTTCTTCGCCGCCACCTTCCTCCTGTCCTCCGACAAGTTCTTGGACAACTGGGTCCGCCTGTACACCTCCTGGTAGCTCGTCTTAGCCAGGTGCTCGCCCTCGACGCTAACGCTCTGGAGCTGGGCGTCGAACAGCCTCTGGCCGACGGCGCTGACGGGGATTTCAACCTTGGCCGCCACTTTCTCTTCCACCTTGTCCCACATTCCCATGCTTTTGTTCACGTGGGTTTTGATATTTTCCTCCTCCTGCTGCACAACCTCCTCCACAAGTGTCTCCTTCTCCTCCTCCAACTTCTTCCGCCTGCTTCTATTTCTCTCGATCCGCTCCAACCTAACCCTCTCCTTCTCCGCTTTCCTCCCCTCCCGGTTCTGTTTCTTGACCAACTCAACCATTTCGTCGGCACTAACTCTCACGGTAGCAGGCTTCTCTACCAACCTGTCCGAGAACGAGAACAAACTCGCTTCGGCGGATTTGCGCTGGTTTATTATGAAGCTTGACGATTGCGACGATTGCAAATGCGATTGCGATTGCGATTGACCTTGGGGGGTTGCTGCGTGTGCTGTTGTTGTCGACTCGCCGAAATTTTGGTAGGGTAAGTTGTCCCAGCTTGTCTGGTAATCCAAGCTGCCGCTTGGAACAAACTGTGCCTCCCCCATTCCCTCCGCCTCCGCCTCCTCCTCCTCCTCATCCTCGTTTATGTACGCCTTAACCATGCCCTTGCAGAGCGTCATGTAATCCCCATAACTGAGTGCCTGCTCCCCCACGAAGTGATTCCTCTTCGTCCAATCGTCCAGCTTTTCGCTGCTAACAATTGAAAGGCCTAGCTTGAGCTCTACGTCTAGGAAGATGCTCCGAAGGTCCCGGGCCTTGACGAAGAAAGACTTTTTGCTTGTTGTGCTGCTGTAATTCTGGCGGTGGCGATTGTCGTCAAAGGAGTCCTCAATGTTGTTCAAGTTGGCGTTCGACGAGACTAGCTGCCGCAGCGCATTATCCCTAAACGCCACCGAGAACTCGGCTAGGATCCTCGGCTGGTTAACTATCTTCTGGGCCTTCCTGCTCATCGGCCGCTTCTTAGAGAGCCTGTTTGCTTGTTTCGTTTCGTAAGCCTTCTTGTTCCTAGTGAACGTGTTCATAATTGAGGGGTCGTACTTGTTGTCAGTGTCGATGTTCGTCATGGGGAGAGTTGTGCCTGTGTTGAAGTGGTGAATCTTGAGAGCAGTCTTCTTTGGGCATTGCGAGTTCTTAAGTACATTCACCGTCTTTTCGATGTCGATCCATCGTGACTTCTCAGGATTCATGTTTTTGATTGAAAGACTCCAAGTAGCGTTGTGTTGACTAATTGAAGTGATTGGATAGTAAGTAAGCTAATGCGTAAAAATGTAAACATACTGACCTGACAAAAAAGATTTTTTTGGTGCAAAATCTCAGAAGAAAATTTAAATCCCTCTTCTTTCCCTTAAAAACCATCTTCGGTACACACAAATGTCACACATTGACCCCTTGGACCCTGTGTCCTTGTCAGTTTGGCAATTCGAGCACACTGACCCAACACATTCAGGGATTTGGATTTATGCAGAAAATAGAGGTTAAGAAGTAAGGATACTGGGCATGCTGTAAATCGGATGGCGAGTTGTTGGATCCTGGAGGCTGGACCTGATGCCAATGCTCAGATTCTTACTCAACTAACTGCTCATAAAGTACTTCTGAGTGAGTGTTGAATGAACTCATTGATTTTAAGTAAATGTTTCTATCCCTTTTCCTTTAGCCGCCACTCCCCGCCCCCCCCCCATCTTCCTCTCCTCCAATATTCTCTACTTGCTGCTTCACAGATGCGAGTTGTAACAATTCACTTCACTGGCCAGACTCATGGGACTCATGAAGGTCCCGACCATTTCCTTGTACAAGGTCATGAATTTTCCTGTTTTATATTCAACTCCAAATTCTTCGCACGTCTTCACCAGCAATTTTTGAATTGCTGGGTGGTGAGAAAAATCTGTCTGCGGGAACAGATGGTGGACGGTGTGATAGTTGAGCCAGAGGTACGGAAAGCTCAACAAAAAATGCCTTCCAAGCCCCCAATCCGCGCAACTGTGCAGCTGCGCAACCCCCCAATCGTTCGCACCGTTCCTAGCTTCAGTGTTTACGCAGTGCTCGGCGTTGTGGTTCATCAGTGCCATTGTGAAGTAACGGACGCCCAGAAACCCCGCCTGAACGAA
>Ga0302116_1001819_pt1 | contig 12774 bp, 18 predicted proteins | sample AG5_SCM_MG_FD_203124 | JGI IMG/M metagenome (GOLD analysis project Ga0302116, IMG submission 203124) | Marine microbial communities from Western Arctic Ocean, Canada - AG5_SCM | ecosystem: Environmental > Aquatic > Marine > Oceanic | place: Canada: Western Arctic Ocean | collected 2017-10-01 | reverse complement strand
CACTACGATCTTCAAAATGCAAAACACCACCCCGGCGAACGTCTGGTCGTTGCTTCGCACGCCCTCCAAGCTCAACAGATTGCACATACCCAGCACCATCATCTTGGAGTCGAGTTTGTTCCAGAAGTTGTCTTCCCGCCCCGCCACTTCCAACCAGACGTTCATCAGGTTCATGTCGAGCCCGGGTTGGAGCTGCGCCGGCGCCGAGCGAAGCAAGGCGCATTGAGTGGGTTAGTTCAGTTGTGGATGTAGCCATTTCGCGCACATATCGCTCGATCGCTCACCTCGTTCAAGTGGAGGCTCCACTTATCTGCCCCGAGTTTGCCGCAGCACAGTCCAAAGAACATGACGAGAGATCGTTTGTAGGACGTGTGCTTCACCTTTTGCAAGCGGGTGAGGAGGATTGAGTTGACCTGCGCCGAGCGAAGAAGGTGCGAATTGTTAGTCTCGTCTTCCTCAACCCCCCCCCGCTCCGCTCCGCCCGCTCCGCTCCGCTCGCTCACCTCCTTGAGGAAGCCCTTGATCGCGTCGTAGCCCTCGGCGTGCTCGACGAGGGCGGAGATCAATTGGAAGCCAAACCCCTCGTTGGCCTTGCTGGCCATCAACTTTTGGAACACGCCCAAGTAGCCCATCAAATTGGGCTGGATCAACGTGCTCTTGGGTCCGGCCTTGGCCACGTACGCCACTAGGAGCCGACTCAGTGCCGGTATGTTTCCCTTGCTTTCCCAAAGAGCCGGGGTCAACAAGGGGGCAAAAAGTGTCCCGTAGCTCGAGCCAACGTCGTCAACTTTGAATTCTAGGAGTTGGGCCAGCACCTGGAAGACGTAGGGTACGAACTCGGTGACCTGCACCGAGCGAAGCGAGGTGCATTTTTAATGTAGCAGGGGGGGAGCGAGTGAGCAAAACGAATGTAATTGTGTTAATAAATGTTAGTCTAGATTAGTTTAGTTTAGTTTAGTTAGTGGTCTTCCTCAAAGCTCGCTCGCGTCGCTCGCTCACCTCCATCTGTAGGATGGTCTGGAAGGGGGGGAATAGCAGTGCCTCGAAGGCGGCTGTGGCTGCCGGGTTGTGGCTGCACACGGATTTGACCAGCACGGCAATGCTCTCGAACAGGAAGTGGTTGTACTGGGGGTTCTGCGCCGAGCGAAGAAGGTGCGAAAACGAATTGAGTGGGTTGGCTTAGTAGTGGCTCGCATATTTTTTTCTCGTCTTCCTCAAGGCTCGCTCGCTTCGCTCACTCACCTTGGGGTTCTTGCAAACGCGCCCGAGAGCGTTTGTCAACTTGTTCAACACCATCTCGGTAATTGCCACCACGTCTTCCTTCACCACGCTCAGCGCTCTCATCGTCGCCTTCATCACGTACTCGTTCTCGCCGTACTCCTCGCTCTCGATGACGGCGAAGAAGCCGCTGAACATGCTCTCGAGAAACGGCTGCAGAACGCCCTTGTCGAACCGCAAAGTTTTGTCGCTGCGCCGAGCGAAGCGAGGCGCATTTTTAACGAAGCACGCGACAGCGCACAGCGAGCGAACAAAAATAAATAAAGTGAGTAGGTTAGTTTCAGTAGTGGATTCGCACTCCTGAAAAAGGCAAAAAAAGGCGAATCACTGAATCGGCCATAACTCCAACGTATGGAGGCTTTTAGACGCTCAAAATTGGACACGGTGGCGGGTTCGGCCAGGCGCATCTTTTTTTTTCAAGGGGGTTGTTCAGGGACGGTCCGAAACACAGAACAAAACGAAGGGCTCGCTTTCTCACTCACTCACTCACTCACTCCCACTCACTCACTCCCACTCACTCACCTGGCGTTCAATTTCACCGTCATGATTTTTTCCAAGCACGAGGCAGCGTACGTGTGCACGACGGGGGAGTTGGAGGAGAGGTGGTGGATGAGGGAAGGGAGGAGGGTGGTGATGTGCTCAACCGAAAACTGGTTTCGGAACGTGGTGACGAACTTGATGCAGTCGGCTTTTACGAGCGGCCGAGCGGAGTGGTCCTTGTTGGTCAGCTGGCGAGCGAAGCGAGCCGCGTTTAAAAGGGGTTAGGTTAGATTAGTAGTGGGTGGGACGGTGTAAGGTGGGCTCACCTCCGGCACGACGTGGGAAGTGAAAAACTCCATCACATTGATCTTGTCGTTCATCTCGGACACGCCCTGCTGGGTGGTGGAAGACCGGACGGAGATTGCCAGGACGAGGTTGATCGCCGTGTCCTTAGCCTGCCAGTTGTTTTCCGGGTCGGCTTGGAAGGTTTGCAGCATCGTCTGGATGTGCGTAGATGCAATCTGGGTGGTTTGCTCTTCAAAGTTTCTGCGCCGAGCGAAGCGAGGCGCATTTTTAATGAAGCAAGAGCAAAGCGAGTTTAGTGAGCCAAAAGAAATTGGGTGGGTTAGTTTAGTAGTAGATGTAGCCGTCAGTAGCCATTTGGTGCACTTCATCGCTCGAGTCTTCCACAAGGCTCGCACGCTTCGCTCGCTCACTCACTCACTCACTCACCTGCACATGCCCCTCAACAGCTCGATGGCACATCTACGACGCGTGTCGCTGTCACTCCCCTCCATGTCGCTCAAAATGTAATCGGTTGGATCGTCCTCAAACTGGGCCGGGGGTGAGCGAAGAAGGTGCATTAACAATTGGTTAGTTCGAAAAAAGGCAAAAAAAGGTGAATCACAGAATCGACCGTAACTCCAACGTATGGAGGTTTTAGACGCTCAGATTTGGACACGGTGGCGGGTTCGGACAGGCGCATTTTTTTTGTGCGAGGGAGTTGTTCAGGGTCGGTCCAGATCAGGATCATGTGCGCGCTGAATGTGCAATCTCAAAAAATGCAAAAAAGGCGAATCACGGAATCGACCGTAACTCCAACGCACAATGCCTTTACACACTCAGAACTTGGACACGTTGGGACACGGTGGCTAGTATGACCAGGCGCATATTTTTATGCGTTTTTTTTCAGGGATGTTCCAAAAACACGCCAACACCATACACTAGCTGTGACTAACTCGTTTCGCTTGCTGCTCGTTTCGCTTGCTGCTCGTTTTCGCTTGCTGCTCGTTTCGCTCACGGCTCACCTTCTCCTCGTCGCTCTCCCTAACAGCCAAGTTCGGCACAACGATGCTCCCAACAATCTGCTGTAGCGTCGCCTCTGTCGAAAACAAATTCTCGTGCATTTTCTTGCTGATCAGACTGGTTAGAAATTTGATCGTCGTGCTCGCAAGAATGTCGTGCTTCGGGAGCGCGCTCGTCTTCACCAGCAGATTCCAAATTTTCTCGGTGAACTGGGGGAGGAAGGGGAGAAAGCACTCCTCGTCCTTGGACGAGTAGAGCGTGAGAATGTCGACGATTGCAGCCTGGAGCTTGTCGATTGGCTGCGGCTCGTCCTCCTCGCTCGGGTCGATTAGGTTGGGATTCTCGTACGTTAAGTAGGTGGCGAACATGCCCATCCACTCGGCCATGTTGTCCTCAAAGTATTCAGGCAGGTCTTGCCAGTTCAGAGAAAAGTAAATGCGCGAAATTGTTCGCAAAGCGGTGAAGGCTCCAGTGAGGCGAGTCTGTGTGGGGAGTGTGGGTTGGGTTGGGGAATTGGGGGGGGGTTAGCGGGAGGGGGGAAGTGGGGGAGGGGGGGGGGAATCAGCCTCACCTTGTCGTTGGGAGAGTTCTGCACGTCTTTGCTCGTGCACGTGAACAATGTCATCAGTGGCACCTGTAACAAATTCAGCACGTACTGAATGTCCGCATACAACGAATCGGACCTTGCGCAGTACCGGAACCGCTTCAGGATGGAGTTGACGGTCGAAAGCACACCGTTCACTACGCCGTAGTCGGCGGAAGGGAACTTGCCGATCAAGGAGGGGAGGAGATCAGTCCACTTGGACGGGAAGTCGCAGGAGGCAATCAGGGAGATTGAGGCAGAAAGTTGTGTGTGGATGGAGGGGTGGGCGCACACCGGGGAGGTCATCAGGGAAACGAGATTGGTTTTAATTACGGGGCGGTCAACGTCGTTTATCACGTATGGCGTGGTGTCAGAATTGCCTCCTTGGGTGGCATCCTTTGGATGGGATTTGGAATTATTTTGGCGAGTTGAAGCAGAGGATGGATCGGCATCATCATCCGCCCACCCCTTCCTCACGAGATTTTTAAAATGTATGGCGGCGATCTGCTTCACGCCTGAGAACTGGGGGTTGGGAGAGGCGATGAGGGAGAGAACGATTATGGGATAACCAGGGGTTGATGAGGCTGTAAGTAAATGTTGTTCAGCTGCTCGACGTTGGGTTGAGTCAGGCGACACAGTGGCGAACAGCACCTGGCTCAGCTGAGCCAGTTCATTGACGTTAGCCATCAGTGGTGTGTGTCGTTATGTGTTATGTACGTAACGACGTAAAAACTTATTCAAATTTTTATTTTTGAATGACTCAAACATTTATTCCCTACACACACACACACACATATCACAATGAGTTTCTCTCTGGGTGTGACCGACTCGATGGACATGGGCTTGGACGACATCATCTCAATGAGGAGAAAGACAGCCCCAAAGAGGACTCCGGTGAAGAAAGGTAAGGGAAAAAGTTTCCCCACCAGGTGACCAGTGCACATCAGCTTTTCAAATTTCTAATTCTTTCACGACTTTGATCAAAGTCGTCAAGAAGAAGCCCACCGCTGCTGAGAAGAGCCGCGGCTCGGCGAAGGCCAAGAAGGAGGCCGCTGCCAATGCCAACAGGGGACTTTCGAAAACGAAGAAACCCACCAAGGGATCTATTACTGCTGCCACCCACAAAATGGTAAATGGGCATATTGTGAGCAAGAACTCCAGGGGTTCAATCTCTGCAAGCAGGACCACGGGAAGCAGGACCACCGGTCGCAAGGTGGCGAGCAGCAAGAGGAAGGTTGTTGTTAAGCGAACAAACAACAACAATGGCAATGGCAATGGCAATGGCAACAATAACAACAACAACAACAACAATAACAATTTCGGCAGGAAAGTTGCTGCCCCAAAGGCGATTGCTGCTGTTACGAAGACACTGGCCGCAAAGGGGATCCAGGCACCGAAAGGACAGAAAGTCGTCATTTCATTCGTGAAGGATACCAACACGACCTTCCAGGGGAAGGGGGCGAAGAAAAACAACAACAACAACAATGGCAATGGCAATGGCAACAACAACAACAACAACAACAACAACAACAATGGCAACAGCAGAAACAAGGCCAAACCCAAGGCCAAGGCCAAGGTTACACCCACTAAGGCCAAGGGAGCAGCCAGGGGCAGTGCTAAAAAGACGGCTAGTGGAAAGATGACACCGCGAAGTGGATCTACGAAGAAAAAAGTTACAGCTAACAAAGGGAAGAAGCAGGATAAATTCAACTCTCGCAGAACCTAGTAGATTTGGGAGGAGGAGGAGGGGGCTAAATTAAAAATATCAACTACGCTTTTAAATTACTGAATTGTGTGGATTTTAGAACCACAAAACTCCAACAATGAGTGGGTCATGCCTATTAGCATTGGGAGCGCATCATCTTTAAACCAGACTGAGCATTGCAGAACTCTCCGACTCCGAATAGAATAAAGTTTGTTCTCCGGGTTGCAGGAATTTTTTTTTGGAAATAATTTTGGGGGTCGGTGAGGTCAAGGTGAGGTCAACACGACAAATTTTGGAATGTTTTAGGTTAAAAACCCTTGGTTATTCTGCAGCCGACAAAAAAAAACCTAAAAATTTCTTTTTGAATTACAAGAGCAACCATAAGGTACGTACAGCTTGTGTATATATCACCAATCTCTACATTGCCCTTCAACTACTCCCTAAAAAAAATTGGAGTCCACTGCTGCTCACGCTGGGTCGATTTCAACTTAGCCATTTCCATCCTCTTGCAGCTATTTGCCTTTTCCTCTCTTCTTTTCCTCTGTTACTTTCTTCATGTCCCAAACTAACAACAAACCCCACCCCACCACCTGTGCAGCAAATAAGATGGCCCGAACCAAACAGACTGCAAGGAAATCGACAGGAGGAAAGGCTCCCAGGAAGCAGCTTGCCACCAAGGCGGCTCGCAAGTCCGCCCCCACAGCGGGAGGAGTGAAGAAGCCCCACAGGTACAGGCCCGGAACAGTCGCCCTTCGCGAGATCCGCAAGTACCAGAAGAGCACCGAGCTCCTCATCAGGAAGCTCCCCTTCCAGAGGCTGGTCCGCGAGATTGCCCAGGACTTCAAGACGGACCTCAGGTTCCAGTCCACTGCCTTGTTGGCGTTGCAGGAGGCTGCTGAGGCCTACTTGGTTGGCCTCTTCGAGGACACTAACCTTTGCGCGATCCACGCCAAGCGCGTGACCATTATGCCCAAGGACATTCAGCTGGCCCGCCGCATCCGCGGAGAGCGTGCTTAAATAGCAAGGGGTTGATGCTGCTTAAGGTGCAAAAAGGGAGGAGAGAAGGAAGTGAAATAATTATTGTGAAAATAGAGACTGCTGAGAATAGGATCCATTTATATTCAAGAAATTTTGTTTTGGTTCTCGAAAAAGGGCGGCTACTTCCTTGCCCCGCCCTCAGCATTATTGCCTCTTGCGGCATTCTTCATATCTCAGTACACAAGCATCTCTCTGACGCTGTGCACGCTGCTTCTCCTCCTCCTTACCCCGCCCTCAGCCTCTATTGCCTCCTCCGGCAAAAACTCGTCCGGCACCATTTCAATTTTCCACCATTCTGGCTGCTCTACCTTGAACCTGTCAATGTTCTCTCTCAACCACTCTTTCACCTCCTCCTCTAGCCCATTTATGTAGCTCCTTCTGTTCGTAAAGGCGGCGTCAAACCTCAATTCGTCGCTCGGAGCCTCCCTGAACAGTTGGACAGTGTATTCCGGCCCGGTCGTCGTTGTGAAGAACGTCCCCAGCCTCTCAATCGACAAAAAAAACACTACGGTCAAACACAGCCACATCCCGAAGCTGCCCAGCAACAGGGTACGCAGCTGCTCTTTATTTCCTCCCTCGTAAAACGCTGCCGGCGGAAACTTTAGCCTTCTTTTGTTTCTTCACGTTGGTTGCATTTGTCAGGAGGTGGGAGAGGAGGATTTTTATTTTTGGACAGACTAATTCGAGAGGAGCAAGGAGGGTTGCGTGATCGATGAATATTTGGTGAACTTGGCTTAAGTTGCTCGGCTGGCTGTTGGAGCGGAGTTCGAGTAGGCTCTTGGTTATGTGAGTTAGCTGTTTCTGCATGGCAGTGTGATGGCAGTGTGATGAAAGTGTTATGTTGATATTAAATTGCTGATATCATTTTTTGCAAAAGGGCGAGGAACATGACTTTGAAGGGTGTGTGAGCACAGAGAGTGTCCTGGATTCGCGTTCATTCGCGCCGTATATTTATTTTTATTTCACAAGATCCAAACACCAGCGCAACAGCAACTAATAATAAGAATGTCTCTCCCATCATCAGCCCGAGCTGTCATCGTGGGCGGCGGTGTCATTGGTGCAAGTACTGCTTACAACTTGTCCAAGCTTGGCTGGAAGAACATAATTCTGCTGGAGGCACAGAAAGTGACTTCAGGCACAACATGGCACGCGGCAGGCCTTGTTGGAACAACTCGGAACACAATAGCGGAAACCAAACTGTCTGTCATCGGTTCAAATATGTACAAGCAGCTTCTTTCGGAAACAGGCCTCGACCCCGGTTTCAAGAACACCACTTCAGTCAACGTGGCCCGAACACCCGAGCGAATGCACCTGTACCACCGAGTCGCGAACAAGGCCAAGTCGTTCGGTCTGGACGCCAATATCCTGAGCGCGGAGGAAGTTCTGGAGAAGTATACCTCCCCTGCGAGCGGAATTTCCGCCGTGGAAACGAGCGATTTATTGGGCGGAATTCACCTCCTGCAGGACGGAGCCGGGTCACCCACAGACCTGACGATGAGCTTGCTCGCCGGGGCCAAGCAGCGCGGGGTGCAAGTTTTCGAGAACGTGCGGGTGAGCGAGCGAGCGAGCGAGCGGAAAATGGCTACATCCACCCCCAACCCCCCAACCACGCGACTAAAGCTAACCCAACCCAAATCAATTCGTTTGGTTCGCTCGTTTCGCTCGTCCTTCAGGTGTCAGATTTCCTCACGAGGGAAAGTGATGGGGATCGTGCGTGCAGCGGCGTCACGACCTCCTGCGGCTCGACAATAGACAGCGACGTGGTGATTCTGTGCGGCGGGCAGTGGAGCAAGGCCCTCGGGCGGCTCGCCGGCGTGAACGTTCCCCTGCACTCCGCCGAACATTTCTACGCAACCACAAAGACCATGCCCGGTGTTTGGCACAATATGCCCGTGCTGCGCGACCCCGACGCGCTCATCTACGCTCGGGAGTGGGGCGATGGACTGCTCTTCGGCGGGTTCGAGGAGGGGGCGAAGCCGTGGGGAGCCGACGAGAGCGGGGGGGTCCCGGAGGACTTTTCGTTTCAGCTCCTGGCTGACGATTGGGACCATTTCATGCCGTTATTCGAGGGGGCAGTTGCCCGCTTTCCGGCCTTGGAGACGGCGGAGCTCAAGATGCTCAACGGACCGGAGAGCTTCACCCCGGACGGGAACTACATTCTGGGGGAGGCTCCGGAGCTCAAGAACTTCTTCGTGGCGGCCGGGATGAACAGCAGCGGCATTGCGGGGGCTGGCGGGGCGGGTTTGGCACTTTCCAAGTGGATTGACGGGGGAGAGCCCAGCATGGACTTGTGGCCGATCGACATACGGCGCTTTGGCAAGTACAGCAGCAACCCAAGCTACTTACGGGACAGAACCACCGAGACGCTGTCTCTTCATTACAGTTTTCCGTGGCCCCGGAAAGAACTCCAAACAACGCGCGGCCTGCGCCGCTCCTCCCTCTACAACGAGCTCGATAAGGCAAGCGCAATCTGGGGCAGTAAGTACGGCTGGGAGCGCCCCTCGTACTTCCTCCCGCCCCCGCCAGCAAACAACAAGCACACCACTCTAGAAGAAACCTACACGTTCGACAAGCCGTCCTGGTTGCCCATCGTTAACGCAGAGATTGACGCCTGCAGAAACCAAGTTGCCATCTTCGACATGACATCTTTCACAAAAATTCGCGTGGAGGGTAAGTCCGCTCTGAAATTTATGCAGCGCATGTGCTGCGGGAATTTGGACGTGGAAATCGGAAAGCTAGTGTACACGGGCATGTTGAACAAGCGGGGCGGGTACGAGGCCGACGTGACGGTCACGCGGGAGGGGGTTAACAAGTTTCTGATCGTTTCTCCGACGGCGCAGGCAACGCGGGACAAGTCCTACCTGTCTAGGAATATAGGGAGCGAGGAGACGGTGTTTTTGAACGACGTGACGTCTCAGTACTGCGTCATCGCTGTTATGGGCCCGAACTCAAGAAAGCTGCTCCAAAAATGCAGGTGAGCAGGCGTGAAGGAAGCTCCGTGTGTGCTAAATTGCTGTAACATATATATGGCTTCATCCACTACTGAACTAACATTATTCTACTCAACTATTTTTGCTCGCTCGCTCGGCGCAGCGTGAACAAAAATACGTTTGAGAACGAAAATTTCAAGTTCGGCTACAGTAAGAGCATTGACGTCGGTTACCACAACGTTGAGGCGAAGAGAGTGACTTACGTTGGAGAGCTGGGGTTTGAGCTGTACGTGAACACAGAAGAGGCTGCTGATGTGTACTTGGAGCTCATGGAGAAGGGCAAGGAATTTGGAATCCGGAACGCAGGATACTTTGCGATCGAGTCGATGAGAATAGAAAAGGGGTACCGAGCGTGGGCGCACGAGCTCACGCCCGACGACAACCCTCTGAACAGCGGATTGATGTTCACGGTGGACAACAGCAAGCAATTCATCGGAAAGGAAGCTTTGCTGAGGCAGCAGGAGGAGGGAATTGAAAGGAGGTTGTTCAATGTGATTGTTGACTGCGACGAGGAAGACGTCATGCTATGGGGAGGGGAAACAATTCTGATGAACGGAAAGCTAGTGGGGGATTTGTTGTCGGCGACATACTGCCGGAGCGCAGGGAAGGGGGTTGGGATGGGTTACGTGAAGCATGCTGACGTGCAGAAGAAGGGTGAGCGAGCCTTGTGACAGAAACGAAGATTTTTTTTGCTTGCGACAAATCTCTTCTAGCTCACTCCTAACCTAACCCCAATCCACTCTTGCTCTCTTGGGTGGGCACAGGGTTCGCGCAGAACAAGGAGCACAAGTGGCAGGTCCAAGTGGGCGAGAAGACTGTGCCGTGTTCTTTGCAGTTGAAGTGCGCGTTTGATTCCAAGGGGCTGAAGATAAATTGTTAAATTGGTATTTAAGAGATTAGCATGCCTCGAGACAAACGCTGCCATCGTTAGCCGCATCTGTCACGACATTGAAGGCCTTCACCTCGCCATTCACGACAACCATGGACACACGCTTCGCCCTTTTACCAAGACCGCACCCGGGCTCCGCATCATAATTTTTCAAGAGGTCAAACTCCTCCGAAAACGAACCATCCCAGTCCGCCAAGAAGCTGCCACCGAGCGAAGCGAGGAAGTAAGAGCAACGAGTGAAACGAGCCAAACAAATTGAGTGGGTTAGTTTAGTTTAGTTTAGTTTATTTAGTTTAGTTAGGGTGGATGTGGGTGGGTGTGGCCATCGCGAGTATGCTCACCTCATTTTGTCCTGCACCCCCATCTTCTCCGCCCAGTTGAAGTGGGCGTAAGGATCAGAAACAGCACAGCACACCACCTCATCAACTCCCTTGGCCTTAAAGTCGGAGGTTAGCTTGGCAAATGATGGCACGTGGGCATTTGTACAAGTGCCTGTGAAAGGAGCGGGGACCATAAACAAAACCACTGTTCGGTCTGCAAACAGAGCTTGTAAAGTCCTTTTATTGTCCAAACAGGTGTTGGATTTGTCGTTAAACCAAGGGTGGGCTATCTGCAAAGACAGGGCCGAGCTAGAAGGACCCAAAAGGTTGTCACCGACTTTCATGAGTGAGCGGGCAATTCTAGACATGCTGTGTGTTCTTATTCAAATATTGAAACATTCTGTGATGAAGAATCCCAACTTGCAAACTAATAAGCGATTTTCCACACCACAAACTAAATCATTTGCCTCCCGCTCCTCCTCGTCCCTCTATTCATTGTGCCTATCATGATTTTGGGTTCTTTGATGGCCATCCCTCCACTCTTTCTCTTCTACCTTTCCTGGACAGTAGTTTCTCTACTAAGACCTCTCTTCATTGTGTTCCTTGCCTGTGTGATTTGGAACCTGCCCATCACCATCCAAAAGTGCAAACTTGCCTTCCAGGGAATTGCCTACATAATTCTTTGCAAGGACAAGAAGTACAGGGTCACTGATGTTGCATTACACGCCCCCCTTTTCCAGAACAATTCTAGTGTAGAGGTGAGTGAGTGGAGTGGAGTGGAGTGATGTACAACGCAAAACAACAACAACACTAATTCTCTCTCTTCGATGCTCGCTTCGCTCACTTCGCTCACTTCGCTCACTTCGCTCACTTCGCTTCGCCAACCCGCTCCAGAGAAAAAGCATCGTCTTCATCAGGCACGGCGAATCCACATGGAATGACACTTTCAACAAGGGAGACAGGCCGATGAAGGCCTTCATCTTTGGTTTCATCCCGGGCATTGTTAAGAGCGTTGCGTTCGAGCTGTACTTGCTGCTATCCGGCCAGGTGGACTCTTGGTTTTACGACGCTCCCTTGTCGATCTACGGGCTCAGCCAAATAAATAAACTGGCCAAGTTCATCAGCAAGCCGGCCGTAACGCCTGAGGAGAAGAAGGTGCTGGCGATGCTGAGGGGCGAGCCCGGAGCCGGGAGCAGGTGAGCGAGCGAGCGAAGCGAAGCGAGCGAGCCTTGTGACAGAAGAGTGCGAAGCGACTGTGAGCGAAGCGAGCCAGCAACACTATAAAAAATAATTTGTGACTAGCTCGCGAGCTGCGAACGAAGTGAGCCAGCAACACAAATTACAAGTTGTGACAAGCTCGCTTTTTTCGCCGCTCGCCTTGTGGCAGAAAGAGTACCAAACTCCGTGCGAAATGTGAACTAACCTCTCAATTATTCTTGCTCGCTCACTGCTCTCAATCTTCGTTTAAAATGCGCCTCGCCTCGCCTCGCTCGTCTCAGCATCTTGGTGAGCAGCAACTTGAGGAGGGCGTTGAGCACGATTGCCATCGGGTTTCGGGATAGGCTGAAGCAGAACAGAGGCGAGAGGATTTTAGTAAGCCCAACGTTGGCAGAGATCAGCCACAACCCCGATACGCTGAGCATTACGCCCCCCTACTCGCAGGTTAACGCGAGCTGGATTGAGCGCGAGCAGCTGCCGGCAGTCCAAGACGTCTTCCAGAACCAGGTCGACATGAGCCTCCACACCGGCAACAAGCCAATCACCACCAACGGCATGCTGAGGATGGCAGCTTTCAACGACTGGGTCTTCACTCTGAAGGACTACGACAACGTCATCTGCGGGGGGCACAGCTTGTACTTCAGATCGTTCTTCAGAGCGTTCTTGCCCCAAAGCGTGGAGGCACCTTGCAAGGCGAAGAAGATGGTCAACGGAGGGTGCGTGGCGTTGACTTTGATGAGAGCAAAGGATGCGACCGGGGAGTGGGTGTATATGATCGACGAGAAGAGCGTGAAGGTTATTTATGGGGGGTTTTGATGAGATTTATTTGATTAAGGAGTCTAAATTGAAACTTTGCTGCTGCTGCCAAGGCTGCTGCCACCGTCGCGTTAAACCTCCAACATCGAGAACGATGCGATTCAGATAATTCCGAAAAATTGCAAAAGTTCAAATTGTTTCCTATGAATTAT
>Ga0302116_1001815_pt1 | contig 12786 bp, 10 predicted proteins | sample AG5_SCM_MG_FD_203124 | JGI IMG/M metagenome (GOLD analysis project Ga0302116, IMG submission 203124) | Marine microbial communities from Western Arctic Ocean, Canada - AG5_SCM | ecosystem: Environmental > Aquatic > Marine > Oceanic | place: Canada: Western Arctic Ocean | collected 2017-10-01 | reverse complement strand
CGACAGGGCTCTTGAGCACAGCCATCGCTACCAGTGCGCGACGGTTCTTGAAGACGTCCCTATCTGGGAGAACAAGACGTTTCACGCGCAGCCGCGGTTATCGGAAGTCGACGGGCCGATTGCGCGGTTTAGGGAGTGGTACGGGCAGTTCTATTAGGCGGGCTGCCCTGCCGTCGTGCCCCCACTCCCGAATCCTAGTTCGCCTGAAAGTAGATATACCCAAGCATCATGTAGTACATGGTCGGAAGCCCGAGCAGGTGCGCATCGATGCGATCGAGCACCCCGCCCATCCCAGGCAAAAGCGCGCCCGTATCCTTCACCTCAGCGTCGCGCTTAAGAAGCGACTCCACGAGGTCGCCGACGATGCCCACAACACAGAGGATGAAGCCGAAGAAAATCGAGAGGCTCCAGGGCATAACGGCGGACCAATCCGGCCGGAGGTAGTCGAAGAGGAGCTTGGTCGCGAGGCAGGCCAAAATCCCTGCAATGATTCCGCCCAGAGCGCCTTCGACGCTTTTATTAGGCGAAATCTCGGGAGCGAGCTTTCGGTTGCCCCAAGCGCGTCCAGCAAAGTACGCCCCGGCATCGCATAATACGACCGCGACGAGCGCGAAGATCATCAGAAAGATGCCGGTATCGGGCGTGACGCCGAGCGTGACGAGCAGAGCCGGATCCTGATGCGACGCCGCGGCCGTATCGAAGCGCCGCAACAACACCGCATGAGACAGCAGCCAACTCACATAGAAGACGCCAAAGAACGTCCCCGAGATGCTGGCCATCGCCTCGTGGATCTCGTTCTTCCGAAGCTGCGCAACCATCAAAGCCAGCAAGGTTGCCGTCATGGCGAGCATGGCCTGATACGGCGTCCCGAAATACGCGAGCAACATCACCGCTGCGCCGAAGCCAAGGCCGACGGTCTCGAGAGGTTTGGCGCCCTTGTCGACGATGAGGCCGTAGAACTCGTGCTGGGCAAGTAGGCCGATCACGAGAACGATGCCTAGATAGACGAGGCCGCCTTGAGCGATGGCCCAGAGGACGAACGGAATCAGGACGGCGGCTGTCGCGAGCCGGGTGAGGAGATCCTTACGGCGCGAGGCACGCTTGGCTTCGGCCGCTTTTAGAGCTGCCGCCTCGGCGTTGTCTTCGGGCGACGCCGCGTCGCCCGTGTGACTGCTGCCGCCTAACAACTTGGTACCTATGTCAGCAGTCGCTTCGGTTTCGCTCTGCCCGCTCTGCGGAATGCCTTCAGTCACGACTCTTGCACTGCCCCCGTCCAAGCGGGTGTCGCACTTTCGCGCGCGACGCCTTCGCTCATGCCTGGCTCAACTCATTGCTCAGTTCAGACCTAACTAGTCCTAGCTTTGGCCTGTATGACCAAAGCCGCCGGTGCCCCGTTCTGTCACATCAAGCACTTCGACTTCCTCCCATTCTGGGCGGATGACGGAAGCAATGACGAGCTGGGCGATCCGGTCTCCGCGCGCGACTTCGAAGTCGGCCTCCCCCGCGTTCATGAGGATCACTTGGATCTCTCCGCGGTAGTCAGCGTCGATCGTGCCGGGGGCGTTCGGAATGAGTATGCCATGGCGGAGGGCTAATCCGCTGCGCGGTCGTACCTGCGCTTCAAATCCGTTGGGCAAGGCGATGCTAAAGCCCGTCGGAATCAACCGTCGTTCTCCTTTGGCGAGGAGAATGGGTTCGCCGTCTTTCACGGCGGCCCGCAGATCGAGACCCGCCGCTCCCTCGGATTCTGCCCGAGGAAGCGGTAGGTCTCGTGCGTGCGGTTCGCGGGTGATCTGAACCCTAAGGGTTGCACCCGCGTTTGCAGCGACGTAGCTCAAAAGAGCTTCGCCTCGCTTATTCGTCGTCCGATGCATCAGATGCATCGTCGTTGCCTCGTGCCGCTTCATCCGCAAGAGCTTCCTTGCGAGAGAGACGGATGCGGCCCGACGGATCGATGTCGATGCACTTGGCGAGGACTTCGTCGCCCTCTTCCAGTACGTCGGTCACCTTGTCGACACGGCCTTCTGCGAGGTGGCTGATGTGAATCAGGCCATCCGTTCCCGGGAAGATTTCCGCGAACACGCCGAAGTCGGCAATCCGCTTGACCTTCGCCAGGTAGATGCGGCCGATCTCGGCCTCCTGGGTCAGTTCCGTCACCATGGCCATGGCCTGCTCGACCGATGCCCCATCGGGACCGAAGACCGAGACGCGTCCCGAATCGTCGACGTCGATCTTGGCGCCTGTGGTTTCCTGAATGGCACGGATCACCTTGCCGCCCGGGCCAATGATGTCGCGGATGCGATCGGGCTTGATCGCCAGCGTCTCCATTCGCGGAGCGAACTCGTGGAGTTCCTGTCGGGCAGACAAGCCTCCAAGGGAGTCCTGCGTGTCCTTCTCCATGCAGTCCAGGATGTGGAGTCGACCTTCCTTCGCCTGAGCGAGGGCCTTCTCCATGATGTCCCAGTCGACTTCCGTGACCTTGATGTCCATCTGGAGAGCAGTGATGCCCGCCGTCGAACCCGCAACCTTGAAGTCCATGTCGCCGAGATGATCTTCATCACCAAGGATGTCCGACAGAATGACCGTTCGCTTGCCGTCCGTGATGAGGCCCATCGCGATACCCGCAACCGGTGCCTTCAGTGGCACACCAGCATCGAGCAGCGAGAGGGTCGAGCCACAAACTGCAGCCATCGACGAAGAACCGTTCGACTCGAGGGTCTCCGAAACAACGCGAAGCGTGTAAGGGAAATCGTCGTGGTCAGGAAGAACGGGCGTAATCGCTCGTTCAGCCAACGTGCCATGTCCAACTTCACGCCGCCCCGGACCACGGAGAGGACGGGCCTCGCCAACCGAGAAGGGAGGGAAGTTGTAGTGGAGCATGAAGTTCTTCTTCCAGCGTCCACCCATTCCGTCGATCGTCTGCTCATCGAAGCCAGAACCTAACGTCGCCGTCACAACGGCCTGCGTCTCGCCGCGCGTAAAGAGCGCAACACCGTGCGGCCGCGGGTAAGGACGAACCTCACATGCGATCTGCCGGATCTCGTTGCTCTTTCGTCCATCGATACGCTCGCCGGTCGCCATCACGCGTTCGCGCATCAGCTCACCACCGAGATCATGAAGGATATTCTTCACGTTGGTCTGAAGTGCCTTGAGACCGTTCGCGCGTGCTTCGAAATCAGCGAGGGTCTTTACCTCGATTTTTTCGTTGCGGTACTCGTCCCAGATTTCCTGGCGGATCTCCGTCTCGACTGCCTTAACAGCGGTCGCGCGAGCCTTCTTCTCTTTGATCTGGAAGGCTTCGGACAAGCGATCGCCAGCCATCTTTGCGATGCGACCTTCGAGCTCCGAGTTGTCAGCCGCGGCAGGCATAACAAGCTTCGCCTTGCCGACCTTCTTGGCAAACTTTTCGATCGTCTCGATGATCGGCTGGAGTTCACCGTGTGCGTGCTTGAGCGCCGCGAGGATTTCGTCCTCGGGAAGCTGCTTCGCGCCACCCTCGACCATGACGATCGAGCCCGCGTTACCGGCGACGATCAATTCGAGATCGCTCTCTTCAAGATCTTCCGGAACGGGGTTGATGATGTAGTCGCCTTCGACGCGCGCGATGCGCACCGCTGCGATCGGACCAAGGAACGGCATGTCGGAGATCGAGAGTGCAGCCGACGCGCCGACGAAGGCGCACATATCAGCCGAGAACTCGGGATCGTGCGAAAGCACCGTCGCCGTGACCTGGGTCTCGTCGTTGTAGCCGTCCGCGAAGAGCGGTCGGATCGAGCGATCGATGAAACGGGAAACAAGCACTTCGCGATCAGCGAGGCGCCCTTCACGCTTGAAGAAGCCACCGGGAATCTTGCCGGCTGCCGCGAACTTCTCAACGAAGTCGACAGTGAGCGGAAAGAAGTCGATGCCCGCTCGGGGCTTTGAATGTACGGCGGTCACGAGGACGACGGTGTCGCCGAAGGTGACCGTCACGGATCCGGCCGCCTGTTTGGCGATCTTTCCGGTTTCGAGAGTCATCGTCCGGCCGCCGATTTCGACGGACGTGGACGTGGGTTCAAACCAATAAGGCATATGTGTTCACTTTCGTTGGTACATCGATCTCGCTCCCCCTCTTCCTACTCGAGCTGGGATTCGAAATTCGACGTGTGGATGGTCTCGAGCGCACTTTGCGCGCGCATCCTCCCTGGATGCAATACGAGACCGTGGACCTGTTCCAAATGATTGGAACGGCCCCGGACTACGGGATCACCCATGCGCGAAGGACTGGGAGGGGTTCGCGTATGGCCGACTCCCGTATTCATCGGGACCAGGCCAATCGGCGAAGAAACTATCGGCGCAGGCCGAGTTCCTGAATCAGCGAACGATAGCGGTCGACATCCTTGCCCCGAAGGTAATCAAGGAGACGTCGGCGCTGGCTCACGATCTTCAGGAGGCCGCGACGTGAATGATGATCCTTCACGTTGGTCTTAAAGTGGTCCTGGAGGCCTGCGATGCGCTCGGTGAGGAGAGAGATTTGGACTTCGGGAGAACCCGTGTCCGCATCGCTGCGCTTATGCGTTGCGATGACTTCCGCCTTTTTTTCTGCAGAGATCAAGTCGAATGACTCCTGTGTGACTCGTGGCCGACCTACTAGGGCCGGCCTAACAGTCACTCGTCGGGGAATCGAGGTTTCGATCCGCCGGTTTTCGCGATTCCCGTCTATTTCGCTCTTTTTGAAGAGCTAGACGACGCACCTGCGCCGACCGGGAAACCATTGTTTTTGCGTCTTTTTTCGGACCGCGAGATTTTGACGGATCCTCGCGGGGCTGGCAACGGCCGAAACCGCTTTTCTTTGGCCGAGAGCCCTAGCCTGGGGCTTGCCCCCTACTTAGGTTCCGGCGGGAGCACTCTGAGCGGCCAAAGTCGATGATCCGCACGGATCTCGCCGACCGCTAAGAAGGTCCCCTCGTCGTCCACAACAGAGACTCGCGTCCCGGGCTTCTGCGTATGCAACTCGCCCGCCGGCAGGTCGCCACCGTTCCCAAGCCGCGCCTTCTGCTCCCCATTGAGAGCAAGCACAGGGAATCCGAGAGCGATCTCGGGCTGGATCAAGCAGTCGTTGACGGTGCCGTCTTCGATCGCCGCTTCAATCGTCTCGAAAGTCCGCGCTTGCTCGAGCACAAAGGGCCCGCTGCGGGTCCGTCGAAGGCCGCCAAGATGCGCGCCGCAGCCGAGCTTGGTGCCCAGATCGGCTGCCAAGACTCGAATATAGGTCCCGGCACTGCAGAGCACACGAACGTCCAACTCCGGCGAGTCGAAGCGAGTCATCTCGATCTCGTTAAACGTGATCCACTTGGGCTCACGCGTAACGACCTCCCCGGCTCGGGCCAGCTTGTGAAGCGGCACGCCGTTCATCTTCACCGCGCTGTACATGGGCGGCACCTGCTGGATGTCTCCGAGGAAAGTTTTGAGCTCAGCTTCGACTTCGCTCTGACTCGGCAGCTCGCCGTCGAACGTGCTGAGCACAGCCCCTTCGAGATCGAGGGTGTCCGTCTCGGAGCCGAGCACGACGGTTCCGTCGTAGCCCTTGGCTCCACCTTCTATAAACGGGATGAGTTTGGTCGCAGCCCGGATCGCAAGTGGCAGAACCCCCGTTGCTTGAGGGTCAAGAGTGCCCAGATGCCCAACGCGCCGCGTGCCTAGCCATCTTCGGGCGGCGTCCACGACGTCATGGGAGGTCATCCCGGACGGCTTGTCTACGATCAGGAAACCCGAGGGTCCCGGCGGCTCCGGCCTACGCTTACGCTGATTACGTCTCGCCATCGTTCTGGTCTTCTTCTCCGTCGTGGCCAGTGCCTGGGGCGTCGCCCGTGGTATTGCCCTTGGTCTTGGCCGATCCTGTTTCTGTATCGAGCTCACGTAGGAGGTCGAGGGTATGACTGCCTTCGGCGATCGAATCGTCGAGGACAAAGCGCAGCGCAGGGGTGTGGCGCAGCTTCACGCGCTTCGAAAGCGAGCGGCGAATGAATCCCTGGACCGACCCCATTACTCTCTTCAGCTCAACGCGCCGTGCCTCATCGGGGTCCTCACCGAGGGGGCTATAGAAAATCGTGGCCGCGCCCATGTCCGACGCGAGCTTCACGCGCGTAATCGTGACGAGCCCGATCCGTGGATCTTGCACTTCGTCGCGCAGGATCTCAGAGATCTCCCCACGAATCTGTTCGGCTACGCGCCGGATGCGTACTGAATCCGCCAACGCTGTTACTCCTCGGATGAATTGGAGGGGTTCTTGGGATCGACGCGATCCCGCGATTCCCCGAGCCCTTCGTTCCAGGGCCAATCTTCGTCTTCGCCGCCCGAAGCGAGCGGCGCTTCCACCTCAAGGGGCATCCGGATCGTGTCTAGATCTGAACCGATGACCCGTGCGAGATGTGTTTCTTCCACGAAGTCGATCGCACGAGCAAGCGCTCGCCGAATCGCGACTTCGTCGCTGCCGGTCATCGAAAGTCCGAGGGTGGCGCGCTGCCACGTCCCCTGCCCTCCGACTTCACCGACTGATATGTTGAATTTATTACGGAGACGTCCCGCCAGTGACCTTACGACGCCTCGCTTCGCTTTGAGCGACTGCGAGGCCTCGACATGAATCTCGATCACCGCAACGCCTACGACCATGCGACCCCGCTCCGATCGAGACGTCCGACATCACGCCAGTTCGACTTACATCCAATTTGCGAGACAGCGCAAGCGCAGCTCGCGCTTAGTCTTACCTCTTATGGCATTGCAGCGAGGACTAGCTCAACTCCGAACGACCAAACCTAACGTCAGACTTCTCAGAGCGTCGCCGGCCTCTCGTTCAGCTCGTAGGCCTCGATGATGTCCCCGACCTTGACGTCGTTATAGGTGGCCACCCCGATGCCGCACTCCATGCCATTGATGACTTCCTTGACATTATCCTTGAAGCGTCGCAACGAGCCGACCGTTCCCGTGTACATAATCTTGCCATCGCGCACCAAGCGGCAATGGGAATGCCGAATGACCTTGCCTTCGAGAACCCGCGAACCGGCGATCGTGCCGAGCTTCGGAATCGTGAAGGTTTCGAGGATTTCCGCACGACCGAGCATGTTCTCCGTGACGACCGGCGGCAAGAGTCCTGCCATGGCCGCCTTCACGTCATCGAGCATCTCCATGATGATCGAGTAGGTGCGAATCTCGACGCCGTCCGTGTCGGCCTGGCGCCGCGCATCCGGATCCGGACGAACGTTGTAGCCGAGTATGATCGTGCCACTCGCAGAAGCGAGATTTACGTCGTTAGGCGTGATCGCACCAACACCCGACGAGAGCACGCGAAGCGTGACCTCGTCCGTCGTCAGCTTCTCTAGAGAGTCGCGAGCCGCTTCGCATGTGCCCTGCACGTCCGACTTGAGAACGACCGTGAGTTCCTTCGGTCCTTCTTCTCCAGCCTGCGCGTAGAACTCGTCCAAAGTGAGCTTCAGTTTCGGACCCGCGGCCTTGCCGCGTTCCTGATCTTCACGGTGATCCACGATCTGCTTCGCCACGCGGTCGTTCTCGACAATATGGAAGGACGCGCCTGCCTTTGGTACGCCAGAGAGGCCCGTAATCGAGACGGGCGTCGACGGGTCTGCCTCCTTCACGTTCTTGCCTAGATCGTTCTGCACCTGTCGAACGCGGCCCCAATCGGTGCCAACCACGACCGTGTCACCCTTCTTGAGCGTGCCGTCCTGAACGAGCAGTGTCGCCACTGCGCCGCGTCCCTTGTCGAGACGCGCTTCAAGGACCGAGCCACTCGCGCGACGTGCAGGATCTGCCTTCAGCTCGAGAATTTCGGCCTGAAGCACGAGCATCTCAAGGAGCTGCTCGATGCCGTCGCCCGTCTTGGCCGAAACGTTCACGCACGCCACGTCTCCACCGAAGTCTTCCGGAACGAGATTATGTTCGGTCAGTCGCTGTTTTGCCTTCTCCGGATCCGCATCCGGCAGATCGCATTTATTGACCGCGACTACGATCGGACAACCCGCCGCCTGCGCGTGCTCGATGGCTTCGACGGTCTGGGGCATAGGCCCTTCCGTCGCGGCGATCACCAAGACAACGAGGTCGGTCACCGCTGCGCCTCGCGCACGCATCTGCGTAAAGGCCGCATGGCCAGGCGTATCGATAAAGGTTAGGCGGTGACCACTAGCCTCCACCTGATAGGCGCCGACGTGCTGCGTAATGCCGCCCGCTTCGCCATCCGTCACCTTGGTCTGCCGAATCGCATCGAGCAGAGACGTCTTACCATGATCGACATGGCCCATGACCGTAACGATCGGCGGACGCGTCTGTTCGTTTTCGCTGACTTCGACTTCTTCCGGCGCGGCCACATCAAGGAAGGCTGCTTCCTTGAAACCGACGTCCGTCGCATTGAAGCCCATCTCGGCTGCGATCCTCTCGACGGTCGCGAAGTCGATCCGCTGATTGACCGAGACCATGATGCCGAGGGCCATAAGCTTGCCCTGGATTGCAGGAGCCTTAAGGCCGGCCTGCTTCGCGAGTTCACCGACGCTGATATCGCCTTGGACCTTCACAACTCTTATCAGTGCTCCTGGGGCTAGCGGTGCTGCCTTCGGCGAGAGCTTGTCCCGTCGGCGTGCACGCGGATTGACCATCTTCGGCGGTGACGGCGCGGCAACGTTTCGACGCTGCTCCGGGCCACGACCCGTGATCTGGCGAGCGAACTGCTCTTGTTCCTGGAGGTTCACGACCTCACGGACACGCTTGCGCTGCTTGCCCTTTTTGTCCGCAGCCGCGGCAGGAGTGTCGGCGGGCGTTGCTGCAGGCCCAGTGCGTCCATCGCGATCCGCAGCGGGACCGGTCGGGGCCGTGCGGGGCGCAGCGGGCGCCTTCGGTGCAGCCGGTTTGCTTGCGGCGGCCGCCACAGGCGCGGGAACGGGGGCACCCTCCGCCGGCGCAGCAGCTTCTTCGCCACCTTCGGTCGCGGGCGTTGCAACTTCGACGGCTGGAACGGAATCCGCAGCAGCAGCGATCGTTTCCGGTACTACCTCGACGGGCGCTGCTTTCTCTTCAGGGGCGGCTTCTACGACGGGCTCCGGAACGGGCTCGGGCTCCTTCTTGCGGCGGCGGCGAACAACTGTCGTGCCTGCCTTGCCTTCGAGTCGGCGTTCATCGACTTTGCGAGCCGATTTGCCGCCACTGCCCATCTTGTCTCGAAGAAGCTCGACCTGGTCGTCGGTAAGCGACGCCATAGCGTTCTTGAGTTCGATGCCGTGTGTCCCGGCCTGCTCGACGAACTCGTTGCGCTCTATGCCGAGTTCTTCGGCGAGCTTGTATGCCCTGATCTTTGCCATCTATTCCTGCTAGCCCTGGGTCGCCCCGCCGGTCTCGCGTGTATTCGCGAGAACTCGGCTCCGTCTCGATGTCTAGTCGGTCATTGGACCGACCTCGTCATTTTGTTAGTCATGCTTCGCAGCCAAACCAGGTCGGCTGCACTTTGTCGATTCGCGCCGATCATTCCTGACTATCGGCAGAGGGGTCCGCGGGCGGATCCCCCGGTTCGTCCGAAGCAGGTTTGTCCGAAGCAGCTTCGGCAGCCGACGCTCTCGCCGCAGCCGCGGCCGCTGCATTGGCCTTAGCCTCTGCACGCTGCCGTTCTTCGTCCTCCACATCCTGCTGCGCCTTCTCTTCGTCGGCGGTCTTCTTCACGCTCACCAACTCAGCAGCCTTCGCCTTGATCGACTGAGCACCAGCCTCATCAATTCCAGGTAGCTGCGTCAGCACTTCAGGCGCGCAATCAGCAAGATCTTCAAGAGACATGATGCCCTGCTGCAAGAGCAGATCGGCTTCCGGATCGCCACAGTCTTCGACGACGGAGACCGCCTTCGAAAGCCATTCCGCGATCTCGCTCATCTTTGATTCGCTCTTGATGTCGATCTTCCAGCCCGTGAGCTGAACGGCGAGTCGAACGTTCTGGCCGCGGCGTCCGATCGCCAGCGAAAGCTGGTCGTCCGGGACAATCACGTCCATCGCGTTTTGCGTCTCGTCGATGATCACCTTGGAAACCGCGGCAGGAGCAAGCGCACTGCACACATAACGTGCGGCATCCGCGTTCCATGGCACGATGTCGATTCGCTCGCCACGAAGTTCCTGAACGACGGCCTGTACTCGGCTGCCCTTCATGCCGACGCATGCGCCGACGGGATCCACGTCGCTGTCGCGAGAGACGACAGCGATCTTCGACCGGCCACCGGGCTCGCGCGCCGCGGACTCGATCGAAACGATCTTCTCGTACATCTCGGGCACTTCCTGTTCGAAGAGCTTGACCAAGAATTCGATCGATGTACGTGTCAGGATAATCTGCGGGCCCTTCGCGACCTTGCTCACGTCCATGACGTACGCGCGGACGCGGTCGCCGGGGCGGTAGCTTTCTCGCGGGACCTGCTCCTTCGCGGGAATGATCCCTTCCGCTCGGCCGAGGTCGACGATGATCGAGCCCTTTTCGAAGCGGCGAACGATACCGTTTACGACTTCGCCCTTACGATCGCGATATTCATCGAAGGTGTTGTCCCGTTCCGCGTCGCGGATGCGCTGGATGATCACCTGCTTCGCCGCCTGGGCAAGAATGCGACCAAAATCCGTCGTATCGAGCTTTACGCCGATCTCATCGCCAAGTTCGACGTCGGGATCGTAATCGCGCTGCGCCTCACCGATCAGGATCTGGCTGTCGCGGTCCGAGATATTTTCGACGACTTCGCGAAACTCGAAGAGCTCGACCTCGCCGATTTCATCGTTGTAACGAGCCTCGATCTCCTTCTCCTGGCCGAAACGCTTGCGCGCAGCCTGAAGCATGGCCTCTTCGAGGGCGCCCGTGATCTCGGCTCCATCGATGCCCTTGTCTTTCGCGATCTGGTCGATTTCGCGTTTGAGATTCTGTCCAAACATGACGTTCTCACCTCACCGGTTTTGCGCGCTCACTCGCGTCCGCTTGCCGTGCCTTGCTCGTAGTATGTCCGAGGGGCCAACCTCGATTGATCGCTTGCATCGTTCCGAATCTGAAATCCCACGGCGGCTAGCTACTGGGTTTTGCGTTCTTCTTCGGCTGATGTTTAGGCTGCTGTTTCGTTTTAGGAGCCCACTTCTTTTTGGCTGCCTTGCCTTCCGAGGTTGTTTCTTCGGATCCCTTGCCGAAATCCGTACTCGAAAACTCGTAAATGCTGTTGGCCTTCTCGATTTCATCGAAGGGAATCGACACGTCGACCCCATCCACTTCCAATTTTACTTCTATCTCCGAAGCTCCCGGTTCCACTTCCGCCGAGAGCAATCGGCCTCTAAATCTTTTGCGTCCTTCTATGGGACGTCTTGTCCGCAGCTTCACGGTCAGACCGACCGCTGCGAGGAAATCCTTTTCTCTGCCGAGGAGTCGATCCAGTCCAGGTGACGAAACTTCAAGCTGATAGGCGCCCGGCATGGTGTCCGCGGCGTCAAGCAAAGTCTCGACCTCCCTTGAGATGGCGACGCAATTTTCGATGGGTACCCGTCCGTCACTCGTAGGCGAGTCAACGGTGACCCGGAGCAATCCCTGCCCCCGATTTCGGGCCACATCGACATCGACGAGCTCACATTCGTGTTCCAACACAACGGGCTCGATCAATTCGCGCAACTCCTCCGGAATGTCTCGATAGATTGGTTCGGCTCCTCTCTGTTTCTTTCTGTCTCTCTGCTTAGACTCAGTCTCATCTGGGTTGATGAGGCCGAGTGCCGCCACCTGACGACCCATCTGACTATCTCAAGCCCCTCGTGCCGCCCCACCAACCCCGCTCTGGCACCCGAGTTCTAATCTCGTGCACAAAAACGAAAAAAAGCGGACGAAACGCCCACTTCCCTGGTGGTTCCAACCAGCATTCTGCTTGGGAGAGGATCATATCCTCACCCCTTCGCAGTCCACTGGTGACCCGAAAAGTATGAATCTCAAGTCGCAATGCGCGCCGAGAGCCCGCGCAAATTAAGTGAATGTAGGCGGAAAGGCAAGGAAGCTGCATTCGCACACTTAACTTCCCTCGGGGGAATAGCTTTTCAGCCCGTTTCGAGGGCCCCGGTCAGGTCCGCAACGCGGGCAAACCCATGCCGCGCGGCGTAGTCGGCGAGCCCTTCCACAATCCGTCCAGCGATCCCCGGATCGAGGTAGTTCGCGGTCCCCACCTGAATTGCAGTGGCACCACAGAGCATGAACTTCACCGCGTCTTCAGCACTCGAAATGCCTCCGACACCGCAGATGGGAATCTTCACCGCCTGCGCCGCTTGCCAAACCATCCGCAAAGCGATCGGCCGAATCGCCGGCCCTGAAAGCCCGCCTAGAATATTCGAGAGAATCGGTCGGCGTGTTTCGACATCGACTTCCATCGCCTGGACCGCGTTGATCATTGAAATGCCGTCTGCTCCTTCTGCTTCGCAGACCTTCGCCATATCAGCAATGCGCGTCACGTTAGGCGAAAGCTTGACTAACAAGGGACCGGTTGTGGCCTTCCGAACCGTAGCAACGAGTTCCGCAAGCAGCTTCGGGTCCTGACCGAATTCGATGCCTCCTGATTTCACGTGGGGGCACGAAGCGTTGATCTCGATTCCTGAGATTCGTGGATGTCCTGAGACTTGCGAGGCGAGTTCTGCGTAGATCTCGGGCGCAGTGCCGAAAGCGCTCGCAATCACGACCACGCCCTCAGGCAGCGCAGGGAGCTTCTCTTCCAGAAACGCGCGTACGCCGACGTTTTCGATGCTGATCGCATTGAGCATGCCGGACGG
>Ga0302116_1001810_pt1 | contig 12806 bp, 18 predicted proteins | sample AG5_SCM_MG_FD_203124 | JGI IMG/M metagenome (GOLD analysis project Ga0302116, IMG submission 203124) | Marine microbial communities from Western Arctic Ocean, Canada - AG5_SCM | ecosystem: Environmental > Aquatic > Marine > Oceanic | place: Canada: Western Arctic Ocean | collected 2017-10-01 | reverse complement strand
TTTAATGCTGCGTCCCCCCCCCCCCCCCCTCCACAACCACACCAAGGATTCACTCTTGGAAATTTAAACGGTTCAAAAACCCCCGGTATAAACCGCCAGAAGGGTGGCAAGATGAGGCGCGTATCGAAGGCTTCTCCGCCCAACCCAAAACCACCCACTCCCCCCCCAGAACAACAACAACAATCATCGTTCAACTTCGACCCCGTCGCGGCAATGAACGACCTAATAGATTCCATTCCGCCCTCTCCTTCAGAGAAACCAACTCAATTCCCCCCAACGCAGCCCGGAGCGACGTACAACTTCGCTCCTGAATTTTCCTTCAAGCCTCCTCCCCCCCCTCCTCCTACCCCCCCTTCATCCACATTTGACTCTGCGCGCGCAATGGAGTCGATGAAGCAAGCTGAGAAGCAGGCCGCGGAGAGGGTTGTTGGGGGGGGGGGGATATCGTTTCGAGCCGGAACTGGAAGCGGAAGCCCGACGGATGGCAAAAAATTGCACAGGAGGCCGGGGGGGACAAACACGAACACGAACACGAGCAGCTCGCAGTTGAATGGGGGGGGGGGTGGGAGGGGGGGGTTGGCGTCGAGAATTGCAAAGGGAATCGGCGGGGGAAACGCTTATGGTAATGGCGCTACGAACCATTTCCCGCCCACCCAGCCACCGGCCCACGGGAACTTTATGGACGTGAGCGACGACAGCGGTAGCGACGAGGACGAGGTGAGTGAGCGGAGCGGAGCGGAGCGGTGTGGGGGGGGGGGTGAGGATGACGAGAGTACGAGCCACTACTAATTAAAATATATTATTCCACTCATGCGCAGAATGACGAAAATGATGGCAATTTACCGCCTCCACCACCATCACAACCTACCACCACCACCCAGTACAAGGCGCTGGTCGCAAAGGTCTCTGCCCTGAGGCGGGAGGCCGCTGACGCGTACACCCGCGGGGACTACGCCAACGCGATTACGCTCTACGGCGCCGCTATAGCTGCGCACAAAGGCGGGATGAGGGAGGAGCGAGGACAGTTCGACGAGACGTTTAGCGTTTTGCACGGAAACAGGGCGGCGAGCTGGATGATGGCGGGGGGGTACTTGCAGGCGGGGGCGGACTGCAGGGTTGGGATCAGCTGGGTGGATAATAAAGTTAGGGGGGTTGAGGGGGTGAGCATGGAGGGAGGGATTATTTTGAGCACGAAGCTCACGACGAGGGCGGGGAGGGCGTATTTGAAGGTGAGCGAGCGAAGCGAGCGAGCCTTGAGGAAGAAACGAGCGATTAAGTGCGCGAAATGGTTTCAGACGGCTGGGCTGACGGCTGGGCTAGTTCGCCTTTTTTTTAAGTACTTTTGAGTTTTCACATTTGGCGTGCACTTGGGTTGTTTCGGACCGTCCTAGAACAACCCCCCACCACCACCACCACCACCACCACCACACTTGCAAAAAGGATGCGCTTGGTCAAAGCCGTTACCGTGTCCAATTTTGAGAGTCTAAAACCCAAATACGTTGGAGTTACGGCCGATTCAGTTATTCGCATTTTTAAAATGAACATCCACCTACCTCCACATACATGCCCCCTTGAAGAAGAGGAGAATACTCGCGATGGCTCTTCCGAAATAGCTGCAGGCGGCACCATCCACTACTAAACTTACCCACTCAATGCTTTTGGCTCGCTTCGCTCGGCGCAGGGGGGTTGCGATCACTTAAGCGAGGTCTATTTTGAGTTGGCGTTGGAGAAAGCGAGCAGCGCGCTAACCGCAATGGACAGCAGCACAAAAAGCCACGCCCTCGATGCCCCGCAATTGATGCAGAACCTGAAGAATGATGCTCTGGTGGGGTTGGAAGACGTGAAATCTTACCGAGCGGGCTTGTCGAACGCTCGCAAACTTTTAATGGTCAACACGGGGGGGGTGCGGTCGGGGGGGGGGATTTCCGACAAAGACGTTGTTAGCGCCTTGGATATTTTGACAAATAGTACACTGTGTTTATCCCCTGGGGGGAGTGAGGGGAGTGCAATGGTTGTTAGAGGTGAGTGAGTTAGTTAGTGAGTGTGTGAGTGAGTGGAGTGAGTGTGTGAGTGAGTGAGCGAGCGAGTGAGCGAGTGAGTAAGCGAGTGAGCGAGCGAGTGAGTGAGCGAGCCAAGCGAGCGAGCCAAGCGAGCTAGTCACATCGAGCGACACGAAGCTAGTCACAACTAGTGCTGCCGCGGCTCGCTTTGCTCACAGCTAGTCACCAACAAGTATATCGACTAACCCACTTTTGCTAGCGATGAATGTTAGAGGACACTGGGGAGATTTGATTCGGTTCTGCGAGAAATGGGCAAAAGGCGTGGCGAATAGGGAGCTGAGGGACGGCGCGAACGGTTTGATTGTTGACAGCGATCTCGTCAACGAGAACGAGAGGGCTAGCTTCGACTTGCCAATGCTGCCGACGCGGAACTTGCAGCAGCGTGTGCAACGCACTGAACCGCTCTTCCCCAAAAGTCACTTTTTGCCCTCGTCGCAGGCGGTAGCTGACGTCCAACAACCAGCAGGTTTGGCAGCGGAAACTTCGATCAGGCTGCCAACGTCGGACATGGCAAGGAACTACATCCGTGCGCTAAGAATGGAGGATCTGGCGAGCCACGCGACGGAGGCGCTCAACTCGTTGAAGAGGTGAGCGAGCGTGCGAAAAAAACACACACACACTCCCATATCAAATCCTAACCCACTACTATCCCGCTCGGCGCAGCTTGAGGGGACTAATTACGAGCAGGGAGTACAGTCGGTGGGTGAACAGTGAAGAAAACAAGCTCAACATTCTGGTCACCGTGAAAGGGGAGGGGGACAGCGCGTTCAAGAAGGGTAACTACGATCTGGCGAACAGCAAATACTCGAGCTTAATCGATTCGTTGCGGAAAGAGTGGAGCTTGGAGGGCGGAGGAGGTGTTAATAGGTGAGCTCCCCCCTCCTCTACCAAAAGTAACTCCACACCTCAAAAATCTCAAAGCGAGCGAGCCTTGCGACAGAAAAGTAGAGTGCGAAGTGACTAGTACCACCCAATTCTAACCCATTCCAACCCGCTCGGCGCAGCTTCGTGGGAGGGAGAGTGTCTGCGGTGCTCCACTGCAATCGAGCGGCGTGCCTAATGGCAGTTATGAAATATCGCGAGGCCTCGCGAGACTGCACGATCGCGCTTAACATTCAGCCCGCCTACTACAAGGCTAGGATCAGGCGCGGTCGGTGCTACGCTAGAATAAAAATTTTCGACGAGAGTGTCAAGGACTACGAGGCTTGGTTGTCAGCGTCCACCCCGCCTAGGTGCAAGATCCCGCAGACTCGGGACAGGATCGAGGAACTGGCGAAGGTGAGTCATGGGAGCGACGAGCCATGCCATGCAGCGCTCCACAACCAGAGAAATTCCACACCTCAAAAACTTCAACTAAAACTTCAACTAAAACTAACCCGGTGCAGGTCCGACGGGAGCTCGGGGACGTCAAAAAGGCCATGAGAGACGAGAAATCCGCGAGGGAAAAGGCGAGGGAGAGGGAGAAGGAGAGGGACGAGGAGAGGTCGAGCAACAATTACGACGAGGCGCAGAGGAAGAGGAGGGAGAGGTGGTTCGAGGAGAATTTTTCGATGGGGGAAGGTGGAGGAGGAGGAGGAGGTCCTCAACCATCGACATCGTCACCGACATCGGGGAGCAAGTTTCACAGCACCCACACAACACATGGCGGGAGGCGGAGCAGCGCAGGCTCCGGTCCACAGTTCCGAAGTTACAAGAATCAGAGCCAGCAGCAGCAGCAGTATTATCAGCAGCAGCAGCAGGGGGGGCGGCAGCAGAACCAAAACCAGAACCAGCAAAACCAGTACAACCAGCAGAGGAGGAACACGACGTCTGGCGGCAGTGGGAGTAGTAGCGGAAACCACAACTACAGGGGCAGCAGGTCGCAGAGCACACCACAAACCCCCGGGTCCGACGACACAATCTCACACTACAAAATTCTCAACCTGGAGAAGGATTGCGGGCAGGGCGAAATCAAGAAGGCGTACCACAAGGCAGCGTTGAAGTTTCACCCGGACAAGAACAAGGAGGAGGGAGCGAGCGACATGTTCAGGAGGGTGAGGTTAGCGTTCGAGGTGCTGGGGGATACAAACGGCAGGAAGAGATACGATGCGGATTTGCGATTTGCAAGGTCATATCGGTAAATCTGAGAAATCTAGAAAAAATTTAAATGTTTTCAATTCAACCGTGAAAATCAAAATCTGCTGTCAACTGATCGAGATATCTATCAAAAACCTCATCCTTATCTGTGATCCACTTGGTGGAAGAGTATTTCACCTCAATTCCGTGCTCGAGCATTCTCTGCTTTCTTGGATTTAGACGCCGCGGGATGCTGTACGCGAGGAAGTGAGGAGCGGAGGAGAGGACGCCGGAGAGGCCGTTTTTTGTAGTCGTGCCGAGGCCAGATTCGTGGTAGAAACGAACAGTTTGTTGTAGATTGTCGGTTGATAATCCCAAGACCTGGGGGAAAGCCAAAACGAAACTGCGAAGGTCGGCAGGATTATGTAATCCGCAGCCATGAGGTGTGGGTGTTGAGAAGAATTCTATTTTTGCGAGGAGGTTGTCGAAGGAGAGCCAAACAATCGGCGGGAAGTTTTTCATAACCTTCAGCACATCGCCCTTTCGATTCAGATGAAGGTGTTGTTCGAGGAATTGGATTTTTGGGAGGTAGGTTTGATCGACAGAGAGTGACAGCAGCTGTGGATAGCGGGTGAGAGATCGGGTGAGAGAGGGGGCTGAGAAGCCAATCGTTTGAGTTAGATAGGTCACGGTTGGGACAAGGTTGTTTGGTATGCTGTAGGCAAAGATTTGGGGGAAAGACAGAATTAATCTTTGGAATTGATTCGAAGAGAGCTTTAGGTCGAGGGTGAAGTAATCGTGGGTTGCCTTCAGTTGGATTGGGGATATGGAAAGCGAGTTTGGCTTCTTTTGGATAAGCTTGGTTAATTGTGGGGTCGACAGACCGACTGTGTCCCGAAAGAAGACTAAATTCTCTAATTTTGGGTTGGATGGGAAAGGGGTCGAAAGGAGCAGAAGGGAAAGGAACACGGTGAATGTTAAGTTGTTGGTTACCATCCAAGACATATTTATTGAGGCGCGGAAATTTAAAATTCATTTTCTGCACCATTATGTTGCACACACTTATGTCAACTTGTAGTTCACGAATCCGGGTCACGCCGGCCGTCCAGATTCACCAATTTTTATCGTATTCCTTCAGCACTAGCATCAACTCTGGCGACACCATCCAGGATCGATTCAGCTCGATCCCCCCCTCCAACATCCGAAACTATGCGATCATTGCGCACGTTGACCACGGAAAATCATCTCTTGCTTCCCGCCTCCTCGAGTTCACACGTCCTAACTTACAACTTATGACTGGCATTCAGTCAACCCCCCAAGTTCGTGAAGACGTGTCCTCCCTCGACACTCTCTCCGTCGAGCGCGAGCGTGGAATCACTGTGAAGTCGACGTGTGCGTCGATCCTTCATTTCCATCCTCCAACAAACTCCACCTACTTACTGAATTTTGTTGATACTCCTGGGCACGTCGATTTTTCCCGCGAGGTGTCGAGAACGCTCACGAGCGTCGAAGGCGCTCTCCTCCTCTTTGATGGTGTTCAGGGCGTCCAGGCCCAGTCGCTTGCGGTGTACAAGAAGGCGGAGGAAACTAATACGACCTGCATCCCGGTGATAACAAAAGCTGACATGGCGGATGCGAGGGAGATCGAGGTTTCCATAAGTGTCAGTGAGCTCTTTGGGTTCGATCCGGACGACGTTGTCGTCACTAGCGCCAGGGAGAATCTCGGAATTTTGGAGGTTCTGAACGCCGTTGTTGAGCGAGTCCCCCCTCCAGTTGATCTCGTTGCGAGCGACGACAAGCTGACCCGGGTGAAAATTGTGGATTCGTGGTACGAAATTGGCCGCGGCGTCGTTTGCCTCGTCCAGGTAAAGTCTGGAGAAATTAGAGAGGGCGACAAGGTAGTTGTGTTTGGCGGGGGGGACAGCAAGGGTGAAGGGGGGGACAATGCGTACAGCTTGCAGGTGAGCGAGCGAGTTGCGGCCGAATTAGTGATTTATATTTGTTTGTGTTTTATTAACCCACTCGGCTCGGCGCAGGAGCTGGGCCTAGTTCTTCCTGAACGAAATAGAACGAAGCAGTTGAAGAAACACCAGTTCGGCTACGCGATCATTGGGATGAAGAATCCCAGGGACGCAAAGTCCCAGAGCATTTTTGTTCTGCAGAAGGAATTAAGCCGGCACGAGGAGAGTTCTAGCACGGGAAGAATCCTATCCGACAACGATGAGGGTTTGATTGCAGAGCAGGAAAACTCAGTTCTCTTTGCGTCCGTCCACCCCGAAGACGCCGGCAAGTTTGAGGAACTTTGCGCAGCCGTTGAGCGACTCGCCCTCAACGACACTGGGTTGAATGTGAGCATTCAGGTGAGTGAGTGAGTGAGTGAGTGAGCGAGTGAGCGAGCGAAGCCAGCGAGCGAAGCCAGCGAGCCCTCCACTAAACTAAAATTATTATTATTATTATTATTCCTCTCGGCGTAGAAGGGTGCCGGCACCTCCTCGGACAGCTCGGCGAGCGACAACAGCACACTTGGCCCTGGCCTCAAGATCGGCTTCCAAGGTTTGCTCCACGTCGAGATCTTTCGTCAGCGGCTCAGTGATGAGTTTGGCGTGTCCGCGCTCGTGACCAACCCGAAAGTTAAATATATAATAAAGTACATGCCCACTGCGAGCAGAATGAAAGCGAGGGCTGCCGGCCTGCCAGACACGGAGGAGATTGAAGATTTGGGCGACTGGCCTGAAGCAGGCGTAAACTTTCAGGTGCGAGTGAAAGCGAGCACCTTGGCAGAAGCTGAGATGAGATTCTAACCCACTCACTCACTCACTCTTGCCGCAGGTACACGAACCAATTGTCAAACTCTCCATCATGGCCCCGCACGAGTTTGCTGGGAAGATAATGGAGCTCTTGACGTCTCGGCGAAGTTCAGCCTTGGAAACAACCCCAATCGACGATAGGACGTGGCTTTTCACTTGCCGGATTCCGTGGGCCGAGGTCGTGAGTGACTTTCACGGTGAGCGCACTCGCACCGTTCCGCACCGCACCGCGCCGTTTTAAACGTTACACCAACTCAACGAAGACTAACTCACCGGTTCGCGCATTCCAGATTCGCTGAAAAACGTCACCGCGGGCTTCGCTTCGTTTGACATCGAGCCGGACGGCGTGGAGAGGGCGAATCTGAACAAGGTCGACATATCGCTCAACGGCGACACCGTCAACGTCTTGAGCTTCATCGCGCACGCAGACGTAGCGCAAGCGCAGGGCAGGAGCGTTTGTAAGAAGCTGGAGGTGAGCGAGCGAAGCGAAGCGAGCGAACCTCGATATAAAGACGAGAATACTCGCCATTTAAACGCTACATCCACAACTAAGCTGACCCAACAAAATTCTTTTGGCTCGCTTGGTTCGTTTCGCTCGTCCTTCATTAAAAATGCGCACAATCTCGCTTCGCTCGGCACAGACTACCATCCCAAGAGCCCAATTCCCCATTGCTGTGCAAGCAAAGGTGAACGGGAAGGTAATTGCCAGGACGACAGTGAAGCCGTACAGAAAGGTGAGCGAGCGAAGCGAGCAAGTTTTGAGGCGTTGAATTTATCACCCGCGGAGTGCGGAGTGCGGAGTGGCTAACAAATAATATTGGGCTACACCCAATACTGAACTACTGAACTACCAACCCACTAAAATATTATTTTTGCTCGCTCGCTTTTCGCTCGGCGCAGGATGTTTTGACAAAGGGAAGCAAAACTGTTGGGGGGGGCGATATCAGTAGAAAGAAGAAGGTGCTGGAGAAGCAAAAGGCGGGCAAGAAACGAATGAAGGAGGGCGGCAATAACAACACAAAAGTGCGGTTGAGCCAGGAGGCGTTCACCAGTGTGATTACGCGGTAAATTTTATAGATAGAGAAATAAAAATTAGTTTTTTGGAGAGCATGCAATGGGGGAGAGCAACATTGATCTACCTCTTTTTATCAGGCTGGACGACCGACTTGTTGATATGAGCACCACCGGGTGCATTCTTCGAATTCTTGTTGCCCTTGCCCACATTTTTGGACGATTTCTTGAAAAACGACGATGACCTCTTCGTTGACCTCTTCGTTGCGAGCTCCTCGTCTCGCTGAGCCCTGGACAGCTCTTCGTGTTGGCGAGCCTTCTCGAGCTCCTTGTCGAGATTCTCCTGAGCCAATTTCCTCTCACCATAGTTGTCGAGACGAACCACGAGCTTCTGAAGAGTAGCAGCCTTCTTTGCAAGGTGTCTCTCAATGCGCTGAGCGCACCGAGAGAGGAGGAACACCACCAAGAAATCGAGAATTAGGCAAATTGAAACTGCATGTTGATTCGGATGCTTGATTGCAAAATGTTGGAGCAATGAGAAAGCAGCCATATCAATCAATAAGGGCTGACTTCTCAAAGTTAACAGATTACACACTGGACGTTCTCAAAGTTTGGGAAATTTTGACAATTTTAATAAATATCCGAGGTTTATGCCTTCCAATGTGCACCACAAGTGGCTCAAGAAGCGTGATTTTCCCGCGGTAGTACGAGCAATGGCTGACCCAAATCGAGATGTAGATTTGCTCGTGAGAAAGTACAAGGAGAGAGATGAGCATGGACGACTGCCACATCATTGGATGGCAGCGAAAGCTCAGACACACACACATGCTCTTGCCATGGTGGGCGTGCAGTCGATTTGCTGGAATCCAGAGGCCCTCACCACACGAGACAATAAAGGCGAAACTTCCATCGACATTGCCTGTAGGAGTGAAGCATGTGCTGAGATCATTAGCTTGCTCTCCCTCACTCCCGAGGAAGTTCTTTCGTTGCGTTGTAAGGAGATGCTCCGCTTGTACGCACCAGTGGCTCATTGGCAGGATGAGATGACTTTGTGGATCCAATCACGATCGTATGCAGACTGCCACAAGTTCATCAACGAGCACGATGACGAGTTGGTGCGTGAAGTGCTCAAATTCAACGATTCTGATCTTCTTCGAGAGATTGCTGGCCATAGCCAGGCATACACCGAGTCCCTCGTGTTCCTTGCTCTTCGAATGATCCATCGGCACCCTCTTTCCCTTCTAGAAACTGAGAAATTCTACTCGCCTCTTCAGATGGCTGAGCAACCCCAATTCAATGCGTGCAAAGAGATCATCAAAGTCCTTCGCCTCACCCCCAAGGACATCTCCTCCACCCCTTTCCCCACCCTCCTCCTCCAATCCCTCCCCTCCAAACACCAAGAGATCTACGGCCCCTACAACACCGTCTGCCAGCTCATCAAGCACATGAAGTACGACAAGGCTGAGTTGGTCGAAATTGAGGCGGTCCTCAAGCCGGCTCGCAAGTGCGACGTCTGCAGCTCCCTCCCAGCCAAACCGTGCGCACGGTGCAAACGCGCATTTTACTGCTCCGCCGAGTGCCAGAGGTCTGAGTGGAAGAAGCACAAGAAGACGTGCAAGGCCCCGACCTCCCCTCCCGCCACCTCTTCCTCCCTTCGCACCCTCCACAAGGGCATTGCCCTCCTGAATATGTGCATACAGAGGTCTGGGGCCGGGGATGGACCAACATCCGTTGTTTTGGAGTTCCTAATGCCCGGTCTAGCGTATTGATAAAACCCTTATCCCAAACGATAAAAAATTGTCATCCCTACTTCATTACTTCATTTCCACATTTATTTCACCAACTCTCATCTCCATGCTCAAGAACCACCCCCCTGATTCTCGTTCTCCATCCCTCGAGTGTTGTGACTGACCTCCACTGCTCCTCTCCGAAAATGCTTTGCGCGGATTTTTTTACGTGCTGCACCAAGAACGCCACTCTTGGTTGAGGTTTGATTTCTTCAACCTCCACCGGTTTAATTTCTGGCTCGGTCTCAGTATCGGTCTCAGTCTCGGGCTCAGTCTCGGTCTCAGTCTCGGGCTCAGTCTCCGGCTCAGTCTCGGGCTCAGTCTCGGGCTCAACAAATTCTGGCGGCGAGGCAACGTACAAGACAATCGCCTCAACATCAACAATTTTCTCCATGTTCATCTTGCTGCTCGGAGCAAGTGCCTTGCGAACCTCTTCGGGCATTATTGCAATTGTAGCGGCCGAAATCTCCATTTTCACAGCCTCCCTCGAAGCTAACCCGCCTCCTTCTCCTTCTCCTTCTCCGCCTCCCCCTCCCCCTCCCCCCCCCCCTCCAAGAAATATTAACAATCCCAAAACCAACATCGCCATCCATGTCAATTTCAAGTACTTCCCCCACCTCACGTGATCGAACGACACGTCTCTCTTCACCCACTGTTGCTCGCTGCTGCCAGACGGCGAATCCTGGGCAGGACTCTCGAGCTCGAACTGCAGGCTCGGGATCGGCGAGCCCTTCGAGGTTAAGACGTGGAAGATTCCTAACGAACGCTGAATGTAGGGCGTTTCAGTTGGCGTCGTTGGAAGTTGAGGGAGCTCGGGCTCGGGCTCGGGCTCGGGCTTGGGTGCTGTGATGAACGAGGAGGCCCAGCCACGCAGACGAGCGGGAGCTGTCCGGGGAGGTGTGGGTGGATAGGAAGATGTCGTAGAACGAGGTGAGTCTGGGGACTCTTCCACAATAATTAGTCGGCGGTTGTTGGAGTTGGAGTTGGATTCGGATTGGGTTGAGGTGAAAGGAAGTTCGATGTCGTCAAAAGTGACATCCTGAGCAGAGATTTGGCTCAAATTATCCTCTTGATCATCGAAGATGGTAGCTGCAAAGAACGAAGTTGACACTTCACTGGGTCGCAACGGTAGACGAGTACGCCGCATGGTATGCAGCCGAAGGGTAGAGTAACTGGAGGGCATCACAAATTTGCACGCAAATATGAATTTTGAAAAATTTTGAAAAAATTTCCAAGTTATTAAGCCATCGTCCCTCGACCAAATCACCAAATCACCAAATCACCGGATGTCGTTCTCCTTTACTGCATTTTTTCTCTCTTGTTTCAATCTTCTTCGATCATTCTTCTTCAGAGCCCCAAGGCTTCGATCCCAAACCAAACACAAACGAACCCCCCTTGGGCTAGACTGTGAAATGGTTGGTGTTGGCCCCAACAACACGTCGATCCTCGCCCGAGTGACTATCGTGACCTTCCCCAACCCCCCCCACACCTGTCCCTCCACTCCCTACAATCAACTCTCCCCTCACTCCACTTCCCCTAAAATCGTCTACGACGCGATTGTCAAACCATCTCGGAAGGTCACTGACTACCGTACCAAATATTCGGGTATGACTTCCGCTCTCCTCTCTTCCTCGTCCACAGTCCCATTCGACGAAGCCCGGCGAACGGTCCTTTCCCTCCTCGCCTCCAACACTTTGGTCGGTCACGACCTACGAGGCGATCTTTCTTGTCTCGGAATCTCCCCTAGAACCCTTGCTGATCGCGACATCCTCGTGCGCGACACGAGCACCTATCCGAAGGTGAGTTTCATTCCGTCTCCTCCCTCGCCTTGTGACAGAAGAGTGCTTTTTCGACTGACTAACCAGCTCCTAAACCACTCTTGCTCTCGTGCTTCGTTAAAAATGCGCCTCGCTTCGATCGGCGCAGTACCAGGTCGGCGGCCGCCGCCAGAAACTCAAACACCTAACCGTTCAGCATCTAAGGTGAGCGAGCCTTGTGACAGAGGAGTGCTGAACGAACCCAAACTCAACTATTTTTGCTCGCTCGCTGTGCTCTCAGCTGGAAGATCCAAACCAACGATTCTGGCCACGACAGCGGCGAGGACGCGTTTGCCAGCTTGTTGCTTTGGGGCCTTGCAAGCGCTGAGTGGGTGTGCACTCCGCCAAGAAATATAAATAGCAACGACAACAGCGAATGGGACAGCAACAGCAACAACATCAGCATCAACGTTATTCTGGACGGCTGCAACCTTCCAATGGGTTTGAAATCTAAAGATGAAAAATTGGAGCTTCGAAGCAAGCAGCTAGACTGGCTTCAAACAATATCGGTGAGTTGATTTTTGATATTTTTTGAGGTGTGGAATTACTTTGGTTGTGGAGGGTGGAATTACTTTGGTTGTGGAGGGGGAAGAGCTTTGTCGAAATTATTATTGACAATGAAACCTACTCGGTTTCATTCATTGTATATGCGTCTCGCTTCGCTCGGCGCCTCGCTCGGCGCAGTCTCGGATCATCGACACTTCAATCGCGAGTGCAGCTTTATTTTGGGATGGCAAGGCCGATCGCACGAATTTACTAAAAATTGGAAAGACCTCGCTTGGCGAACGGTTCGAACTGGTCGTGACGGAAAAAAGTGTTGAAGCTGATGATGCCATCGTTGAGTTCTTGCAAGACGCGCAAACGGAAACGGAAACGGAAACCCTATACCAAACCAAGAGCCTGAAATATTTGAACGAATTTTACAGTCACAATCACAATCACGACAAAGCCAACACGTTCCATGTCATCACGCGGGTCAAGGGCGGAACGAAGACTCACAAGAAGCTCTTTACGCAACTAAACTTACGGCGACCAGAGGGCGAGGGAGGCTTGTGCTTGACGAGCTTCAACAAATCGAACCGCGTTGATTCGCGTCGCATTGCCAAGATGCTCGAAAGGGAAAAAGTGGGGGAGCTTGTGCGGTGCGTGGAAAGGAGGGTTGGAAGTGGGGTTCATGTTGTTGTTACCGATGACGTTTTGCTGAGTGCAAGGGTGAACAAGATTGGGGGGGGGGGGGGGGGGGTCATTTGCTGGAACAACAAAAAATTT
>Ga0302116_1001809_pt1 | contig 12806 bp, 14 predicted proteins | sample AG5_SCM_MG_FD_203124 | JGI IMG/M metagenome (GOLD analysis project Ga0302116, IMG submission 203124) | Marine microbial communities from Western Arctic Ocean, Canada - AG5_SCM | ecosystem: Environmental > Aquatic > Marine > Oceanic | place: Canada: Western Arctic Ocean | collected 2017-10-01 | reverse complement strand
CACCGACCGGAAACGGGGAGGACTAGTTGACACTCTTGTAACAGTTCTTTTGTCGCATACGTTGACAGAGGCGCTCGTACGGTTATCTAGTCTGATAACCTTGAACTCTTACAGTGAATGTAGAAAGCAAAAAGTATTCTCCACCTTTTTCCCCGACTTTTGCGTCCCTGTGGGTCCCTCTACTTGTGCTTGACGTACTGCGAGCCCGAGGACCGCATGGATTTCTTTCTCGACTTTCGCTTGGAGTGAGATCTTCTGGCGCACAGAGTGGTTTCGAAGAACAAGGCGAAGTACCACCCGTACGCTTTTCGGAAACGAGGCGGCGACGCGAGACGAACCGAAACCGGCCAAATCGATCCAACCTCGATCGTGGATACCACCTCCCTTGACGTGATACGCATAGGAAACAGCACGGCCGCGATACCGGTATTTCGAGATCCGTTTCACGGGAGTTCGCTGGATATGCGAGACAGGCGGTATAATCATAGTGAGGGGTTGTGAATATAATCGTCTATTCTCTTCTCATCTCGTGTTGAGCCTTGCATGCCGCGCAGTTCTTTTTCAGCTTCCCGTGGGGGCAGGGGTTGCACTCCACGCAGCTCTGTTTCAGCTTGCCGTGGGGGCAGCCGTTGCACTTCGCGCCGTTGCACTTCGCGCAGTCGCTTTTCAGCTTGCTGTGGGGGCATGGGTTGCACGCCGCGCAGCTGCTTTTCCGTTTGCCGTGGGGGCATGGGTTGCACTCCGCGCACTTGTTTTTCTGCTTGCCGTGGGGGCACGGGCTGCAGGCGCGCAGTCGCTTTTCCGATTGCCGTGGGGGCATGGGTTGCACTCCGCACAATTGCTTTTCTGCTTGCCGTGGGGTCACGGGGTGCACTCCACTCAGTCGCTTTTCTGCTTGCCGTGAGGGCACGGGCTGCACTCCACGCAGTTGCTTTTCCGCTTGCCGTGGGGGCACGGGTTGCACTCCGCGCAGTTGCTTTTCTGCTTCCCGTGCGCGCACCGTTTCCCGCCCATGGCGCACCACGCAAGTCCCCTCCGCGCAAGATCCCGCGCGCGCTCTCAGGTCATCGCCAACTGCGCTGCGGGTTGTGAGGCCGGGGCGATCTGATGTTGAAAAGTTACCATCACCTGTTAAACTCTTTTTTTGCTTCCTGAACCTCTGATTGAACTCGCATGTCACCCCGCCCGCCCCCTCATTACCGTCGGCGCACCCGGTGGGTTTTCGCCTTGCCGGTGGTCATGGGATGCATCGCGTCATCGCCGGAGGATGGCGACGAAGCTGGATCCTCCGCGAAACCCAATGCGGGTTCGCGCCGGTCCCTCGCCAGGACCTCGCTCGCGGAAGCCAGCACGAAAGTACTCGGCACGGGGTGCGAGCAAGGCCACCCGTTCGTGAAGTACGACGTGCTTGATACCCTCGGCACTGGTGGGTTCGCGGTGGTCAAGCGCGTGAGGCTGAAAACCAGTGGGAAGAACTTCGCCATGAAGATCATCAACGTCACCCTGGACAAAGACCCGGTGCGTGTTTACCCTGGGAGCGAAGGCCGAAGGCCGATCGATGCGCAGCTTCCAAAAAACCGGGGCAACAACCTGGAAGACTTTTGCGTTTTGTTTTTGCGTTTTTCTCGAGCGCCGTACGCGACGCACCCGTCTCATCAGGTCTTTTCGCTGACCGCCCGCTCTGTCCACGACTCTGGAACTCTACTAACTCGGATACACCATGTTCCACCCTAACCCTAAACCCGGACACCCTAAACCCTAAACAACTGTCCCAGAAACCTCCCACCGCGGGCTCCGCCGAGGACGACGAAAAGCAACCCATGTCCGTGCGCGAAGTGATGAGCGAAGTCGAGACCCTTCGCGCGTTGAAAAACGACGCCGTTTTGAACTTAATAGAGTACTACTTCGTGGAGAGTGAATCGCGGGTGTACGTCATCACGGACATTCTGTACGGCGGCGCGGTGCTTGATGCTATTTTGAAAATGAAAGACGAACGGTACACGGAAGCGGAAGCGAAGGTGGTGGTGCAGCGAGTTTTGGTCGGTATCGAGTACATGCACTCCAACCTTGTCGTGCACCGGGATTTGAAGGTACGTATTTCCCACCCACCACATTCCGCCGCCTGATTGCCCATACTCGTACCAGAAGGGCGCATTACCTCTGCCCTGACTGTTTGTCCATACATCGCGATATACAAGACTGAAACACACCAGCTGTACAAAATGTACCGCTTACATGGTTTGCTGACCTCTCGTCCCTCCCCTTTCTTTTATTGGCATCAGCTGGAGAACCTACTCCTGTCGCGCGCCGACGACTTGTCCTCCGTGATCATCGTGGACTTCGGGTTGGCGAAGCGGTGCCGGTACGGGAACGGTTCTGGAAACGGGGGGGGCGGCGGCGGCGGCGCTTCTTCTTTGCCTCACGCCAAAGGCGTCGACGACAGCGCGGTGGGAACCCCCGTGTACGCCGCCCCGGAAGTGGTGGAGCAAAAGAGCTACGGCGCGGCGGTTGATATGTGGAGCCTTGGGGTTATTTGTTACATTCTCGTAACCGGCGCGATGCCGCGGGATTTGTGGAAAAGCGCGTTGAAGTACGGCCGCGTTTCCGAGGACGATTTCGGGTTCGATTGCTACGAGTGGGACACGGTTTCGGGGAAAGCGCGGGACTTCGTCCGGGGGTGTTTGCAGTACAACCCGGCGAAACGGCTCAGCGCGAAAGGTACGTATTGGGCCTTTCCCAAACACCGCCTCCACGTTTGCCCATACTCGTACCAGAAGGGACGTCTTACTTCTGCCCTGACTGTTCAGACCGATTACGGTGACTGTTGTCCATACATCGTCCAATACACGCGATATACAAGACTGACACTTTCTTTTATTTATCGCAAGACGCGCTCGACCACCCTTGGATGCGACACGTCTCCAACGTCCGCCCGGCGCCCCTTCGTATTAAAAACAAACTGCGCGATTTCGCCAAGGGCATGAAACTCCCCACGAAAACGTACAAGAAAGGCGAGTTTCTGATTAAACAAGGCCAGCGCGCGACGGACGAGGTGTTTCTAATTAAGAAAGGAAAGGTGGACATCGTGGTATGCGACACCGACTCTGGGGAGCCGGTGAAGGTGGCGACGCGCGAAGCCGGCGAGTTTGTTGGGGAGATGAGCGTCGCGTCCGAGCTGCTGCAAAGCAACGGCGGACGCGGGGGGGGTGGCCCTGCTGTCGCTTCGCCGGTGGTTTCTCGGAACATCTCCATGAGGAAAACAACACTCGCCGGCGGCGTCGCGCAGGGCGAGCGCGACGACACGCCGATGGACCCGTTCCAAGCCACGCTCGCGGCGCGCCTTGCGGGGAAGCGGTGGGTTGGCAAACGGCGAACCGCGGATGTCATCGCGGCGACCACGGTGGAGTGCTTGGTGCTTGGAAAGAAAGAAATGCAATGGGCCATCACGCACGACAACACGATCAAAAACGAACTCGAGAAAGACATACAAAACCGAAGCGCGCAGACCAACGCCAAGCTTACGCAGAACAAATCGGCGAAGCAAACGGCCCCTTCGCGCGCGAGCGGGTCGGGGCGAGCGTGACGCGGAGTGTTTGAATATTACGTGTTGTTTATATGCATTATATTTATGCATCGTAACCTTATGTGTTCTAACGTCGTATCGACGCATAGTACGGGTACGACGTAGTACGGGTATTGAAATACATAGTACGGGTACACCCCTTGTGTAATAAACCCGTCGTATCGACCGTGTGGTATCCACTCTTGTTTAGATATCAACACACCACCTCTTTACCAATCACTAAGCACATCCCGTGTCCAACGAACCCATCAATACACCACCTCTTTACGAATCATCACAACATCGGCGGCTGCGGCGGCGGTTTCTTTCCGTAGTACTGTCGCTTCATCAAGCGGTTGTGGTACTCGTGGGCTTCTTGCATGGATATGGTGCCGTCCGCGACTCTAGTGCCCCCCGTCTCACCGAAACCCTCCACCACGGCACCGTCCCGCACCACAAACACCCCGCTTTCGCGTTTGTGCCTTCCCCGGCCTGTTTTCGGCGTGACTATCCGCAAAAACGCAACCTTCGCCACGAGCGTGCGAAGCAACGTCTGCTGCTCGCTTTCACTCGCCACCCCGAAATTCGCCCGGATCGCGACCCGAACCTCCTCCAACTTCCCCTCCCGTTCCCCAACAGGCACCGAACGACGCGCCACGTCCACGAAGTCCCGGTACGCCTTAAGCACTGCGGAGCGGTGGCGCGCCGCGGACGACATCGGCATGGCGCCGACGCGAGTGGTGCCTGAACGCGACGCTGAAGTCTCTTCAGGCCAGGCGGTATTTAATTTTCGGGAGGAGCACCGAAATGTTCATCGGCCGAGTCGTTCCCTTCCGCGACGCCGCTTCGTCAGTTCCGTGGCGCACCCGGGGTCTTACGGGTGCGACTCGAGGCACCTCGAGGCGCGAGCCCGCGTTGTTGGCCGCGGTTTGTTTCTGATTTTGGCTCGGTTGGTGAGGGCGGAGGCGAGGTCGGTACGTCCGAAAATGGCCGTCGCAAACATCGGTGGTGGCCCAACGACCACGGCTTTGGTCGCGGTGACCTTCCTTGTCGCCTCTGTGGTTTCCTGGTCCGGCACGGGGACACCCGCTGGCTTTGTCGAGGTTCGCGGTGAGAACGCAGGGTGCGTGGGGCTGGGTTTGAGCCACGGCGAGTGGAGTACGGACACGAGTGGGTGTCTTGTTGACGCGAAGGATGAGGATGACCGCGATGCATCGTGGGACGGACCTGCTGCGGGTTGTTTTTCGTACGACGACGAATTCAATGACGAATTCAACGACGAGCCGCCCGCGCTTTGGCGGTTCGCCCTGGACCTTAAAAGGCGGTGCGGCTTACACACGGAAACAGAACAGTGGAACGCGTTCGTGGGCAAGAAAGTAACCGTGGTAGGGGACTCCGTGGCCAGACACGTGTACGCGTCCGTGCTTAGGTTGGCGGCGGTTGATGGCGATGCTTTCTACCTGTCCACCAAGGAAAAGCACCGTGATTGGTAAGTATTTCCCAATCACCACATTCCACTGACTGATTGTCCATACAAGACTGACATTTCTTTTTTTATATCAGGCGGCACGCCCTGCGCGGCGACGGCGTCGCGGAATTCGTTTGGGCTCCTTTTATTGTAAACGTCACCAGGGTCATTGAGATGATCTTGCAAAGCAGCGATAACGAAAAACCAGACTTACTAGTCATGGGCGCGGCGCTGTGGGACGCGCTTCACGCGCGCGACGTCGCGCGATACCAATCGGAGATTGCAAAACTCGCGACGGTGTTTTCGCAAAACGCCAAAGAAACATTTGGTAAACAAAAGAAACATTTGAAAATGTTCTGGCTCACCGTGACCCCGGTGGACGTGAGTAAGCTGACGGACGGTGCGAAAATCGACGCCATGAGTTTCGGGAAATTGAAACAGTACGACGACGCCGCGAAGGGTGCAGACGGGTTTTTGGCGGACGCGGGTGACGGACGTAAAAGTAAAAAGAAAAAGAACGGCTTTTTACTGCCCGTCGACGTCGGCGCGCTCGCGACGGGGTGCGCGGATTTGGGTTTCCAAAAATCAAACAAAAACTGCACCAGGGACGGGATCCACTACCGCGCCGTGGTGTACGACGCCGCGGTGCAGGCTATCGGGAATGCGGTGCGGTTGGTAGGGTAGGTCGGGTTTTATACAATAGGAATAGACTAGATAGTATCCGGCACGAATCAACACGGAATCATGAATAATAAATAGTCGTTACAGTTTGCTGTTTGTCTTTGTGTCTTCCCGGGCGGCTTCCCTCTGTAGCCGCCCGACCGTCTCCCCCGCGGGCTCGAACGCGAACCGAGCCCAACTGTCAACGCTATACTTGCGCTCCTTCCACCCCGGCACGAACGGGAGCTGAAACGCGTGCATGTGCAGGTGGTCCACGGAGTTGAACGGAGGGAGGTGGAAGCCGAACCGAGTTTTCACGTCGCCGGCGTCGTTATTGTTATTTTCTTTTTTGTCACTCGTCTCCGCCGCGGCGTTTTCCCCGATTACCCTCCGTCCCAGGTCTAGCATTCGTTTCGCTAAACCCGCATCCTCGGTCCCGGTAAGCGCCCGCGCGGAGCTTATGTGTTTCTTGGGAATCACAAGCACGTGTTGCGTCGCCGCCGGTTTCCAGTCCCGGAAAACGACGAGTTCGGCATCTTCGTACAGGAACGAACTCGAATCCGCGTTTGCGAATTTAGCGCAAAACACGCACGTGTCAGGTCGCGCGTACCGGTCATCCTTCGCGGATAAACCCCAGGCTTGACACAGCTCCCTGGCCCACACCGTGAGGCCCATTCTGGCGGTATTTGCGTGGCGCGGTGGGTCACGACCTGTAGAGGCGAGACGGCCGAAACGGGCGGACTTCTTCTGTGGATGGAAGGGAAGGGGAAAAGGTGAGCACGTGGAGGACGGTAAATTCGACGACCCCGACGGTAGAGTGGAGGACCCCAACGCGACAACGACAGACAAAACCACGCGTGAACACAACAGTTAACACGTACCTTTGGAAACTGAGTGGCGACGGGACACGACGCGGGTCTCAACATGCGACCATGACCTCGTTTCTTGCGTGACCCGCAAGTGTCGACGAAATCGACGAGAAAAACGTGTCGCTGCTCCTGTCAATCTTTCACCGGCAACCGCCGGTCGACGTCTTCGATGAACCAAAACTGATTCCCACCGACTGATCGGTGATTCGACGAAACGACCGGTAAACCGGTTTCAAGGGCCAAGCGGAGGCCAAGATCCTGATACTGTACCTGAAAAGCGGCGGAGCGATATCCTCTCTGTGTTGATTCGGCTGCCGTTCCTCACCCCACCGCCACACCACGACGCGCCACCCTCACCGCACGCGTCCAGGGTTTTCCATCGTCCACGGCCGACCCGTGGTGTATCGATCTGCACGGGCCCTAAACTCGCGTTTCCGTCGTGTCCCTCGCCATGGAGGAGGATCCGTACCCCACCCGCGGCAAGCGGGGCGACCTGCGTGTGCCACGGTCCGTAAGCATGCCTCCCGACCGGTACTACTCGCTGGTGGAGAAAATGAGCGAAGAAGGTACGTTTTTGGTTGCGTTGCACACGATGGACCGGGGGGCACGCGCACGTGATGGGAGACGATCGGCGGCCGGTGTCCATCCAACACACCACACCGACGCACGTGTCAATCGGTGACCCCGTGATGAAACCCTGATTTGATTTTGTTTGGCAATCTTTTTCAACCCGCGACGAGACTCCCCGTAACGGCGGTCCCCAGGGCCCTCGTCCCAACCCCCCGTACGAAAACAACCCGCCAACAACCCCCCTCCCCCTCCCACCGTCTCACACAGTGTGCCGCGGCAACATCTGGTTCTACCGCGACCGCACCGGGCTCCCAAGAGGGCCGATGACGATCACCACGGTTCGCAAAGCGTACATCAACGGCGTTGTGGATCAGCACACGCTTTTCTGGGGCAACGGCCTCGGCGACTGGGTCCCACTGCGCAACATCCGGGGCATGGCCTCTTGTTTGTCCGACCCGAAAACGCGGTTCGTGCAGTTTCTTATTAACCGGTTCGCGTTCCCCAAGAAACAACGACGGGAAAACAGAGACGCGCTGTACGACGAAGGCCTCGCCAAGTCGCCTTCGTTTTCGCGCGACGAGGCCGCCGCGTGGCGCAAACGCCGGGAAGAAGCCCTGGTGAGCGGCGAAGAGAGCACCATGCTTTCCCTGTCCCTGGGCGTGCCGAGGCACGCGAAGGCTGTTACGAAGGTGAAGGGGTTCTTCGCGGCAAGGTTCGGCAAGGAAAAGGAGGAAGAGGGTGGGTTGAGGCTCGCGTGAAGTGACGAAGTTGTGCAATAAAAAAATTACCCGTTCCTCTTTTCGATCAGCCTCAAACTTTCTCGGACTCGACGACAAACATGGTGACTCAGCCTTTTACTCAACCCACAAGTCACTCCCGCGGGCACGCGCGTACGGACGTCGTGGCGGCGACGTGCGTTGCGTTGGCCTGGTTTGACGGAGGCCGGGTAGGACAACGGGAACGCTACGGAAACACATCTGCGTGTTGTTGTATTTTGTGCGCGCTGATTGTTGTTTTCGCGACGAGCCAAAACGCGCGGGCGGCATGCCGGTCGCGACCCGCTCGCCACTCTCCGTGGCTTCGCGTGACGTCGCCGCGATTCAAGAGAGCGTCCCTAGTGTTCGAACTGTGGTGCTGAAGCGCGGCAAGACCGACACAGGCCGGCCGACAAGCGCGGCTTCGAGTGCGAAAAGTACGACGAAATCGATGCCGCCAACACCGGCCTCCGCGTCTTCTGGTCCACACACCGAGAGCTTCCCCGACACTCCTTTGTGTTCAACGCAAACGCCCACGCGAGCGCGAAGCCACGGTGGCAAGTCGCGGGGCACGCGGAGCACGCCAACGACCCCCCCGTCCCACCAAAGGCTGTTACCGCGGCGGTCGTTACGGGCGGGGGGATGTTTCAGAAAGAAAACTACTCCTGGAAGTGGTGGTGGGGGTGCGGAAAACGTGGCAACCAGCGATGGCAGCGATGACGAATCCCCGCCCGCGTCCCCGAAATCCGTCAGCGCGCACGTCACGCAGTTCGCGGAGTCCTTGAAAGCGCTTCGGGAGCTCGGGTTGGCTGGGATCGGTGGACTTGATTTAATCGAGTCCAGGTTCGTCACGGGGGAACTCGAAAACACACAGATGCGGGTTTTGCTCGACGAACGCTCGCGGGCGCGCGACTTGGTCCGCCAACTCGAGCGGGACAAGCAACTGCAACACGAGCAGTTACAACTGATGACAGAAAGGATCGTGCAGCAGGAGCTTACCGAAGAGGAGTTCGGCTATGCGGAGGAGGAAGTGCGGCGGTACCGTGAAGAGACGGTTGACCTTGCCCAAGAAAAACAACAACTAGAAGAAGAGTTGCGCTCCCAAATCGAACGCAACGACGTTTGGAGCGAAAAGTTGAGGGAACGGGAAACAACAGAGAAACAACTCGTTAAGACCGCAACGAAGGCGGAAAAAGCACTGCAGGCGAAGGAATTGGAGGCCGAGTTGTTGACCAGCAAACTCAGTGAGGCGCGGATGGAGATTGACCAGTTGCGCGCGCGCGACTTCGACCGCGCGATTGGCGCGGCGGGCGGGGGCGAAACAGGCGGAAACGACCGAGAGGCGATGAGGGCGTTAAAAACCGGACCCACGGAAAGCAAAACACGGACCGCAAAAGAGAAACACCGTAAGGTGGTCGCGACAGGCACGGGCTCTGCGAGTTCCAGTGGTCTGTGCGATACGAAAAAAGCGGACGGTGGATTCGACGGCAAACACGTTTCCTCAAAAAACACGAGTAAGCGCAAACGCAATCGAAGATGCGTTTTCTTCGGCGTCTCCGTCTGCGCTTCCGTCGCCGTCGCGGCCGTCGGATTGGGGCGCCACGAAACGAAAATGGCGCTGATTGACACAGTCCGGGTCACGCACGGACACGTATCAGGCGCGTTTGCGCGTTTCGATCACCGAGGCGCAGCGCCCCGGTCTATAAACCCTAAACCCGCGGAGATAGCGGGTAGTTCAAACCCATCGCGGTTTGCTTTTTTGTTTGGCGCAGAGCCCGAGCCCGCGCCCGCGTTTGCGACCTCGACGCAAGAGTTGGGGTCTGATTCACCCACATCAGGGCTGTTACCTAAGGGCGATGCGCGGCATGGCACCACTACCACGGGCGATGACGAGTCGCCTGCGTGGCGTTGGTTCACGGAAAACACGGAGACGAGTTTGGACGAAAACGTTCGGACGAAACGCTTGGCCGAGCCGGTGAGCGACGAAGAAGGTGTGGATAACGCCGGACAAATCGATTCGAAGGCGTCGAACGCGCGCGAAAACCGCGAAACGGTTTCCGAAACGGCTCGGGAAGGGGGCGTTTCGGTTGCGTTTGATTGCACAGGCGCAACGACGACCTATACGGCGGATACCCCCCAAAGAACCGCGCCGATTTCAACACCTGCAAAACCCCGGGCCGTTGCCAACCGACACAAACCCACAAACGCCTCGCCGCTTCTTTCCCATTCCGAACGCGAAGCGCGCGCCGCGGAGGAACGCGGTTGGGACGCGAGCGTGGAGCAGGGCTGGGCGGCGTGGCGCGGTCTTGGCGGGAGCGGCTCGGCCTTAAGAGCGAGGGTGAAACAAACCGCGCGGCGCGCGGAACTCGCGGTTTCGCTGGCGAAACAAGCAAGGGCTGTTTCAATTGAAGCGCGCGCGAAATACGAAAAGACGATGGCACAAGTCGACGCGCTTGCAGGTTCCGAAAACGAAAACGAAAACGATAATCGCGCGCATCACGAAGAGCGCCAGCGCTTAACCCTGGCGTCGCACGAAATCGACGCGGAAACCTCGGGACGCGAGCGGCGGTGGGAGTCGCTGAGAGAAAAAGCGATACACGCGACCGGGGCGCTTGAAACGGAACTGAGAGGGTTGGGGTGACGAACGGCAAGGGACGCGGAGCAAGTTTGTCAAGATTTTAGCAGCATTTGACACTTTTTCGGACGTTGCTCGGGCCTCCGGCCATCGACTTTTTTAGATCTCGCCACAGCCAGCCCTTCCGCCCCTTCCTTGTCACTTTCCCTGACGCGGGTTCTGGTTCGGCGCGCACCGCGCCGCCTCGTATCCGCGTCGGCCCCGATGTACGAGCGCCTCCGCGCGCGCGAGCTGGACCCCGGGGGTCGGCTCGCCAAACGCGCGGCGCGTGGCGGTAACGCGTCATCTTCGGTTTCCGTGTCCCGCCAACACGACGCGGGTCTTCGTTCCTGGGCCGAGAGTGACGCGCTGGCGCACTGCACGGCTACGTACAGCGAGCTTCGCCCGGCTCCGCGGTCCACGATCGCGGCGGCGTTTTCGCCGGATGGCACGCTCCTGGCCTCCACGCACGGCGACCACACGGTGAAGCTTATCGATTGTCGAACTGGCAAATGCGTCCGGGTGTTGACCGGCCACCGGCGCACGCCGTGGGTGGTGCGGTTCCACCCCACCGACAGCAACATCCTGGTCAGCGGCAGTTTGGACCACCAGGTCCGGGTGTGGAACGCGTCGTCAGCGGAGTGCGTGCTGTGCTTCGACTTTGGCAAACCAATCGCGAGCCTGGCCTTCAACCCTGACGGCGACGTTTTGGCCGTGGCGTCGGGGCACAAGCTCTACGCCTGGCGGTACCGGCGGATGCGCCAGTGGGACGAGCGACGGGCGAGTCGGGATGCTGAAACAAGAGCAGCAGCCGCGAGAGACGCCGCTGCTGCAGTCGCGGCGCACGAGTTAATGACTCAAGAAAGCGCAAACACCGGGCAAACCCCACCGCCTCTTCCGCCGTTCATCGCGCAGTTCCCCGCGCGAGGCCGCGGGAGCACCGCGGTGGCCGCCGCGGCTTTGGCGCGAGAATTTCTCCATGGCGAGGTCGCAGGTGAAGCAGAAAGCACAACCTGCGCGCCGTGCATCGTGTTGAGAACGCGAAGGAGCCTAAGAGCCGTTCACTTCCACCCGCACCAAGGGCATTACGTGTTAAGCGCGGAGGTGAACGAAACGAGCGAGCACGACGCGCCGCCGTTGCGGGCGCTGACGAACCCGCACAAAAAAGGAGAGTGGGAAACCGCGTACGCCGCCGCATCCGCCGCGGCGACGAGGGCGGTGGGCGCGACCGCGACCGCGCACGCCGCGGCGACCGCCGCGGCGACTGCGGCGATGGACACGGACGAGGACTCTCGGATGCGGGACGACGACTGTTTCGAAATGCGTTTGGATGTGACCACCGGCGTCCAAAAAGAGTCGGGAAACGCAAACGCGGCGACGTACGTGTACGTCGCGCCGAGAGGAGGAAACGGTACGCGTTTCGGTGTGCACACCGTCGCGGAGGATGACGCGGAGGATGCTTTTGCAAAACTAGGCGTGCGTAGTCCTGGAAAGTATTCAGCGGAAATGCGCAGTTCCGTGGACCATGCCGGTAGTTCCATGGACCATGCCGGTAGCTTCATGGACCGTGACGAAATCGCACGCCCGTCCCCTCCCCTCACGGAGACGCAACAGCGGCGCGCCGCGGAAACGGCGGCGGCAGCTGCGGTTGGGGACGCGCTGAACGAACGACGCGCGCACGGCGGTGGGGATTCACGCAGGAGGCGAAGAGTCACTAATTTGGCAGAAGCGACGACGGACACCGACGCATCCGCCGCCGCCGCGGCGGTGGTGTACCACAGCGCGTGGTCAATAGGGGGCATTCGCGTGGTGGGGCCGGACGGGCGACCGACGCGGAGCGCGGCGTCGCTGGACGCGGCCACCGCCGCCGCCGCGGCGGCGACCTCCGCCGCGGCCGCCGCGGGCGCGGAGCAGCCGTGCACGGTGAAGCTGCGTTTGTGGCCGCACGACGCCATTGACCCGCTGAGGCCGCTGAAAGACCCGAAGCTCACCATACCACACGCCGTGCTTTGCAGCGAAATGGGGGCGCACTTCTCGCCGTGCGGCCGGAGGCTCGCGGTGTGCGCGGCGTGCGTGCCGATTGGCGCGCCGGAGCCTTCTCCTGGCGAGCAGATTCCCGAGTTGACGTACGAGCTTCGGGTGTACTCGCTTTCCGACGAGAGCTTCGGAACCGTGCTGTGTGCCAGAGCAGTGCGAGCGGCGCACTGCTTGACATCCGTGCAGTTCTCCCCGGACGGGAAGCACGGTACGTGTTGGGCCTTTCCCAAATCCAGACACTGTTTCAAGTCTCTCTTTGACTACACGGCCG
>Ga0302116_1001806_pt1 | contig 12814 bp, 15 predicted proteins | sample AG5_SCM_MG_FD_203124 | JGI IMG/M metagenome (GOLD analysis project Ga0302116, IMG submission 203124) | Marine microbial communities from Western Arctic Ocean, Canada - AG5_SCM | ecosystem: Environmental > Aquatic > Marine > Oceanic | place: Canada: Western Arctic Ocean | collected 2017-10-01 | reverse complement strand
CTTGATGAACGTGCAAGCGTTGTTATAGACGCCGAAGACCTCCTCGTCGACAAACTGTTTGGGGAGGTGTTTTCGGAGAAGGGTGGGGAAGGGGGTGGAGGAAATGGCCTTGGGGGTGAATCGAAGGACCTTGACGATCTCTTTGCACGCATTGAATTGCGGGACTTGTGCCCATTGGAGGGCTGTTTCCGCGTGAACTGTGTCCTTAACGGTGAGGGAAAGTGGGCTCCTATGGATCATTCGAAGAGCAAGAAACACGAGGGAGTCGCTGTATACCTGGCTATTGCAGGCAATATCTCGAAGAAGTCCAGAATTCCAGTATTCGAGCACTTCACGCACCAACTCGTCATCGTGCTCATTGATCCACTTGTGACAGTCTGCATACGATCGTGATCTGATCCACAAAGCCATCTCACCCCACCAATAAGCCACTGGTGCGTACAAGCGGGCCATCTCCTTATAACCCAACGAACGAGCTGCCTCAGGAGTGAGGGAGAGCAAGCCGATGATCTCAGCACAGGCTCCACTCCTACGGGCAATGTCGATGGGAGTTTCGCCTTTATTGTCTCGTGTGGTGAGGCCCTCGTGATTCAAGTTAATCGAATTCATGGCCACATCGGCAAGAGTATGTGTGTGTGTCTGAGCTTTCGCTGCCATCCAATGATGTGGCAGTCGTCCATGCTCATCTCTCTCCTTGTACTTTCTCACGAGCAAATCTACGTCACGATCTGGGTGAGCCATGACATTTCGCACCGCGGGCCATTCACGCTTCTTGAGCCACTCGTGGTGCTCACAAGGCATTGCTTATGGGTGACAACTGATCAAACGTTTATTTTAGGACGCCTCGTCGCCCGCGCAGGGCTCACAAGTGCAAAATCAACCATTCCAATTCACATCTCATTGGCATCAATTTCATTCACATCATATCAACCCCACTCAGGAACGCCGCAAACGCCGAGCTGAATTTCCCCTGATATTCAAGGAGATATAGCACAGACACGTACGTACCTAACCACCCCAGCATGAGTGATAGCGACTCGTCGTATGAGCCTGAGTATGAGCCTGAGGAATTTCAGCTTCCCAATCCGCTCTCAACAACTTCAACTCCAATAACAATCCGGTGTATGACAGTCCTGCCTCCTCCAATAGAACACATGGTGAAGTTGCGAAATCAAAACGTTGAAATCAGTGGCCAGAAGGTGTGGACAGGCAGTTTCTTCCTTGCCAACTATCTGATATCAATGCATCAGTCTTCGTCCCCTCTTCTGAAAAACAAATCTGTGATGGAGCTTGGGGCTGGCAGTGGTATTTTGTCCATCCTCGCTTCCTCCTTCCTAGAAGCTTCCTTGGTGACTGCTTCGGACAACGATCCCGTTGCTCTCGACCTCCTTTCCCAGAACCTAATCCTCAACGACCTCCACCAGTCCCAATCAACAATCCAAACCGCGTCCTTCTCCTGGGGTACCGACCCGTCAAAATCCACCCCCCCCCTCTCCTCCAAGTCCTACGACGTTGTTGTTGCTGGCGACGTAATGTACAAGGACTTTTTGCCCGATCTGTTCTTCAAGTCGGTGTGTGACTTGCTGAATCCGGTGGGAGGGAAACTTTTCCTTTGCCACGTTCCTCGCGCTGGTGTCGACTACGAAGTCGTCGTCGCTGCTGCGCTCAGCCATGGCATCGAGCTGGTCGAAATAACCCTAACAGTCGATCCACACGTTTGGGAAATGCTAAACCAAGCTGATCCTCAGGGCGATGATTTGATGAGAGCCAAAATATATACGAACAAATTAAATTTACAATAGAAGCCAATAAACAATAGTTCCGTAGCATTTAATTTTCAATTTCTTTTCTTTAAATTGTTATTGCAGGCAACTTCCAAGCTCCCCCATCTTCCCCAAGCTCTCACTTGCGTGGAACCTGACGTCTCTATCGCTATCATCTCTCATGCCCTTGAGCAGTTCCTCGATTGTATGTATGTCCTCCCCTCCCACGCCTCCCTCCCTGAGAACAATTTTCGCCAAGCTCTTGGCCACGTTGAATCGGATGTTTGGGACCTTGTCCCTGCCCATGCCTAGCACGACGGGCAGCATCTCCCCTCCCACAACGTCCACTCCCAGTCCGCCCCCCGTGCACAAGTTTTCGCAGCAGACCAGCGCCGTCAGCCTCCTCGAGTAGCTAGTGTGGTTGACCAATTCGGTGATGGTCGGCAAAACGTTTTCAACCATCCACTTACTCCCAAACAGGTTGCTAAGGTGGGTCAAGTTTTGGGCCGCAGCGAGCCGAATGCTCGAAACCGAGTCGCCGAGCCACGAGAGGCAAAGGCGGCAGAACTTCTGCGCCGAGCGAAGAAGGTGCAAAGCGAAATTGAATTGAGTGGAAATATAAAAATGTTAGTTTAGTAGTGGCTCGTATACATTTCTCGTCTTCATCAAGGCTCGCTCGCTTCCTTCGCTCGCTCACCTCCTGGAAAAAATCTTCCCCGAGCTCCCGAGCAAGCCTGGGCAGCTCCTGTATGATCGCCAACCTCACCCTCCACTTGCTGTCTTCTGCCAGCTGCACAACCGCCGGCAGCAAGCTACTGCTCAGCAGCGTCACCCCAACGACGCTGTTCAACCCTCCCAAGCCGCCGATCAGGTTCAACCGGACGTCGGCGTCAACGTCCCTCAGCAAGCTAAGCAAGGTGGGCAGAATCGTCTTGATGGACAGATTTGGCGGGTGCAGGATGGTCAGAGGGCAAATTATGCTGCTCAAGGATGAGCGAACGTGGGGGGATGGGTCCTGGGCCAAGGCTGGGAGCAGTTGGATTAGCGGATTCGTGGATTCCACCTGTGTTGAATCAGTCGGTTCACCCCCCCCTTCCACATCAACCTCCCCCGTCTCCCCCGCCTCCTCCTCCTCCTTCTTCGCCTTCTCCGCCCCGCCGCTGGCGCCATAGACCTGCGGCAAAAATGTCACACTAGCAGTTCTAACCTCGCTCTCGTTGTCGCCCAAAAGTCCAACAAATGCCCCGAGCAAACTTTCCCCAAGCATGTCGTCGCTGTTCATATTCTCACTCTGCGCCGAGCGAATCGAAGCGAGGCGCATTGTTGAGTAGGTTAGTTAAGTTTGTGGATGTGGCCATGTCACAAAGCTCGCTCGCTTCGCTCGCTCACTCACCATCCCAATCAATTTCAGCGAGTCGACGACGTCGCCGAAGTTACTAGCTATCGTCCACCGCACCCTCCACGAGCGGTCCTCGCAGCTGCTTACCAGCAGGGGGATAATTGTGCTCGTGATGAATTTGCTGCACAGCGACATGTCACTTTTATTTTCGTCAGACATTTCGGAAACGCCCCCCTGAGAAATCGCCCCCCTGGATCTGGATGACAGCAACGCGCTGATCAACGACACGCAGTTCGTACTCGTCGTCAATCTAACACTATCCTGGTCGTCGTTCGCCAAGTTGAGCAAGATTGGCAACAGCACGTCCGGGACAACCCCGGTGAAGATTTCCCCATCGTTATCGAAACCCAAAACCTCGTCGAAGTTAAGAACACTGAGAGCGGACTTGCTCACCTCTCCGTAGGTCACCGCAGCCTCCCTCCTCACCATCGGCGTCTCGTCCTTGGCCAATTTCGAGAAGAGTTTCAAAAGTTCGTCATTAACATTATTATCGGCGGCCCCATCAGGTGCTGAAGCTGTCAGGGGGAGGATTGTGCTGAACAGGTTGCAAGCACTCACTCTGCTCGTGAACCACTGCCGTCCAAAAAAATGAGAATAATTGTTAGTTTAGCAGTGTCTCGTATGCTCGTCTTCCTCAACCCCCCCCCCCCTTCCGCTCCGCTCGCTCGCTCACTCACTCACCTCCCCGCCCGCTAGGCTCCTCAACAAATTCAGAACCGACGCCGTGCAGTCAGCGCTCGGGGGCATTTTTGGGTCGAATTGTATCGCGTTGTTTTTATTGTCTTTTTTATCGTTTTCACCATCAGCCTCCAGCGACGCAACGTGAGCGGCTGTTTGGCTGTGGTCGTAGGCTGAATTCGACGTGAGGAGAATTCGCTTGATACTGTTGACTGAAGTCAGTCGGACGGTTTTCTCCTCGCTCTTGAGGAGGGTCTTGAGGGGCAGGAGGAGGGAAGAGGCTCGGGAAATTGTCGTCGCAGTGCGTGCATCGTCAGTCATATCATCGCCATCTTCATCCTATGAATTGAATTTGGGGTGAGTTGTTATTATGTGACGTGCTGCTGCTGCTGCTGTCTTTGTGCCTCTCACCTCCTCCTCGCCATCAGCACACCCAACAAGACCCGCAACTCCGCTAGCCAACGCCCTCAGAACCTGATCTTCGTCGTCAGTCAGAGTCTCAAGGAAAGGAATTAGCTCGTTGCGAGTGCGACGCGGTCCCAAACCCACAGCAATACTCCTCAAAGATGATGGCGCCACACTACACAAACGACGATGGATTGAAGGAGAACGAAGATTGTCCAGCAGCGTTGCAATCGACTGGTAATCTACTGTGGGGGTTGGGGTTGCTGCTTCTGATAAGTTTGATTCTGATGTGATTGCAGGGGGAGGATTGATGTCTCGCTCGTGAGGAGGATCAGATAAGTCTTCCATGATGGGAAACTGAAATTTTATGTGATTTTCTGCGAAACGAAGTGGGTTTGGTGAGTTGTTGCGTCTGGGTGTTGTAATATGGGTTACTATGGACGCCCAGAGACACGTTCCATACCTATAAATTGGACTGGTATCGCGGCTCCGGCCCTAAAAAAATAAAATGAAATTTTTTTTTTAAATTTTCAGTGTGAGTTGTGTAGAGTTGTTGTGGAGTTATCTGTAGAGTCGCAATAGTAACAACCGTAAATATTAGTAACTGAAGATCAAATAACACCGAGTGCTGTAGATTAACACACACAACATTGCAGTCAAAGGCTCATTCCCAACCTACTCTTTTAATGCCTTGCTCAAAGTGGGCTGATTGTGGCTGTGCGGCCGATGGCGGCGACTGTGGATGTGGGGATTCATGCACGTGTGGTTCCTTGACCCACGAAGCACTTGCAACCTTCAAGAGCACGACCTGTCCCAAGACAAACTGCCCCTGTGGCACCAACTGTGGCTGCGGACCCTCATGTTCATGCTCGTGTGCCTCTAAAGAGACTACCATAAAGACTGATGCTGAGTGGGTCGCTGCTGCTAAGGCAGCCGGTGCTAAATAAACAATAAACGACTTACGTTCATTTTGAAAGGGGAATTTAATTTCTTTATTTGTTTTTCCCTCGCTAACCCACCAACCGCTTGCTCATCCCCACGTGCACGAACTCGCTAACCGCAGCATGGGCGGTTCTAACCGTCAACCTGTAGGCCTGCGCGCCCGCGTTGATCTCCACCCTGGCAAGGATCCCCACGCTTATTTTCTCCCCCTTGGCATTTGCGCTCCCTGTCCTCAGCGTCCCCACGCCGCAAACGCTTGCCTCGTTACTTAAGTCGCTCAGCACCTCCATGCCCGCCTCGAACATGATCTGCTTGACGAATGCGGCCATTGTCGGCTTGGCACTATTTAAAACGCTCTGCTTCTGTTGGTTCTGCGCCTCAAGAGTGGGTTAGTCACCTTCGCACTCTTCTTTTCTGTCACAAGGCTCGCTTCGCTCGTTGCTCGCTTCACTCACTCACCTCCCCCGTGAGCTTCTGCCACCGCGCCATGAAGTCGGGGCCAGGCATGGCAACTTTTTCCACGAAGTGGGTGATACACACCGGCAGGGTAAGCTCATACTCGAATTTTTGGCCCTTTGTGCCTATCCAATTCAGGTTGAGGGCCAGCGGGAGGAGGAAGGGCTGCATGCACTCGATCATGACCTGCTGCACAACCTGGCTGCCGGGGTTGATGCTGCTGATGTTGGCTCCGGTCATTGCGTTTAGCGCAACGCGGAGGGAGGTGGAGTTGGAGTCTGCGATGCGATGCCGATTGTTTGTTCTGGGTTAGAATTGGCTCACTCACTCACTCACTCACTCACTCACTCACTCACTCACTCACTCACTCACTCACTCACTCACTCACTCACTTACTCACTCACATCCATTTTCATTTTCATTTTCATTCTCACCTTTTGGAATCACGGCGGATTTTAAATCGACGATTATCTCACTAGAGCTTGCATTCACGTAGCACAGGCTCACCCTCCCTTGACTCCCCCTCCACTCTTGCTTGAGCATGACGTTCAACACGTTACCCTCGCTGTACAAAACCCCCTCTTTCTTCCCCCTGTTGAATGCTGGAATATTTGCCGATTCCATTGCACCCAAGGCCAGCGCCGACGCGTGTTTTGTAGGTGGTGGCGGTGTTGCTATGCTCGCGCTCGCGCTCGCACCAGGTTCTGTGAATGTTGCTAACAAATCGTCGCCACTCGCCGTTGATGCTGATGCTGGCGACGGAACTGGAGAGGTTCCGAAAGCGTCGTCGAAGCCACTGCTAATGCTAATGTTTGTGTTCAATGCAGGAGGCACTTGGGACGAGGAGCTCATTTCCGAGAAAGGGTCGAAAGAGCCTCCACTTGGTGCTGGTGCTGGTGGTGCGGAAGCCGGTGGCGGCGCCGGGGGAGCCACCCCGAACATGTCCAGGCTGTTTGAGCTATTCGAGCCAGCGTCTATCGAGGAGGTGCGAGCCACGGGCAAGTTGTTGGTGTCGTTAGAGTTTGCGCTAACAGCAACTGCTTGCGCCATGGGTACCGAGTTATTGTTATTGTTATTGTTATTGATATTGTCATCGTCGTTCGCACCTCCCAGAGACAGGAGATCGACAGTTTGCTGAATCTCCACCTCTTCCTCCTCCTCCTCCTCCTCCTCGTCGTGCTCATGCTCATAGTCGTCCTCGTCGAAATCCTCCGCAGCCGCGTTTCTATTGTTGTTGTCACTATTGCCATTATCTCTCCCCTCATTCTTCAAGTACATGATGCTCATGAACTTCTCTATGTAGAACTCGATAGCGCTAGCCAGCTGGATAGCCTGCCTCGAGCGGAACTCCATCTCCTGCTTCGACTGCTGGGAAAAGTCCGTCGAGGTGAAGACGCTGCAGAACAAAGTAAGTTTTCCGAACAGATTCTGCACGCTCCACTTGTAAAAGTCGGTGTAGCACCAGAAGAAACGCTCGTAGTACTCGGACTTTCCATTCTTGGTGCCGACGGAAACGCCGTTCGCGGACACTTTGATGAGCGTGGAGTAGTCGTACTTCATCAAACGATCGGTCGGATCCTTCGTGCACTTGACCTCGAAGCAGAGCTCGTCGTCGGGCACGATTGCAACGTCCTCGTCGACCGCCTTCGTGAGCAGCTGCAGCCAGAGCTGCATAGCGTCCTCGTTGGGGGCGGAGAGCGTCCACTCACGCTCAATCGTGACGACGTCGAAAGAGAAGGGAGGGGCGTCGGGTTGGTTGGAGACGGGTCGGATGAAGGTGACCTTTGCCAAATCAATTAAATTCCGCTCCTTCCGCGCGTTGCTAAACAGCGGCGAGTCGCTGTGCTGCTCGTAGTAGCTGAGAAAGTGGCCCATTGCTGTGCTGTACAGGACGAAGTACCTGTCCAGCCACTTCTTTCCCGTGGGCCCCAGCCCCCCCTTCTTGTGCAGCCACCCCTGGTGCTTCGTCACGTACTGCCAGACGTCCCTTGCGCCGTGCCGCTCCGCCACGTTTTTCGGTGTTGAAGAACCTCCGAAGAAGGAGGAGCGCTGCGTCGAGTGATTTAGTGTGAGTACGAATACAAATACGAATACGAATGGGAATCCGGCTCGCTCACCTTCGGCTTGGTGGCGGTGTTCCGGCGGATGGCCTCGAACTTTCCGCTGCCGACCCTGGGAGATGTGCTGGAGGTATTGATTTGTGCACCGCCCTCTGCGGCAGTTGTGGTGCTGGCTCGCCTGTTCCTAGCGCCATCGGCGCTCCCGCTCACGTACGTCCCCTCGCTGTTCATGACGTCCAGACTCCCCAGCGGCATCTGCGGCGGGTCCCTGTGCCCCTGGAGGGTGAAGATCCGCGCCACGGATCGGCCGTGGGTGGTGAACGGGAGGGAAGGGTTCCCGTCGTGCTCGAGCTGCGAACATGTTAGTTCAGGGCCAACGCGCATGCATGTAGAGTTGAAAACAAAAAAACTCACCTTCTGGTTCCAGAAGAACTCAAACGCGTGCCGGAGGTGGAGAAGGGTCGGCCCGTAGTTCTCATTGCGGAGGAAGAACGAGTAGCTGATGGCCGTGGTGGAGGCCACAATTGTCAGGCAGCTGTGGCTTGGTTCCTTGAGAGTGTCGCGAACGTCCCAAGTTGAGATTTCAGCATATTGGAGGACCATGCCCACGTCTCGCCGCTCGTAGTCAATGAAGTAGGTGATCTCCATCTCTCCGAAGCAAAGCACCGCAATGGAGTCGCCGTATATTTGCTGCGCCGAGCGAAGAAGGCGAGAAGTGAATTGAGTGGGTTAGTTCAGTAGTGGAGTGGATGTAGCCATTATGTCTGCAGCCTTTTCGCGAGATTCATCGCGAGTATTCTCGTCTTCCTCAAGGCTCGCTCGCTTCGCTCACTAACCTCCAGGCCTTCTCCCTGGGCATTTCGAAGTCTAAATATCACCTTTCCGTCGTAAATGTGCTGAATCGCCAACTGCCTCCTGACACTGAGAAAAATAATGCTGATTAGTTGAGTTGAAGTTCTTCCACAACGCTAGCACGCTCACTCGCTCACTCACTCACCTCCTCTCAGTCGCTAGCGGCCTTCCGCTCCCCTGGTAACTGTCAATTGCCCACTGCCTCATCTTGTCCAGCGGCGGCAGCGCCTCGCTCGGGTCGGTGGTGAGGCTAGCGCGCTTCCGCTGGAAGGGCTTGGGCTTGGTGACTCCCGCGAACATACCGACGTACAGGCTAGTGGGGGTTCTGATGGTGTTCCCCAGCTTCTTCCGAAGCCCGGCCAGCCGAAGCTTTATGTTCCCTTCTAGCTCAATGGAGTTGCCCACTAGAAAAATGCAACACGAGGGGGCTGGCCGGGGGGGAGGGGGCTGCCCTGCTGCTCCGGTGGGAGAGCTGGCGCTCGGGCTTGGCTTGGTGAAGCGGACTTGGCTCTGCTGGTGGTCCCACGCGATCTCGGACAGGTCGGTCCACTTTATCTGGAGAACAGTGCGCTGCCGCATGTCGCCCATTGTCGTGCCAGTATGCTCAACGGCGGACACGCCTTCTTGGGTCAGAGTGAGCTCGGCTATTCGCCCTGACCCCAGCTTCGGGTCGTTGTCCGTGTGAGCTGAGGGTAGAGGGGTGGGTAGAAAGGTCTGTTGGATTATTGGTGTATGATGTTGTGTTGTTTGTGTGGTGTTGTGGGTTAGACAAAAGTTACACAGAGGCACTTTCAGGCAAAATTTACCTTGGGTGTGTAGTGAACAATTCTAGCATTGTAATTGTGGTCGAAGTGCCCAATCTGCGCAGCTGCGGCGTCGCTGTTGAGCGAGTTTTTCCTGTTCTTGGAGGAAGAGAACATGATGGAGAAATAGGTAATAAGAAATGACTAATTTTTTGTTTTTTGAATGGGCAAGTTGTTTGTTGGTTGTTTCTATCGATATATCTGATTTACAGCTGGCTATGCTATGCTGCTATGCTGCTACTGGCGTTTGCTGCTTGGATAGAATTATTTACATCTGAAAAACACCTTTTATAATTGCCAAATTTTTGTTCCCTTTTTTGGCTCCCTCAAGACAACTTCAGGCTCTGAATATATTACGACCTATTCTTATACTCTGTTACGATTCCAAAAGTTGAAAAAAATATGCCTCTAACGAAATCCCCCAAATCAAATAATTCATCACCAAGTGGGATGAACACATCGAAGAATCTTGTCCGCAAATCTTCCATCACCACCACCACCGCCGCGCTCTACGCAGCATCGAAATCAACAACCAAAGGACCCAATTATTCAAATTCCAAATCCTCCGTCAACCCCCCTCCTCCACCCCCCTCCACCCCCACCTCCCCAACAAAACTAAAAGCCAACTTCACTTCCTGTTCCCTCCACACCTTCACTGGCGAGCCGGAAGACGCCTGGCTGAACGCTTCCCCCTATAAAGCCAACGACCAGCGAGTTTTGATTATATACACTGGCGGAACGATGGGAATGGCAAAGTCCGTAGACGGCAGCCTAAAGCCAGAGCCTGGTTACCTGACTGAGCGGATACGAAATATGGCCGAGTTCCAGAGCAAGTGAGTGAAGTGAGCGAAGCGAAGCGAAGCGAAAAGAAAAGTGCGAAGCGACTAAACCGCGAACCACCTCCAGAAAAATGCCCCACTGCAGGATAAACGAGTACGACGTGCTGATCGATTCCGCCGAGATGGGCTACGACGACATGGCGAGGATAGCGAGGGACATCGAGAAGGAGTACTTCAACTACGACGGGTTCGTTGTGATAATGGGGACCGACACGATGGCCTACGCGGCCACCGCCCTCTCCTTCATGCTCGAAAACCTAGCCAAGACGGTCGTTTTCACCGGGTCTCAGATCCCCTTCGCGGAGGTCTTCAACGACGCCAGAAGGAACCTAATCGCGAGCATCCTCTTCGCCGGGAACATGGAGTTCAGCGAGGTGTGTCTGTGCTTCAACAACACCCTCCTGCGGGGGAACAGGAGCGTCAAGGTCAACAGGTGAGTGAGCGAGCGGAGCGGGGAGGGGTTGAGGAGAAGACGAGCAAAAAAGACGAGCACCTACTAAACTTAAACATTATAAATTCGCTCGGCGCAGCTTCGGCCTCGCCGCCTTCGAGAGCCCCAACTTCCCCCCCCTTGCAACGCTTGGCGTCAACACAATGTTCAGGAAGGACATTGCGCTTCCGCCGCCCAGGGCGCCCTTCCGAGCGGCCATGGAGCTGGCGAGGGAAATTTTCGTTGTGGCCTTGACGCCAAGCTTTCACTACGAGACCTTGGAGTGCGTCGTCAAGCACAGCGTTGGTCTGAAGGTGAGTTAGTGAGTGAGCGAGCGAGTGAGTGAGTGAACGAGTGAGTGAGTGCGATTGTTTGAGTAGTGACAACTGACAACACAAAAAACAAAAACTTCAGGGAATCGTAATACAATTCTTCGGCACCGGCAACGGTCCCTCCGCCCCCTCCTGCGGGCTCGTCCGCGCCCTCTCCTCGGCCTCCTCCCGCGGAATAATAATCGTAGCCGTCAGCCAGTGCCTAAAGGGAAGCGTGTTCCTGAACATGTACGAGGCGAGCCGGCAATTTGAGAGGCTCGGGGTCGTTAGCGGGGGGGACATGACGAAGGAGGCGGCGAGCGTTAAGCTAAGCTACCTGCTCGGGAAGGAAGAGTACGAGAAAAAGTTAGAGGAAGGAGAGGAAGACGAAAACGAAAACAACGACATTGAGAGGAGGAGGGAGAGGGTTAGGAGGGGGATGATGGAGGACTTGAGGGGGGAGCTGAGCGATGCAGTCTTGTACAAGACGGGTTTTACAGTTTAGATTATAAGCGGGGTGGTCACGGGAATGAAGAAAGACTTTCCATTTTCTACCTAATGCTACGCAATTTTATCACAATCCCTCGAACGGGTTCTGATCATCTTCTCCCCCCCCCAACTTGTTTTTCTTCCCGCTGCCAAACGGATCCAAGTCCCCAAACCCCGTGAACGAATCCCCACCACTGTTGATATTAGTATTCGCGTTGTTGCCGTTATTCATATTCATGTTCGTGGGACTCATCGTGTTGCTCACGCTCACGTCTCCAACATGAAAGGCTCGGCCATTCTTCGGACTGTCGCTGGTGGTTCCACCGCCGCCGCCAGTCATAAAATCAATTTCCGCTAGGGCTGAAAGGTTACCCCTCGCATCGTTGCTATTAACCAGCGTTGGCTGGTGGCTCGGCAGGTGACTCGGAGGCTTCATGTTCCGTGGTTTGCTTCCACTCGACAATCTCCTTGCCTGGACAGGAACAGGAACAGGCACAGACACAGCAGACACAGGTACCGGCACCGGCACCGGCACCGGCGGAGCAATTTCCGTCGTCGCAACGAACGGAACCGAATCCCCCAATTCGTCAAACTCGGAGAAGCCGCTGACCGTCGATGAGCTAGTGCTCGTTTCGACGACACTCGGAACGCTCTTGCTGCTCGGTGGCAGTGGCAGTGGCAGTGGCAGTGGTGCCACCTTCTCGTTCGACCTCATTTCCTCGGTGAAGGAAATGACCGAGAACATGTCCGCGCTGTTGTTGCCCCCCCCCCCCTCGTTCAACAGGTGGGAGGAGTTGCTGTTGCTGTCGCTGTTGCTGTTGCTGTTGCTGTTGCTATCAGCCGGCTGCATTATTGCGTACGGGTCGTAAGCGTTGCTGGTCCTCGGCTGCACGACAACGACAGTGTCGTCATCGTCGAGGTTGAGCAGATCGACAGGAGGAGGCGTTGGGCACAAGGTGCCGCCGCCGCCGCCGCCATCCTCATTTGCTTTAGTTGCGGCGGTGTCGTTGCTCATCTTGGGCGCACCGCTAATCTTTCTCAGGTGAACCTCCTCCTCCTTGTCGAACTGCTGCTGCATGACCCTTGCCATCTCCTCGTCAGTTACGTGCTGCTCGCTAATCTCCTTGTGGTTCCTCTCCTCCTCCTCGTGGATCTTCATCGCGAGGTCAAAGTCCCTCTCGAGCAAATCAAGAGCGCTCATGGCGTGCTCGTGCTCGTGCCCCCACCACCCCCATTGTCAATGTCATTGTCATTGTCATTGCCCTCCCCCCCCCCCGCCCCCTCGAACGGCAGGTCCCCAAACTCCCTCCCGTCAATCCTAAGCCTGTGAACCGGGCTCGCCTCGCCCCCATCAAAGTCAATGGTCACCAACCTCCCCCCCCCCAAC
>Ga0302116_1001805_pt1 | contig 12814 bp, 9 predicted proteins | sample AG5_SCM_MG_FD_203124 | JGI IMG/M metagenome (GOLD analysis project Ga0302116, IMG submission 203124) | Marine microbial communities from Western Arctic Ocean, Canada - AG5_SCM | ecosystem: Environmental > Aquatic > Marine > Oceanic | place: Canada: Western Arctic Ocean | collected 2017-10-01 | reverse complement strand
GGAGATCTGGGCGATCTGTTGAGCCAGCTGCCTGAATTGCAGGGAAAAGTGTTGCGAATGCGCTACGGGATGGATGGGGAAGAGCCGATGAGCCTCACTGGTATTGGTCGGATCATCGGCATTAGCCGCGATCGAGTGCGCAATCTCGAGCGTGATGGCTTAGCTGGTTTGCGTCGCTTAAGTGATCAAGTGGAGGCCTATATTGTCTGCTGATTGAGTATCAGCATTAAGCGTTCGTTTACAATCTTTGGTGATTCGTCGTGTGGGCAATGTCCTGCACGGGGAATCACCAACAGAGATTGAATGCAATCAAATTGCTTCTCCCATTTCTTGGCTTCCTTGATAGGTTCCCAAGGATCTGCTTCACCCCAAATCAGATGGACTGGTACCGATAGGGTTTGAAGTAAATCTGGTGCCAAGTGATCATTAAATAAATTGATAAAGCCGCGAAACGCTTCTGCGGCTCCATCTCGTTGACTTGGTCCTAATAGAAGGGCTATCAATTCATCATCCACATTGTTCCCACTGGGGTAAGCCTGTTTCAGCACGCTACGAATGAGCGTTGGGCGGGCCGCATTGCGGAATAGGGCTGTGCTAAGCCAGCGCTGACTGACCAGGGTTTTCAGGAGGGGGCGTATCCAAGCCATCCAGGCGGGTTGTGTTGCCAATTGTTTGTCATCCATCAGTCGCTGCGCGCAGTCGATCAGCACCACTCCCTTACAGGGAATACTTTGGCTTTGCTCTTTTAAAAGTTGTGCAGCTCTTAGTGCTACAACACCACCGATTGAGTTGCCAACAAGTACCACGGGACGATCAATCACCTCGTGGCAAAAATCGACAACTTGTTGAGCCCATAGATCAAAACAGTATTGAACTGTTTTGTTCGTGCTGGGTTCATCCTTCAGCTGTGCTTGTGGCTGATCACTGCTGCCGAAACCCAGCAGATCGATGGCATAGGTGGGAACTTTCTCGGCTAGTACGGGTTGGTTAAAGCGCCAATGATTGGTATTCGCCCCGAAGCCATGAATGAGTAGTAACGCTATTGGAGCCGTTTGGTCCCCCATCACTGACCAGCCAATTTGGTGCGTTTTCCAGGTCCAAGGCGCTTGCATCGGAGCAAAAGGAGCGTTCATTTGCTGGGTGACATGAGCCTGCTTTCAAGGTCCTTGACCAGTACATAAACAGGAGGAACAACCCCAATGGAGAGCACGGTGGCAACGATCAATCCACCAAAAATGACAGTTCCAAGAGATTGTTGTGCACTCGCTCCTGCACCGTTGGCGACCACGAGAGGCAAGAAACCGGCTAGCGCGGCTGTAGCAGTCATCAGGATGGGACGAAGCCGCGATTCGGCAGATTCGATCACGGCGATCACGCTACTTTTCCCCTCCTTGAGTTTTTGTTCCGCTACCTCCACGATCAAAATTCCATTTTTGGCCGCTAGTCCGATGAGAGTCACTAGGCCAATCTGTGCATAGATGTTCAAATCGATTGAACGAATCGCTAGAAAGGCGAGGGCACCAAGCATGGCCAGGGGTACCGTTGCCAAGATGATGACTGGTGTGATGTAACTCTCGTACTGGGCTGAGAGCACGAGATACACAATCAGCACCCCAAGTCCAAACACCAAGACGGTCGCATTACCGGCGGAGAGCTGCAGCGCTGCCAGACCGGTGAAGGCTGAACCAATGTTGGTGTAAGTCTCAGCTTTAAACAATTGCTGGATTTTGCTCAGGGCCTGACCGCTGCTCTTGCCGATGGCTTCCGCGCCCTGGATCAGCACGGTGCGGTTCAAGTCGTAGTGGCTGATCACGGGTGGAGCGCTGCTGAGCTCGGCTTCAGCAAATTGCGAAACCTGAACTAGCTCGCCATCGTTTGATCGAACGTAAAAGCTAAGAATGTCATCGACATTTTCACGTTGATTTGGTGTTCCCTGCATGTAGATACTGCGGACTTGGCCACTCTCGTAGGTGAGTCCGGAGTAGTTACTTCCGGCTAGCGCAGAAATCGTGTCCATCGCCTCTTTGAAGTCGACGTTGAGAGCCCCCATTACCTCGCGATTGATGTTGAGGCCGATCGCTGGAGAGCTTGGGGTGAACTGGGTGTAAACGCTGGAAAAGTCCCCGCTTCCATTAGCCGTTTTGATCAGTTGGCCCGCCAAATCGGAGAGTTCGTTGAAGCTGTAGGCACCGTTGCTGAGGTCATTGAACTGGAAGTAGAAACCTCCTTGGGGGGAGAAGCCAGGCACGGCTGGTGGGCCTGAAGCTCGAGCGAGTCCGTCGCTTAATTCAATTAATTTGTCATTGAGCCGTTTGACGATGGCATCTGAACTATGTTCAGCGCCTTTGCGCTCTTCCAAGGGCTGAAGGCCGAAGAAAAAGACACCTTGATCTGGACTAGAGCCATTGAAGCCATAGCCGTTGATGATTGAGGCATTGGCCACATCATCTTCTTCACTGAGAACCTTGGCGATTTGGTTGCCAAGCTTTTTGGTTTCCACGAGGGAAGCCCCATTTTGAAGTTTGAAGAATCCCAATCCATAGCCTTGATCCTCATCGGGGACGAAGGCTGTTGGGAGGGTAGTGAAAGCGAAGCCGGTCGCCACGATGCCTACAACTAATCCAGCCAGCACGATCCGGCGGGCTTGGATCATTCGTTTGAGAAGCCTGGAGTAGGTGTTTTCGAGACGCTCGAAATTGCGGTTGAACACCTTGAAGATCAGGGGCAGGTTCGATCCAGCGAGGACGCCGACCACGATGCCGGCGATATAAGTCCAGTTCCCAAAGGAAGCAGCACTGAAGCGGCCAAAGGCCAATCCAACGATCACACCCACCACAATCCAACTGCGTCCCTTCGCTTCCGGTGGTTTTTTCTGCGAAAGGATCAAACCCGAGAGCATCGGCGAAAACGTCAGCGCGTTAAACGCAGAGATGGCAACCGAAAAGGCGATCGTGAGTGCGAACTGTTTGTAGATGATCCCGATCCCACCTGGATAAAACGCAACTGGAACAAATACGGCCATCAGGACGAGGGCGGTCGCAAGCAGCGCACCGAAAAGCTCGCCCATGCAAGCCAGTGCTGCCTCGCGGGGTTTCATTCCCTTCTCGATGTTTGTGGAGACAGCTTCGATGACAACGATGGCGTCATCCACAACGAGGCCTGTTGCCAGCACAAGGCCCAACAGGGTGAGCTGATTGATCGAAAACCCGAAGACGTTGAGGAACGCGAATGTTCCCACCAGAGAAATCGGAATGGCCAGGCTGGGCACCACGGTGGCGCGCCAGTTCTGGAGGAAAAGAAACAGGATGATTAACACCAACACGATCGCCAGTCCGAGCGCGTCAATTACTCCACTAACAGAGGATTCGATGAACTGGCCGATGTCATAAATCTGATTAACCGTGACGCCAGGAGGCACCGTGGTTTGGAACTGGTTGATTTGATCAACCACTCCTTTTGATACATCGAGAGCATTACTCGAAGGAGTTTGGAAAACAGCAATCGTGAGCGCTTCAGTTCCATTTTTATTAACTCCCTGTATTGAGTAGGAGTTGCTGCCGTATCGGACTTCGCCGACATCCTTCAGTTTGAGCAGATTGCCGGAGGGCGAGCGGCTGAGGATCAGATTGTTGAAGTCATCAATGGAGATGAGATTGCCGTTGTTCTCCACCACAATTGGGTAGGTGTAGGCCTGGTCGCCTGAGGCTGGAGGCCCTCCAACAAGGCCACCAACAGCCACGCTGTTTTGAGACTGCACTGCATTCAGTACGTCTTCAGATGTGAGTTTGTTGGCTGCAAGTTTGCTTGGATCAACAAACAGCCAGAAGGCAGGATTGGCGCCTCCCCAGATCGTGATGTTGGCAACGCCTTCCACCCGCGAAAGCGGGTAATAGAGCTGTTCATAGACGAGTCCGTTCAGAAAAGCAGCATCAAATTGCCCTTCGCTGGAACTGATCTCATAGGCAAGAAGAATGGAGGGGTTGCTTTGCTTTACGGAAACTCCTGTTGCTTTAACCTGATCTGGGAGCTGGGGATTGGCCAGAGACACACGGTTCTGAACATTCACCTGATCGATATCAATATCTGTTGTTTGGTCGAAATAGACATTGATGGTGCTGGCGCCTGTCATGTCGGTGTTCGAGGAGATGTAGCTCACTCCGGGAACCCCATTGATCTGTTGCTCCAAGGGATTCGTCACCGCTTGCTCGGTCACCTCCGCATTGGCGCCTCCATAGGTTGCACTGACCAGGATTAGAGGATTGGCAATATTTGGCAGGTTGGCAATGGGCAGAATCGGGATCGAGATCAGCCCGACTAGCACAATCAAAATGCTGCAGACCGTGGTCAGCACCGGTCGCTTAATGAAATTGTCAGAAAAGGCCATCGGTTCAATTGCCTCCTGCTGAAACCTTCACAGGCATGCCACTGCGAAGGCGACTTGTGTTGCTAATCGCCACTGTGTCCCCAGCTTGGAGTCCCGATATCACCGGATAAAGGTTGTTTTGCAGATCCCCGAGTTGCACCTTCGTTTGAAGCACAATCGGTGTGTTGCCTGGGAGCTTTTCCAGTGTTTTCAACGCTTGAGCTGTTGTGTTGGGTGAGCGTTTGATTTTTGGCAGCGCCTTGCTGACGGGGACCAACTCATAAACGAAAGGTTGCTGCGCTTGCATCATTACGGCCTGCACAGGTACAGCTAACTGTTCACTCGATCCGGTAATGATTTCGGAGGCAACATATTGGCCTGTTTTTAATTGTCCGGTGAGGTTGGGGAACACCGCCTTCACCATCAGCGTGTTGGGAGGATTGCCGGCTTTGAGACTCGCATAGTAAGGCGACACAAAGGTGATCTTTCCTTCACCAGTGACCTGTGGGGTGGATTGAGATGCGAGCTGCACAAGTTGCCCTACTTTGACTTGTGATCCCTGCGAGGCGGGAATTTCCATCAACGTCCAGAGGGTGGAGTTGTCAACAATTCCTGTGATGACGTCTCCAGTTTTGACGTAATCTCCGATTTTTACGGTGTCCAAGTCACCGATCACTCCATTTATTGGAGAGCGCACAAACTTATAGTTAAGATTGGCCTTGTCGGCTATGGCTTGATCCCTTGATGTGATCGCTTTTGTTGCGTAGGCGTCACGACGTTTCGCTGATGTGGCTCCTTGTTCGTAGAGATATTGGTATCTCTCAGCATTAACTTTGTCATAGCGAGCTTTTGATTTAGAGGCATCGAACTGGGCGCTCAGTTGCGTGTTGTCGAGTACAAGAATCACTTGACCTGCTTGAACTTGATCTCCTTCCTTGACAAGTTTCTTGATCACGCGGCCATTCGTTTCAGGGCTGAGCGTCACGTTGGTGGTGGACTCGAGAGGGCTAATCGCTTTGATACTGGGTTTGAAGCTGCCTTGGGAGATCGTTGCAGTGTTGATGGATAAAAATGTAGTGCTGGATTTCTTGCTCTGCCCGCATGCTGCAAGCGCAACCGAGAGAGTCAGTACAGCAACAAAAGGGCCCCGCACAATGCAACCGATGAGTTGTGCGGAATTTACCTGTTATTGGCGACAGATGACGTCGATGACGCCTTGAGTTTTCATTCAGTTTCCATCGGGCGAGCTCGGCAACATGTTTGCGGATGCTTTTGCTTGCCGTTGGATTGATGGGGAACTCAGGGATCCGCACTGTGTCCCCCGATCTTGAGTTTGAAATGGTGTAACGCATCAACCTTTTGATGAGTTAGCTCAAAAGCAACAGCTTGCTTCAACAGTTTCCCAATGGAGCACTGGCTGGGCTTCTTCTCACTGCCGGGCTTAGCTCAGGAGCAGATTGTCCACGAAATCGCGCCAGCTCAAACTCTTCTGCTGGTTCGCGAAAACCAACTCTTGTTCCTTTGCAGTGAGCCGTGTCTGGCCGATGCTCTTAAGGAGTCGGGCCAGTTCATCTTGGTCGAGACGATCGTTGCTATTGGTATCCACTGGCATTAAGTACAGCAGTAAGCGCTCCTCTCCCTGCCGGAGTCGTTGTAGTCGTTGGATGAGCTGGCTGAATTCAGTGGAGTCGATTCGTCCATCATCATTGAGATCCATCGAAGCAATCGTTGCCGCTAATTGATCGTTAAGGGATGAAAGGCGTCGCAGTCGGGTGTCATCCTTCGTGCCGGCTACTGTTAGTGCATTGCGAAGCTCGTCAAGGCTGAGGTTGCCATCATGATTGCGATCGAGCTGATCAAAAAGCTGTTGAATCTGGTGGTTCGCTTCCGTTTCTGGCTGTTTCATCTCAACGTTTGGGACCGTGCCTTCGATCCGCTGTTGAAGATTGCGACGGAAAGAGCCAATGAGTTCACTCGCTACCAGAAATCGTTTGCGATGTTCTTCAGGGGTGACGACTGCATGCAACGCAACCGGAATCAGTGCGGGCAGCGCTTTCCCGGCAACATGCTGCATGATCCAAGTGGTGACCACGAAGCTCATGGTGAGTGGTGGCAGGTTGCCCATCCATCTCTCCTGAAGCGCCTGTAGCAGGCTGGCCAACGCTGCTCCAATCAGAGCGATGGCCAGGGTTCTGCGTCCGGGAGCGTAGAAGATACCGCCAAGGGCGATCGCGACCAAAACACAGTTGTAACCCCATAGGCCTTGGGCTACTGCAGCTGGATCAGTACCGTTTACCAAGGCGGTGATCATCCCTATCAGCGCGCCACATGCTCCGAGTGCAGCTGCGATCGGGCTTGCTACCGCAACGGCTAGGAGTACCAGCCATCCGCTGGCAAGGTCTGAGCAGAGAAAGACCTGTCCGAAGCTGTGGGGAAGTCCGAGCGCTAATGCCTGCAATGAGCTGATGGAAGCAGCAGCTTGCACAGTCTCGATGGAGTCAGGGATTCGAGGACTGACCAACACCACGAGTCCCCAGGTGGTCAGGCAGAACGGCAGAGTGAGCGCCGGCGGGTCGCCGCGGCGATGAAAGCGTCGACGCCATAGCTCGATTATCACCGTTGTCAGTCCGCCACCGATCACCACTAAAACCGCAATTAGCCAGGCATCTGATACGGAGATGGAGTTCGATAGAACGGCGGCTGCGCATCCCACAAGGGCACCATTGAAGCCGTGGATTCCCTGATCACGGAGGTTTTGGCCAAGATTCAGCAGGCTGGAAAGGGTATTGCCAGCAGCCATTCCTACGACAGCCAAAAGCGCCATCCAGGGCGATTGGAGCAGGAATGCCAGAAGTAATAGAGCACCGCTTAAGGGATGGTTGATGAAGATCACCTGGGAAAAGCTGCGTAGTCCGCTTCCCCACTGGCCCGTTGGGAAATGCTGTTCAGCGAGCAAGCTCTGTCGCCTTACCTGTGGAGGTGCTGGCAGCAGAGGTTGTATCAGCTCATAAATGGAAGGGGCGTCAGCTTGCATGGGATGAAGATGAGGTGCTGAACCGATGCCCAAGAACCTCTAGCCCAGCCCGGAAGATTCCCAAAGAGAGTTCCGCCAGGGTGTTCAGTTCGTCGAGGTAGGGATTGATTTCACAAATTTCCCAGCAGCAGACCCGGGGATCTGAGAGAAGCGTGCGTAGCAGGAGAACGGCCTCATTCGCCCAGAGCCCACCTGGAACTGGGGTGCCTGTGCCTTTGCAGATGGTTGAGTCCATCGCATCCACATCGAAGGTCACATAGATCAGGTCCACCTCGGCGAGGTGGGATAGGCAGCGATTAGCAGCTTGGATGGCTCCATCACGTCTGACCTCCTCGGTGCTGATCACTGGGATTGAGTGGGTGGCCAACGTGACATCCTCAGCGGCCTCGGTGTCTCTGACTCCTACATAGATGAGATCACGGAAGGCGATCGCTGCGGATTCGAGACCATGCAGGTGCTGAAGATCCTTCCAGAGTTGCCGTGTGACTGGGTCTGGATCATTGATCGCCTCTGAAAGGTTGTCGTGCCCGCAAGCGATCGCCAGCGGCATCCCATGCATGTTCCCGGACGGCGTCGTGAAGGGGGAATGAATATCAGCGTGTGCATCGATCCAGATCACCCCAAGCCGCGACTGAGGATGGGCACGACGGATCCCTGCGATCGTGGAGGCGGCGGTGGAGTGGTCCCCTGCAAGCACCAACGGGAAGCTCCCCTGCTGAAGAGTGGTGCAAACCAAGTTCGCTGCGTCGTGCATCACATCAGCGATGGTTTTGATGTGACGCGCTTGGGGGGTCGTGCTGTCACCTGCGGTCGCTGCTTTCGCCGATTGTGTTCGCGCTCCCTGGATCTCGAGGATCAGGCCTTCACTGATCCTGCGGAGATCTTGTTGATGTTGCAACGCATTTTTGAGTAGTTCGATGCCTGCGCTTGCTCCCGGTTTGCCTGCTCCCAGGTCACAGTCAACCTCCACGAGACTGACTCCATCCAGATGTGCTGTGCTGCTCAGCTGCACCAGGTTTTTCTTTAAACGCTTTAGGTCTGCGAGGGAACAACTGAGACGGTTGTTCCCCTCGAGCAGGGGTAAAAATTCATCAAGACTGATCTGTTCATCTCCACTGCGATCAAGTTGCTCCAGCAACTTCTGTAAATCGATGGATGCATCTGGTGCGATCAGCAGAGAGAGAATGATGGAGAGTTCGTCGTAATCAAGGTATCCGTTGCTATCGGTGTCGACTAGTTGAAAAATATCTCTCAATAGCTGATGGGTTCCCAGCTTCGGTTGTTTCAGAGCCCAGCTCAGAAATTCCTCGCGGCTCATGGAACCTTGGTCATTCATTAACTGGCGTAGGGCTTGGGCTTCCTGTTCAGCAATGATCCCCGACATTGAGTTCAGTACCTGCTCTACCTCGTTCGGAGTGATGACTCCATCTCCGTTTACATCAAAAAGAGAGTAGAGAGAGGAGAGTTCGCTCTTGAGAGGGATTGTTGACATGAAAATGTATTAGTAAAGGCTCGGATAGGCCCTGAAGTGACTCAACTCCGCGAGCATCGCAAATGCTGTTGGACTGTTGGCCCTTTCTAAGGAACATCATGTGTTAAAAACTTCGACAGAATTGTCGTTTTTGCTACAATTTTTCTGGTCTCTGTAATGATAAGAGTATCAAAGTGTATTTCCCCGATGAATTTTCAAGGAAGTTTGGAAGAGTTGCAAGCTGTGGTTGCTCAATTGAATGTTCCTTGTCACTGGCAACATAAGGGCGCTTATGAGCTTGCTCTCTTTGACGACGGCGTCAGCAATCTCAAGCTGAACTGGTGGCCCCGGACGGGGGAAATGCGGTTAGTTGGAGATCCGGAAGTGAGAGACGACATCCAGGGGCGGATCCAGGCATTGCTTCTCGAATTAAAAAGGGGCTGAATGTCAAGAGTTTTGCTTCATTGGAGCCTTTGATTTTCTGCTTCCCCTGGCCATTAGTTGATACAAAGAAGTATTTGAAGAGAATGAATTTTGGGCTTAGCAATGAGACTGATCGCGCCGCTAAATTCTTTGCGTAAGTTGACCAATTGGTAGTATATTTTCTGAACTCAAGGCCATGGATTCAGCAATCTTTTTGCTCTTGCTGAGCATGATTGAAAGGCAGGCCCTTGCATCTGCTAGGGAATTAACTAGACGCCGATGAAGTTGATTCGGCGCACGACAAAGATCAATGTTTTGGTGTGAGCGAATGGTGCGTCACGGAGATCAAGTGGTTGGTCTGACCTATGAGCAAACGCTTTCGGCGGTACGCAAAATGGCAGCTATTCACGCGGAGTTCTGGATGGATGCTGCCTTGGAACAGCACAACTGGCTTCCCCATCACGGCCTTTGGTTTGCATCACCAAAGCAGAATGTTATCGAAGATTTTTTTGCTAATTATGGTGTTCGGTTTGGTTCAGCAGTGACCGCTAATTATGGTGCTGTGCTCGAGCAAAGTGACGCGATCAATGCAGCATTGAGCCAACGCAAATGGACCCTGATCCATGGTGATTTAAGGGCCGATGATCTTTTGTTTGATGCCAACTCAGGAGCCCCTAAGTCGGTAATCCTGGATTGGTCATGGGCTGCCCGTGGCCATGCAGCCGTTGATATGGCCTTTCTAGTGGGTGGCAATACGCCAGTGGCCCAGAGATCCGGCCGTTACGTTGATTTTGTTCAGGCTTGGCACGCGGTGCTGATTGCCAATGGAGTTGATCATTACAGCTTGGATGATGCTTGGTACGACTGGCGCTTGGCGGCCCTGCGCTGCATGACTGCTGGGGATGCGCTGCATGGATTTGCTTCAAGCGATTCTGCCTCAACTCGAGTGGCATTGTTTATGGATGATGCGATTCAGCGGCACGCTGCGTTTGCCCTGGAATTGGAAGCGTGGCGCGCTTTGCCTGATCTCGCAGGTTTTTCTGAGCCCTGATCAGCGAAGTTGGATGGCATCGATCGACTATCAAGGCTGCATTTCGGGTCGCTTCCTCATCTCTTCCCCGTTGGGTGATCTGTGAGGAATGACAGTTTGGTGTTCAGTGCAGGACGGATGGTGCTCACGAGGATGGTCAATCAGGTTGCGACTGAATGGCGCCTGATCATTGAGTGCAGTAATGACCCATGGGTCGCGCCTCATTGCAGATCTATTCCTCTTAGGCGGGACCAGGCAGGTGCTGCGGAGTTGAGCTGGCAGACGATGGCTGATGTTCTGGATGGAGTCGGCAAGCTCAGCAGCATGGGGATGAAGCTGGTTTTAACCTGGATTGGTGGGATCTTCCAGCGTTTGTGCTTGTCGGGAATGTCTCTAGGCCGTACTCAGGCCTGGGTTGTTGCCTGATGAAAGGGCTGGGGCTTGGAGGCAGCAGCGATCTGAGCGAAATAGCGACAGAACTCTGTTACTCGCTTCTGGCCTGGTGGGAGGTGCATGGCCGCAAGGATCCTGTTCTGAAGCCATGGATGTTTACTCCTGAGGGGAAATGGCCTGAGCCCTGCGAGCACTTGAATCCATATCCGATTCATGTGGCTGAAGTGATGCTGCAGCAAACACAGCTGAAGGTGGTCCTGCCTTATTGGCAGAGCTGGATGGAGTCCTTCCCAACTCTTGAGGCGTTAGCGGAAGAGGAGCAGCATTCGGTGCTGCTGAGGTGGCAAGGGCTCGGCTACTACTCGCGGGCTCGTCGTTTGCATCAGTCAGCTCAGAACTTGCTGAAGCGCATGGGCCCCGATGTGGCTGTGGATCCTCAGAGCTGGTCTCTGGACCTGGCTTTCTGGCTGGAGTTGCCGGGGATCGGTCTCAGTACGGCTGGAGGCATCCTTTCCTCGGCTTTCAATCGTCCCCTTGCGATCCTGGATGGCAACGTACGCAGGGTTTTGGCGCGCCTGCAGGCCCATTCGCGTCCGCCGATGCGGGATCAACCCCTGTTTTGGTCTTGGAGTAAGGCATTCATTGGCGCGGCCCCAACGCGTGCAAGAGATCTGAATCAGGCACTGATGGATCTTGGTGCCACGGTTTGCACGCCTCGCTCGCCCAATTGCGCGTGCTGTCCTTGGCAGATGCATTGCGCTGCTTACGCTGCTGGCGATGTGGAGCGCTATCCCGTGAAAGACACCCCTCGAGCAGTGCCCTTCCAAGTGATTGGTGTGGGGGTGGTGCTGAATATTGCAGGTGAGGTGTTGATCGATCAACGCCTGAATGAGGGACTGCTGGGTGGACTCTGGGAATTTCCCGGCGGGAAGCAGGAGCCTGGTGAGGCAATCGTTGACACCATCTCCCGCGAATTGCGGGAGGAATTGGCCATTGATGTGTCTGTGGGGGAGGAGCTGATCAGCCTTGACCATGCCTACAGCCATAAAAAGCTGCGTTTTGTGGTGCACCTCTGCCAGTGGATCAGTGGTGAACCGCAGCCGCTTGCGAGCCAGCAGGTGCGTTGGGTGCGTCCGGAGTGTTTGGTTGACTATCCCTTCCCTGCAGCCAACGCCAAAATCATTGCGGCGTTGTTGGACCATATCCCTGAGTAAAGGGAAGTTGGGTTGGCATCACGCCCAGCCTTAGCCAGCCTTAAGGCCTTCGACTTGATGTCATGGCTGACCTCTTCGCTTTGCCCCCTCGTGTGTTGTGCCTGGGTGAGGCGTTGGTGGATCGGCTTGGGCCGCTTGGAGGGGATCCGGCGACTGCTTCTCCTGAATCCTGTGATGATCGCTTGGGTGGTGCACCCGCCAACGTGGCCTGTGCTCTTGCCCGATTAGGTACTCCTGTGGGCCTGATTGGTCGACTTGGTCAGGATGCCATCGGTGCTGCATTTCTCGAGCTTTTCAAGGGCCGGGGTGTCGATGTGCGGGCTCTTCAATCAGACGCAAGTCGTCCGAGCCGCGTGGTGTTGGTTCGCCGCCATGCCAATGGGGAGCGTGTGTTTCAGGGTTTTGCCGGAGATCAAGACCTGGGTTTCGCGGATCAAATGTTGGATCGTGGTGAATTGGAAGCCGTCTGGCCTGGCGTGTGTGATCAAGCTCGCTGGTTGTTAGTTGGCACGATTCCATTGGCAACGATCGCTTCTGCCGACGCCTTGCATTGGGTGTTGGCTCAAGCCCAGGCGGCAGGCCTTGCGTTGGCTTTAGATGTGAACTGGCGCCCCACCTTCTGGAATCCCGATGCCGATCCAGCGGCGGGTCCTACCGCTGATGCACTGGCGGTGATCAAGCCGTTGTTGGAGCAGGCCTCCCTGATCAAATTGGCGCGGGAGGAGGCATTGTGGTTCTTTGGCAGTGATGATCCTGCTGCTATCGCTGCGGATTTGCCGCAGCAGCCCGATGTGGTGGTGACGGACGGAGCTGAACCCATTCGCTGGTTGATCGCTCATGAGGCTGGGAGCATGCCGGTGTTTCAGCCCTCTCAGGTGATCGATAC
>Ga0302116_1001803_pt1 | contig 12816 bp, 14 predicted proteins | sample AG5_SCM_MG_FD_203124 | JGI IMG/M metagenome (GOLD analysis project Ga0302116, IMG submission 203124) | Marine microbial communities from Western Arctic Ocean, Canada - AG5_SCM | ecosystem: Environmental > Aquatic > Marine > Oceanic | place: Canada: Western Arctic Ocean | collected 2017-10-01 | reverse complement strand
CCGACAACCAACCGAATATTCGTTGTGGACGATTATTAACAACAAACGCACCGCACCGCACCGCACCGCACCGCACCGCACCGCACCGCAACGCAACGCAACGCCAACTCAACGCACACACAATAACAGTTCATCTTCAACTCCCTCGGCCTCCGCAGCGTGGTCTTCCTCGACCTAATTGTCCCCCACATGATCAGCTCAATAAAGTCCCCCTCGACGCAGCGCAACCTCCGCGAGCTCCTCTTCCAGCAGCTCTCGACCTTGGTCACGACCGTCCGGCAGCACGTTGGACCGTTTGTGGAGGAGATTTTTGAGATTAGTACGGAGTATTGGAGTGAGCATCTTGTGGGGTGTCTTAGTTTGGTGGAGAAGCTAGCGAGTAGGGTGCCGGACGATTTTAAGGATCATTTGCCGACGTGAGTGGAGGACACCGAGAGTTTTTTTTTTCTTCTTTTCACCAGCAACCCACTAACACCAGCACACACCAACACAAACACCAACACCAACGCAGATTCGTGCGGTACTTGCTGAGCAGTCTATCTTTCCGCTTCGGAAACGTCCTGAGCTCCGACTTCCTGACCAAGGTGAAGCTGATCTGCGGCGTCGTTTACAGGCTGAAGATCGTTCTTGGTTCGTACATGACTAACCTGATCGTTCCGCGGCTGCTCAAGCTGCTGGACGTTATGATTGGGGGGGATTTGAGCCTGGAGGGGATGGGGGGGAGTGGCGGGGAGCAGGGCGGGGGGATTGGGGGGGGGGAGGGGAGCGGGAATAAGAATAAGCGAGGTGAGTCAAACATTCAAACATTTACATACTCACAACTACAACAACAACTACAACTACAACTACAACTACAACTACTCACAATCATCTCATTTAACGAATCACAGACATCGTCACGGTAACCCTCCACCTGATCAAAACGATCAGCCACGTGATGGAGGGCACGAAGGGAATGTGCAGCGAATCCCTCCGGGTCGCCGAGCCCTTCCTCCGCATTCTAACCAAGTCCAACGTCCTCCAGGGCGTGTTCATAATCGACGCGATTTGCGTCATTGCGAGGGAAATGGGCGGAGAGAGCTGGAACCACTTTCACACGCTCGCACGGTCCGCGGTGTACGACTGGGCGAACTTGGTGTCCCTCGCGTGCAGCAGCATTGGGCACGGCAGCAGCAGCACAAATGCGCACTTCCCCAGCGCGACGGAGGGAGTGGTCGAGGTGTGCAACATTTACGAGACCACCGTGTTCTTGCTCGGCAAGGTGACCAAATCGAGGGAGGCGCTGGAGATGTTCGACACGGAAAAGGGAGCAAGGTTTCCGATCGTCACGAAGCTGCTGCGGATGGGCACGGGGGACGGGATGGGTTTGGCCCAAAATGTTAACCCCAACCCTAACCCCAGTGGAAATGGCAGTGGAGAGAAGACCGACGGACTCGGGCACGAACCAGACAGCGGCCATGGCCATGGCCATGGCCACGGCCACGGCAAGAAGACCGACGGACATGGTCATGGACACGAACCGGACAGCGCAGCGAACGCGCACGGGCCGGCGAAGATGCGAGTCAGCCAGCAGAACCTGCAGCACAGCTGGGACGTCTCTCAGCGCTCGACCCGGGAGGACTGGGACGAGTGGATGAGGAGGTGAGCGAGCCGCTCAACCTGTGAGAAGGCGAACTGAACTAACTTAATAATACATTCCACTCCACTCAATTTGTAGGTTCGCGGTGCAGCTGCTCCGGGAAGCACCCTCGCCAGCTCTGCGCGCGTGCGCCGATCTCGCCCAGGCTTACCCGCCGCTGGCCGGGGAGCTGTTCCACGCGAGCTTCGTCAGCTGCTGGTTCGAGCTCAACGACCAGTACCAGGACAACTTGGTGAGGTCGTTGGAGACCGCGTTTCGGAGCGAGACCATTCCGCAGGAAATTCTAGTCACGCTGCTCAACCTTGCCGAGTTCATGGAGCACGACGTGGAGGCTCTGCCGATAGACATTAGGGTGCTGGCGGATCTGGCGATTAGGTGCAGGGCGTACGCCAAAGCGCTTCACTACAAAGAGCTTGAGTACAAGAAAGACCCGAAGGGGGTGGTTGAGGTTCTGATAAGCATCAATCAAAAGCTGGATTTGCCCGATGCTGCGTTGGGGGTGTTGAAGGCTGTTCAGAAGTTGGAGGAGGAGGAGCAGCTAGAGGAGGACGAAATTGAGGTGGAGGAGAAATTGGAGGAAGAGGGGGAGGAGGAGGAGGAGGAAGAAGAAGAAAAAGAGGAAGAAGAGGAGGACGACGACGAGGAGGAGAAAACGGAAACGGAAACGGAAACGGAAACGGACACGGACACGGAAACGGAAACCGAAGCGGACGAAGACGGTTCCATCAACTCCAACTCATCGTCAAAGTCCAACTTCGGGGCCGTGGAGGTGAAGGAAAGCTACTTGGCAAAACTCGGGAACTGGAGCGAGGCGCTGGTGCTCTACAAGCGCAGGCTGAAGGAAGACAGCGAGGACGTTGCGAGCGTGGTTGGCTGCATGCGGTGCTTGGACGCGAGGGGAGAGTGGGAAAACGTGCTCAAGTTGCAGAGCAATTTTGCCATGGGCGAGGATAATATGAGCGAGGCGCAAGATTACAAAAAAGCTTTGAAGTTCTGTGCGAAGGCAGCGTGGAGGTTGGGGAGGTGAGCCATATCCCATTCCAACATTATTGTAGGCGAAGCGACTAACCCACTCGGATTCGGCGCAGGTGGAGCTCGCTCGAAACCTTCCTCGGCGGATTGGCCAGGGCCGGCGACAGCACCAACGACCCAGACTTCGACACCGCGTTCTACTCGAGCGTCTTGCACGTGCACAGGAAGGAGTGGAGCGCGGCAGCTGGGTCCATCAACGCCGCGAGAATGGCCATGGACGGCCGATTCACCTCGCTCATCAGCGAGAGGTGAGCGAGCGAAATACTGCGAGCGAGCTTTGAGGAAGACGAGAAATATATACGAGCCACTTCTAACTAACTAACTAACTACTAACTAACTAACCCCTTCGCACCTTCTTCGCTCGGCGCAGCTACGCTCGCGCCTACCCAAGCATGGTCAGCGCAATGTGCCTGAGCGAGATGGAGGAGATTATTGACCTGCAGAAGGTGACGGAAGCGGCCAAGGTTGCCGCAAGCTCAACCTCGGTGTCATTGCTGAACGACGACGGAGCGAGTGCTAAGGTGAGCGAGAGGAAGAGAAAGAAAAAGCGTACATGTGGCTCATCTAACATAAACACAGAGAAACTTGCTCAAGACGTGGAAGAAAAGATTGAATGGCTGCAAGGTCGATGCTGGGGTTCACGCCAGCATACTGGCCGTGAGGAGTTTGGTCCTGAGTCCCACAGACGACATATCGAGCACGTTGACGCTGGCAAAGTTGTGTCGGCAGAGCATGAATTATAAATTGTGCGAGAAGGTGTTGAGCTATCCGCTTGTGGCGTTGCATGCTAATTTGAAGGATGGCGTTGTCTTTGGATTTGCACCCCATGACATTACGCTGGGAGGAATTTCGAATTTGCAGGTGACGGCCGCCCCGGCAGGAATTGGAAACTTCGAAGGTGAGCGAGCGGAGCGGAGCGGAGGCGGGGGGGGGGGGGGGTCGAGGAAGACGAGCATGTATACGAGACACTAAATTAACACGCATATTATAGCGATCAAGATTGACCGCGTGGTGGTGGGCATGGACAGCACTCTGATTAGGTACGGCAAGGCGCACTCGGAGCACATCAGTTTGATGATCAAGGAGGCGGGTGGGATTAAAAAATTGCACTCGCAGCACCAACTCATGTACAGCAACTTGAAGCTAATGTTCGCAACGGGAAAAACTGCCGAGGCGATGAATCGCCTGGAGAAGCTGTGCGACGGTGAGCGAGCGAAGCGAGCGAACCTTGTGTGACAAAAGAGTGCGAAGCGACGACTAAACAACTCCTAATTCGCTCGGCGCAGCGCTCGACTTGACGCACGGGGTGGCGGGGCTGGGGAATCACCAGCTCCGAATGAAGGCCTGGCTGAAGCTCGGGTTCTGGAAGCTGGGAGCAACAACGAGCGAGGCGAGATTGCTGCCGGACACCCAGTTCGAGGTTCTAATGGCGTACAAGAGGGCAACACTGGCCGGAGGTGAGCGAGCGAAGCGAGCGAGCTTTGAGGAAGACGAGAATACTCCACTAACAATAACACTAACACTAACACTAACACTCAACGCAGGCGACCACTACAAGTCGTGGCACGCTTGGGCGCTATTGAATTTCAGGTTGGCGAAACAATTCAAAAAGTTCGGCCAGCGCGACGCAATCATCAGTGGGGTGATTAGCCACACGCGGCACGCTCACGCGCCGAGCCGGTACCTGAAGAACCACATCGTGGCGTCCGCGACCGGGTTCTTGAAGGCCATCAGCTTAGGAAAGAAAAGGTGGAGTGCGAGCGCTCAGCAGGACATGCTCAACTTCTTGAACGTTCTTTTCGAGCACGGAGAATTGAAGGAGGTTAGCGACGCTATTAACAAAAATATCAAAAGGTGAGCGAGTGAGTGAGCGAACCGCGAGCGAGCCTTGTGGAAGACGAGACTAACTCCAACTCCAACTCCAACTCCAACTCCAACTCCAACTCCAACTCCAACTCCAGCGTGCGCTTGGAAATGTGGCTGGGGGTGTTGCCGCAATTGCTAGCCAGAATCCACGTGCAGACGCTGAACGTGAGAAAAATTGTACACGGATTGTTGGTCAAACTCGGAAAGCAGCACCCGCAGGCGCTCATGTATCCACTGAGCGTTTTGCTGAAGAGCCCGGTAGCAGAAAGGAAAAGCGCCGCGGAAAGTTTGATGCGAAGGTGAGTGAGCGAAGCGAGCGAGCCTTGAGGACGACTCGAGTATGAGCCACTAAACTAACACATTATATTATTCCACTAATGTCAACAACATTCGTTTTGCTCACTCGCTTCCCCCCCGCTCCATTAAAAATACGCCTCGCTTCGCTCAGTTTGAGGATGCACAGCGACCAGTTGGTGGAGCAGAGTTTGCTGGTTAGCAACGAGTTGATCAGGATTGCCATCTTGTGGCACGAACAGTGGCACGAGGGGCTGGAGGAGGCGAGCAGGTTATACTTTGGCGATGGGAACGTGAGCGGGATGCTGGACGTGCTGCTGCCCTTGCACGAGCAGTTGGAGAAGGGGCCGGGGACTAGGAGGGAGGCCCAGTTCGTAGACGCGTTTGGGAAGGATTTAACTGATGCGCACGGCTACATTAAAAAGTATCTGCGGTTGACAACGAGCAGCGGGGAAAAAATCCCAACCGTTGGAGGGTATAATAGTGGCAATGGCAATGGCAATGGTGGTGGTGGTGGTGGTGGTGGTGGTGGTGGTGGCAATGGAAATGGCAATGGAAATGGCAACGGAAATGGCAATGGAGGCAGCACCGATACCACTCCCAACTGCGGCTTGCGGAAAAGCGACGCGGAAACCGCCCTCAATCAAGCCTGGGACCTGTACTACACTGCGTTCAGGCGCGTCAACAAACAGCTGCCGTCCCTCACTTCCCTCGAGCTCTTCGCTTGCTCCCCAGCCCTCCTCGGAGCGGACAACTTGGAGCTAGGAGTTCCCGGAACTTACCGCGTGGACAAGTCGTATGTGCGAATCCGCAAGGTGAGTTGAGTTTCATTCCGTCGTAGCTGGCCGTTCGCGCCTAACCCACACAATTCTTGCGCAGTTCTCGCCCAACATTGTCGTCATCACGAGCAAGCAGAGGCCGAGGAAAATCACGCTGAGGGGGGACGACGGCAGGGACTACATGTACTTGCTGAAGGGACACGAGGACTTGAGGCAGGATGAGAGGGTCATGCAACTGTTTGGACTCGTGAACGCTTTGCTTGCGAAGGACAGGCGAACGAACGCTCACGATTTGAGCATTCAGAGGTACGCGGTGACTCCGTTGAGTCACAACTGCGGAGTTGTGGGGTGGGTCCCGAGCACGGACACGCTGCACGCGCTGATCAGGGATTACAGGGAGGCGAGGAAGGTGCTGTTGAATTTGGAGCACAGGTTGATGATGAAGCTGGCGCCTGATTACGATTTGCTGACGCAGTTGCAGAAGGTTGAAGGTGAGCGAAGCTGCGTCCATCAGCCGAGCGCAGCGGAAAGTTCGGGAGTCTCCCCCCGACACCAATCAATGTAATTTCACACCTCAAAAACTCCAAAACCTAACCCAAAACTATAACAGTTTTCGAAACGGCGCTCGCAAAAACTACCGGAAAAGACCTCTACCAGGTCCTGTGGCTAAAATCCAAGGACTCCGAGGAATGGCTCGAGCGCCGGACCAACTACTCCCGATCCCTAGCTGTGATGAGCATGACCGGCTACATCCTCGGGCTCGGGGATCGGCACCCGTCCAACCTAATGCTGAGCCGCACCAACGGAAAGCTGCTCCACATAGACTTTGGCGACTGCTTCGAGGTAGCCATGCACAGGAGCAAGTTTCCGGAGAAGGTTCCGTTCAGGCTCACGAGGATGCTGGTGAATGCGCTGGAGGTCAGTGGAATTGAGGGGAGTTTCAGGATCACTTGCGAGAACACAATGAGTGTGTTGCGGGACAACAGAGGTGAGTGTAAAGGGGGCGATCGAGCGAGCGAGCGAGCGAGCGAAGCTGCGTCCATTGCGAACCGAGCGTAGCGAGGGAGCTGCGTCCATCAGTCGAGCGCAGCGGAAAGCCGAGCGCAGCGGATAAGGGGGGGTTTCGGGGGTCTCCTCCGACGCAATTCGAAGTAAATAACCACACCTCTATCCAAAAAATTGTGACATTAACACGATTCACAATATTTCTTCTCGTGGTATGGTGTAGGCTCGCTGGTCAGTATGCTGGAGGCCTTTGTGTACGATCCGCTGATAAGCTGGAGAATGACGAAGGGCGAGGAGAAGCAGGGCGAGGAAAAGGAGAGAGAAAAGGAGAAGGAGAGGGATAGAGAGAAGGAAAAGGAGAAGGAGAAGAAGGAGGAGAAGGAGGAGAAGGAGGAGAAGGAGGAGAAGGAGGAGAAGGAGGAGAAGGAAGAGAAGACAAAGGGAAAAGAGAAATCGACAATTCACATTCAGGCAATTGCGGCAATTGCGGAAGAGGGGGGGGAGGACTCTGCGGAGAACGAGATACCGAACATCTTGAGGAAGAGGACGCTGAGCAGAGCCAACGGGGACGATATTATCGAGGAGAAAGGGGAGGAGGAGGAAGAGGAGGAAGAGGAGGAAAAAAACAAAAACGACGTGTACAAGAACATGCAGGAGCTGACGGCAAGCCTGAGCTCGAGGATCTCGAGCTTGGCAGACGGGACGGGGACGGGGACCATAAAGAGAGGGGGGGAGAGCCACAAGAGCAGCATGAGGGGCAGCATACTCAGCTTTCTGGGAAAAGAGAAGCCGGCGGAAATGCTTAACGAGAGGGCGCTGAGGGTCGTGAGGAGGGTGCAGGATAAATTGGAGGGGACAGACTTCGAGAAGGATAACGAGGAGCTGAGCGTGGGGGATCAGGTCGACAGGCTCATTGTTCAAGCTACGAGTGTAGAAAACTTGTGCGTCTGTTTCATTGGGTGGTGTGCTTTTTGGTGAGCGAGTAATGTATGATATGGGGTTCAATTAGAATGAGAAAAATTTCTACACGCTCTATATTCTTCCTCTTCTTTTTTTTTTAGTTTGACTTATTCTTGTTGTTCTTCTTCTCAGCTCGCTCAATCTCTTTTGCCTTGAGCGTTTCGGAGGTCCACATTGGATTAGCGTTGAACATGAGGTGCATGGCTCCAGCAAAGAACCATACACTGACGATCCACCAACCACGGAGCTTGAAAGACTTGTCCATGGACCAAGCGTTGAACGCGCAAGCGGCAGAAGTACAAATCAGACCAAGACCACCAGCTTTCCCATTTAGAGTGTTCCAACGAACCACAAAGAGGGTGAACCAGTGGTATAGCAACAAGCCACCCAAAAAACGAAGGGCACAAGTTAACTCCGGGGTGATGGGGCCTTCGAAGAAGGCCGCAACCGGTCCGAAGGTCTTGAAGTAAAGGGAAGGGGCGAATAGGGCAGTAACGCCGAGTCCTGCACAAGACCAAGCCGCATAGTCACTGAAGTCACCGTGAGGCATATTTAGTCTTGGTGAAGTTGAGGGGTGTCGAATGTGGGTTAGTGGGGATGGGTTACGGCCTTGTGAGGTTCTTCACCGACCTAACAAACTGTTCGTGGAGTTGTGCACCTTGTTGAATTCCTAGGAATGAATGTGTAAATCTTTATGTGTCTCCTCACCTCCTTCAAATAAAAATCTCGCATTTAAAATCTAGTTATTCCTTTAAAGATGGGAGTGATTGCAATACCTTTCAAGGTGTTCTTCGTCGCTCTAGATTTCGCGGTACGTATCGAAGGAACACAACTCCCGAACGACACAAAGCTCATCCAAAAGCACACACCCAAAAACACAATCTCACAAATATGCTAACGCGCTAACGCAATACTCTTAACGCATCACCCTACACACACCAACCCAAAACTGTAGATCTGGATCGTATCCTTCGGCTGGGTGAAGTTCTTCATCTACTTGTTCACGAAGAAACACCGGACTCTGTCTGTCCCTGCCCAGAATGGAAACCACCCTTCCCACCGTGTGTCCACGTTGGTTGCTAGCCGCAACTTTGAGCTGTCGACCTCCCCGTTCAAGTCAGTCACGACCATGTTTGAGCTGTCTAAGCGTTCCTTCAACACCTACGGGAACAAGACTTGCATGAGCTCAAGAACGTACCTTGGGCAGAAGTCAGCCAAGGTGAAGGAGTTTTCTACCGAGACCAAGGACCTGACCTACTCTCAGGTGGGCGACATGGCCAACCGGTTCGGCGCGGCTTTGAAGTCCGTGGGCATGGTCTCCGCCCCCCCCACTACCACTCTGAAGCAGCTCGCAAGCCCTTGCTCCTTTGCCATCTTTGAGAACACTTGCCCCGAGTGGATGGTGGCCAGTCAGGGGTGCTTCACCCAGGGCTTGATCGTCACCACCATCTACGCCACCCTGGGCATGGACGCCGTGGTTGATGCCGTGGAGGAAACTGGCACCACCGCCATGCTCTGCAACAAGATCAACGTGGGCAAGCTCATGGACAGGATCGCTACGGGCAGCATGAAGTCTCTGAAGACAATCATCTACACCGACGACATGGTCGCCCCCGACGACGCCACCAAGGTCCCTCGCAGCGGAAAGGGCGGAAAGGGCGGAAAGGGCGTCAAGGTGATCGATTTCGCCGAGTTCATTAGAAGCGGCGACACTACCAAGTTCCCCCCAACCCCCCCAACCCCCGAAACGTGCGCAGTCATCATGTACACGAGCGGCAGCACCGGGAAGCCGAAGGGGGTCGTCGTGAAGCACAGCAACCTGCTGGCTTGCGCCGCTGCGAGCAAGGACGGGTTGGGCTTGGTTGAGAGCGACGTTTACCTGGGCTACTTGCCCCTTGCTCACATTTTGGAGCTCATGGCCGAGGTGAGTGGCGAAGCGAAGCGAAGCGAAGCGAGCCACATCTACTGCTAAACTAACTGACCTCTGAACTGATATCATTTTTCATTATTCCACTCGGAATTCAATTCAATTCAATTCAATTTCATTCAATTTCAAATCAATTTTTAGTTCGCAATGATCGGCAACGGTTGCACGATCTGCTACGCCGACCCCAAGACGCTCACGGCCACCGGAGCGTACCCCGTCGGTGCGCTGGAGCAGTTCAGCCCCACCGTCATGGCAGGGGTTCCCAAGATTTGGGATGTCATCAAGAAGGGCGTGCAGGCCAAGATTGCCCTTGCGTCCCCTGTTAGCCAGTTCCTGTTCAACACTGCGTTTGACGCGAGGTCGTTCGCCTTGAGCAACGGATTCGACACCCCGCTCTTCAAGGCGCTGGTCTTCAAAAAGTTCGGAAAGGTGAGCGAGCGAAATACTGCGAGCGAGCCTTGGCATCCATCCACTACTGAACTAACAGTATATATTATATAAAATAAAATATACTTTCCACTCAACTATTTTATTTTTGCTCGCTCTGCGAAGGTCGTCGGGGGCAAGCTTCGCTTAGCGCTGAGCGGCGGCGGCCCTCTGAACAACGAAGTTCAGGTCTTCGTTCGCACCTGCTTCGGCTGCCCTCTCTTCCAGGGATACGGCCTGACCGAGACTTGCGCCGGCCTGACCATCCAGGACCCCTGGGATCTCCGCGCTGGCATCGCCGGAGTCCCAATCAGCTGCTGCGAGGTGAAGCTGGCGGATTGCCCGGACGTTTGCGACAAGGCTAAGGTGGGCGAGCGGAGCGGGGGGGGGGGTTTGAGGAAGACGAGATTGCGAATGCGATTGCGAATGCGAGCCACTACCAAACTAACCTAACAATATTCTCAATTCTTGGCACTCGGTGCAGATGCCCTACGTGCACACCGACACCAGGGACGTCAACGGGGAGGCCATCTTCGGCAGGGGGGAAGTGCTCGTGAGGGGCAACAACGTCACCCTGGGATATTACATGATGGAGGACAAGACGAAGGAGGAGGTGAGCGAGCCAAGCGAGCGAGCCTTTTGGAAGACGAGAATACGAGCCACAACTGAACTTAACAAAATTCATCAATTCCACGTATGGCTCGCATTCCACTTATGGCTTATGGGCTCGCTTGGGTTCGCTCGTCCTTCATTAAAAATGCGCACATTCTCGCTCCGCTTCGCTTCGCTTCGCTTCGCTCGGCACACAGTGGACCGAGGACGGCTGGTTCCACACCGGGGACATCGGGCAGTTCATGTCCGACGGCAGCTTGCGCATCGTAGACAGGAAGAAGAACTTGGTCAAGCTCAAGGGAGGCGAGTACATTGCCATCGAGAACATGGAAATGACCTACGGCAACAGCTCCTTCGTCGACGCCATCGGCGGGGGCATTTGCTGCTACGGCGACGGGGAGATGGACCGCCCCATCGCCATCATGCAGCTCAACAGGGCCGTCACCGAGGCCTACGCCAAGAAGAACGGCATCGAGGGCGACTTCGACGTGTTGAAGGACAGCAAGGAGATCTACGACGCGGTCATGAAGGACATGCTCAACGAGTGGAAGAAGGCGGGCTTGAGCAGTCTGGAGAAGCTCGTCGCGGTCACATTCTTGACGGAGCCCTGGACGCCAGAGAATGGCTGTTTGACGGCGGCCAACAAGCTGCAGAGGAGGTGCGTGGTGGAAATGTTCGAGAAGGAGTACTTGGCAGTCAGGGAGAAAGGCATCTTTTAAGAATGCGATTGAGAATGCGACTGCAAACAAGAATAATACATAAAATAAAGGCAATTATTGCAGGCAGAAAGACCATCTAATTTTATTTTTTATCCGACAGCACGGAGGGCTGAAACAGAGCCTCCTTGGCAAAACCCATTTGCTGCATGTGCTGGTCGCTGCGGCCGAGCGAGCCAAACAAATTGCATGAAATAATGTTAGTTTAACAGTGAATACAGCCTTGATTTTTGCAACCTTTTCGCAAGATCCATTGCTCTAATGCTCACTCACCCATAGCCCTGCTTTTTCAGCTCTTGCACCTCCAGTTTTTGGAGGTTCAAGACCTCGCCCTCCCGGGCAATCTCGAGAATTAAAGGAAAGAATACGACTATGAAGAGGGATGAAGCAATGAAGGCGTACTGGGAGGAAACGCCCACGAGAGAAAGGGCAGAGGAGGTGAAGGTTTTGGATAAGGAGGTCAGACTGTGTGTTGCTCGTGAGAGGAAACCCTTTAAACCACCAGTACCTTGCCTAGCATCTGGTGCAATTACGACCATTTTCGGTTGGTTCTCAGTTTTGTGTGTGTAGGAACGAATGTAGGAACGAAAAGTAGGATCAATGAAGGAACGTGAGATAGGTTATTTACATTCGAAAACTTACTTTTGTTGGCATTTCACAAGCGAGGTGTGCAAGCATTTTTCAAATCACGCATATTGCCACCTTTGACCATCCGTCGGACCCAATATGGCCACCAATGAGCACCACGAGTGGCTTAAGAAGCGTGATTGGCCCGCGGTACAAAATGTCTTGCTTCACCCAGAAAGGGACATAGATTTGCTTGTGAGGAAGTACAATGAGAGAGATGAGCATGGACGACTGCCGCATCATTGGATGGCAGCGAAAGCTCAGACACACACACATGATCTTGCCTATGTGGGCGTGCGGTCGATTTGCTACAATCTAGAGGCCCTCACCACACGAGACAATAAAGGCGAAACTCCCATCGACATTGCCCGTAGGAGTGGAGCCTGTGCTGAGATCATCGGCTTGCTCTCCCTCACTCCCGAGGCACCTCGTTCGTTGCGTTTGGAGGGGATGGCCCGCTTGTACGCACCAGTGGCTTATTGGAGGAATGCGATGTATGGGTGGATCAAATCACGATCGTATGCAGACTGTCACAAGTTCATCGATGAGCACGATGACGAGTTGGTGCGTGAAGTGCTCAAATACTACAATTCTGACCTTCTTCGACAGATTGCTTGCATTAGCCAGACATACAGCGACTCCCTCGTTTTTCTTGCTCTTCGAATGATCCATCGACACCCATTTTCCCTTACTGGTACTAATCACAAAGGAGAAACCGCCAGTTTCCTTGCCGAACACCCCCAATTCAATGCGTGCAAAGAGATCCGAAACGTCCTCAGCCTCACCCCCAAGTTCTTCTCCTCCACCCCCTTCCCCACCCTTCTCCGACAACACCTCCCCAAACAGTTTGTCGACGAGGAGGTCTTCGGCGTCTATAACACCGCTTGCACGTTCATCAAGCACATGAAGTACGACAAGGCTGAGCTGGTCGAG
>Ga0302116_1001802_pt1 | contig 12828 bp, 13 predicted proteins | sample AG5_SCM_MG_FD_203124 | JGI IMG/M metagenome (GOLD analysis project Ga0302116, IMG submission 203124) | Marine microbial communities from Western Arctic Ocean, Canada - AG5_SCM | ecosystem: Environmental > Aquatic > Marine > Oceanic | place: Canada: Western Arctic Ocean | collected 2017-10-01 | reverse complement strand
CTCTTGGCAATGTCTGCCCTTGGCTCCTTCATCACTGCGCTCAAACTGTGAGTGCTCCTGTTTCTAGTCTTGTCAACATCGCTGATTTCCCCAAAACATATTAGCCGTTACAGGCATTTCCTCCTCCTCCTCCTCCTCCTCCTCCTCCTCTTCGTCATCATCAGACAAATCTCCCCAAAGAAACTCTTCCTCCTTCGCCGACGAAAAGTCATTCGTCCCATGCAACCAGCTCTGAACCTCGCTCTGCGCCTTCCAGTTTGGCAGGGTCCTGCTGAAGTCAAAGTTGCTGGCAACGCTTTCAGTGTGTCGGGCTATGAACGCTGCCTCAGCCTCCGAAAGGTTCACTGTATGAATGTTGTCTTCGTCGTCGTCGTAGTCATCTGAGTCGTCATCCGAGCTTGTTGTGCAAACGGAGCCATCTAGGTAATCTGAATCGTCTTCTTCGTCATGTTCATCTTCCTGCTCCTCCCTATAGTATTGTTGCTGCTGCTGCCTTGAAATGAATGCAGCTTCCGCGTCTGAAAGTCCCTGTGATTGTCCCTGCGATTGTCCTTGCGCCTCATTCTCATCCTCCTGTTTCTCCGGCTTCACGGGGCTCCAACCAATCGAATCCTCGCTTTTTGAATCTTCCTCCCCTTCCCATTTCCCATGCTTTAAAAACTCCGCCCCTCGGCTCGTCTTCTCCCACTTTGTGTTGACTGACGGCGACACGCTTTCTTCATTTTCTATTTCGTGTTCCGAGGCCTTTGTTGTAGGGGTGGTTGGTGGTTTCTTCTTGTACATGTTCCCGTAGAGCTCTTTCAAGTTCATGGTGTTGAGCTTGATACTTTCTTCTCCTTCTTCTTCTTCTTCTTCTTCTTCTTCTTCTTCTTCTTCTTCTTCCTCTTCTTTCCCCTCGTTTTCTTCTTTTCCCCCTTCCCCTTCCCCCTCCTCCACGTTCGAAGCAGCATATGTTGGCGGAATCAGGAAATCTTCCTCATCATCACTCACTTCCACATCATCATCGACAACTTTCGGCAGCTGTCCATCGTTCTGTCCATCGTTCTCACTCTCTTTCCTCTTTCTGTATTCGTTAACAACGCTTTCCAACGAAACCTTGCTCTTCTTCTCTTTCTTTAAAGTCGATGATGGCGACGGTGCCGACCTCTCGCAGTTCAATCCCTTTCCGTTTGTGAATCGCTTCATTTTCTTTTCCATTTCACGGAGTCTGTCGGTTTTGATTATCGGTGGAACTGCCGCGGGTGGTGGCAGATCTTCTTCAGTTTCACCTCCGCCTTTTCTGCCGCCGAAGCCGAACGCAGTTCGACCGAATTTTTTCTTCCTACTCTCCCCCCCATACTCCTCCGAATGATTATTGGCGTAATCGTACTTTCCCTCCTCCTCGTTCTCATCCTCATCCTCATCCTCCTCACCCCCCCCATTATTAAAGCCACCAAACATCGTTCTCCCAAACTTCTTATTCGGATTGGGCCTGTACAACTCCAGCGCCTCGTTGATGAGCTCAATTTTCTCCACGATGTGGTTCAATCTGGTCAGTTTAGTCCGCTTCATGATGAACGATCTCAAGTCCTTGACACCCATTTTCTTGATTTTCTTCTCGAACTCGCTGAGAGACATTGTGTCGAACACATCGTCGTCGTCGTCTTCGTCGTCCTGAGCGTTGTTGAAATCTTTTTTGCTCTTCTCCGCACTATTGCTATTATTGGGCTTTTCGTACATCTGCCCCGTCACCAACATGTACTTCTTCACAAAGTCTTCCTTCTCAATAAGTCCAACCAAATCGACCTTATTGAAGTTCTTCAGCCGCTCCCTAATTTCGCTCGGCTTCATCCCTCTGAGCTCCTCCAACCTAACAATCCTCTTCATTTCGTTCTTCCGCTCTTGCTCCTCTGCCTGCTCTTTGTAGACCTGTTCCCTCTCCTTCCTCTCCCTCTTCTTCTTCGCAATGTTCTCCTCCGCCTCCATCTTCGCCTTCCTCAATTTCTCGGCATGCATCTGTTGCTGTCTCAAGATCTTTTCCTTCTCCATCTCCTTCTCCCTTTTAATTTCGTCCATTCTCTTGCCCCACTGCTCGGCCTTCTTCCGCTCGTGTTGCGTCTTCTGGTACTTTTGGTATTCAGTGTCTTTCTGGTACTGATCCTCGTACGATTTTTGCCTGTCGTATTCTTTCTGGTGGTACCTCTTTTGCTGGTCCTCGTACGCTTTCTGTTTCTGCTGCTGCAGATCGCGGAAATTCTGATGGTAATCCTTGCTTTCTTTCCGCGAATGCGAATGTGAATGCGAATGAGCACCACGCTCATTCTTGTTCTCCTTGCCCTCCTTATTATTATTGCTATAGGAGGACGGCGGAGGCGGGTGGCTCGGGGGTGGTCGCGAAGCACCCCCATTCGCTTGCGCAGCTGCAGCGGCCGCCTTCTTGACTTTTCGTTTCGTCATTTCCTCCATTACTGTCGGTTTGTAATTGACCCTTCTGCACCTCTCGGATAGCTCCTCGTAGGCGTTTTGGATCAGAGGAAATATAACGTCTGCCCCAGGACAGTTCGTCTTGTCCTGCCGATCGGGGTGGTGCTTCAGAGCAAGCTTCCTGTACGCTTTCTTAACATCCTTGTCCGAGGATGACGTTCGGACGCCCAGAGCGACAAAAAAGTTGCCCTCCAGGAGCTCAACGTACGCTGCGACTTCCGTGTCAATTTGGGATTCTAACTTTCCTATGATTGAAGTCATTTTGGAGTTGCATGCTTCTGAGTTTTTCTCAGAAACGAGTTGCTGCTGGACTGCAAGGGAAAGACGGAGGGAGTCATGGGTGTCAGAGGTTTTGTGAGCTTCCGCCCACACTTCCATGATAGTCGCAATGGACATGGCGTCCTGCTTTGGAACCTGATTTAAATTTAAAAAATGAAATTTTTTGAAAATGAAACTATTTATTCATTTCAGAAGATGGACCCAAACACCCCCAAAACGAGAATGGCACCGCCAAAGATGCCCCCCCCCCCCAAGTCGTCCAAAAAGAAACTGCCACCACCGAAACTCCCCCCACCCACAAAAAAACCTCCAAAGAAGAGCAAGAAACAGAAAGAGATGATTGAACAGGAAGGCGATGATAATGTTTCACAATCGAAGGGACTAACGAGCGCTGAACAGTGGCGGTTGGACCAGCAAGCTAAGGAGGCGGAAAACAACTACGTCAGCACGGAAAGAAATAGAGGAAGAGAAGATGATTTTGACCGAGACCGAGACCGTGACCAGTACCGCGACCGTGATCGTGATCGCGGTCGCGACTACAAAGACCGAGGATATAGGAGGGAGGAAGAAAGAGGTCGTGATTACGAGGACGACGATAGAGATGATCGTGATGCCAAGCGAGAAGATTACGACGACAGCTACTACAAGGATGAAGACAACCACCTCCACCCCAACAATGATAATAATTACAACTACAACAATCGCTACGACAACAACGATAACAGCATCAACAACCAAGTCTATAGAAAAAACGATGAATATGACGACGAAGGTTCTATAAATGGGTCTGATGACGGTTTCGAGAACACTCTCGTTGAACAGGGTGGTGTCATTTTAAATAGTGATTTCGAAGATGAAATTAGCGAGGAAGAGGAGGAGAAAGAGGAGGGCAACATCACCTCGGCTGGCGATGCGCTGCGCCACATTCAATCGAAGAAACAGAATCAGAATCAGCCGCAACCTGAACCTGAACCTGAACCCGAACCTGAACCCGAACCTGAACCCGAACCTAAACCTACACCAAACCAAACCTCTGCTGCTCCTGCTCCCGTGAAAAAACTTACAATCGGCGAATTCCAGACCTTCAACATAGAACAGAACAAGCTCGGGCTTGCACCGAAGCACTTCGACCCCCATACAATTCCTCTAATCTTGCGTCACCTCCACACCTTCATAAAGATGCCCGTCGTTGGCGGTCTCGGTAAAGTATCTAGGTGCTTCATCGAGCGGAACCGCGCCAGGACCAATACGTTTAACCCGGTCTACACCTGCTACGCGGACCATGAGGACGGGAGCGGGAGACTAATAATTTGTGGGAGGAAGCTCAGGAAAGGGAACGGCACCCACTTTGTCTTCAGCACCAACATGGACGATTTGTACAGGTCTAGGGAAAAGAGGAGCCGTCATTACCTGGGAAAGCTGAGGGGAAACCCGGCTGGAACGGAGTTCACGCTGTACGATCGGGGGTCGAGCCCGGCGGATCTAGGCCTGGAGAACGACAGCGATGACTTCGACGATGTCGGGGAGGCGAAGGAGGGGGAATCAAAAGCAAATTCGGGCAATGTTCTCACCGACGAGCAGAAGAAAAATCTGAGAAAGGAGCTGTGCGTCATCAAGTACAAGGGGAAGGGGGGCGAGGGAATGAGGAAGATGGAAGTTTGTATTCCAAACATCAGGATCAACCCAAAGAATTTGGAGCAGGTCATCGTTGACGAGTGGCAGCCGGTTAAAACTAAAGACGGCTTGGCGAAAAAGTTTCACACGGTGTGCGGAGAAGGTGGTCAGAACATGTTCATGACAGAAAAAATCATGACCTTCCATTTGAAGGAAAGCAAGTACGACCCGTTGAGCAGCTGCCTGGTGGATTTCAAGGAGAGGGCGAACTGCAGCAGGTGAGTGGAGTGCAAATTTGCAACAAAAAAATCAAAAAATCAATAATAACCTTCTACCAATGTACAAACAACATACAGCGTCAAGAACTTTCAAATAGTCAAGAGCTTCCCAGAAGACCTGAACAAGAATATGAGGTACTACGAGGCGGGTGCTCCGGGCTACGGTTTAAAGGATTTGGAAGATAAACCACCAATTTTGCTGCAGCTCGGCAAAGTTGGAAAGCATTGCTTCAACATGGATTTTCAGTATCCACTGAGCATGCTGCAAGCTTTTGCCATTAGTTTAAGCCGGTTCGAAACTAGGTATTGAGCGTTAACCCTACCCTTTCAGAAGTAGAGAGAATAGTAAAAACATGAATCCTGGAAGTTTTCTTTGTCTACTTTTGCTTAAAATTATTAGTGCTTGCTGCCCCACTTCTTGCCCTTTGGACTGTGCGCAACTCTCACACTCTGCCGAGCATGCGCTTCCCTTTTATGCTCCTCGTTTGCTTGCTTTTGCTCTTGCAATCTTTGTTCTTCCTGAAGCTTCGCCTTCTCGTATTGCTCTCGCTCCATCTCTCGCTGCGCCCGTCTTACCAGCGACAAGCAGTTCGTGGGATTGATTGCCGCGGACTTCATCACCTGGTCCGACAGCTGGTTGACAATTTGAACCCTATGAACAGCAGAAATAAACTGCTTCTTGAACGGCGACATTGCCTTCGTAAGATTCTTCTTGCTCTCACCGGAAAGACCGCTCGGCGTTGTGTTTCTATTATCCTCATCGTCGTCACTGTCGCCCCCTTCCTCTCCAACCTTCAAGCTCTTCCTTTTTAAGACATTTGACTGCCTCTTCCTCGTTTTGATATTGTTGATCTTTTCCATTTCCTTCGCGACAGTAAACTGCTCCTCGCGGCGCTCCAAATAGTCCTGCACATTCACAGCCTCATTCAGTTCAGTTCTAATGAGCTCTACCAGCTTCTTATTCTTCTCTCCAAAGTCCAAAAGTTGAAGATCAATGTTGCCTACAGTTCTCGATCTGTTATTCGAAATATCGGTTGATGGCTGTTGAAATGTAGATTCTTGGTGAAGGTTGAGTCTTATACTCATGTGAAATTCGTTTATACGGTCAATAAGGTTTTTGGATATTTCCAGTGCACAACAACAAAAAAAAGGCAAGTTTCGAGTTTCCCCAAAAAAATCCAATATTGCGGAATGGAGGATCCAGACGCCTACTCGGAGCTCGACTCAACAATCCAAGGACTCTATTCGAACGAGAAAAATGCGTTCCACCTCATTCTGCAAAAATTGCAGAAGCACTCGAAAATCCAAGCCAAAACATTGAAACGATTATATAAACTAGAGGAGCAGCATGAGCAAGATACTTTAGAAATTGCAGAGTTGAAGAAAGAAGTCCAATGTCTGTCCTACAATCTGAGCCCGGATTCTTTCGCTGAACCAGTAGAAGAAAAAGCAGTCGCAGTTGCTGTTGCCGTGACCCCAACACCCACACCGGTGCTTGCAACCCCAACCACACTAGAAAATGTCCCGTTGTTAAAAGAGCAAATTGACTATGACGAGGCAGCAGAACCGCCGTTTGTTGCCGCCCCCGCCCCAGTTTCAACCCCGACAAAAGCACCACCCCCAAACAACAAACAAGAAGCTCTCCTGGTTGCCCCTATCGCCCCCTTATCACCCGCCCCCTCTTCCCCCAAATCCAACCAGAAGCGACGTTCCACTGTAAATGTCTCAAAGAACAAGCTCGACGTGGCAATGACAATGACCCGGCGGCTCGACCAGCTCGAAGCCGGTCAAGTCGGTTTTAAGCAAACAATTTTGGATGAGATGGCGAGGCTCATCCAGGGGCTTAGAGATAGAAGTGCCACACCGATTAGTGGCAGTCCAATGCAAAATAGTGTTAGTTCTGCGGGTCGCTCGCCTTCGCCGTTTCAGCCAGTCTCCAAGATAGAAATTGGCAACAATGATGATACCAATTACAACGACGGTTCTCACACAGAGCTCCGTCAAACAATGGAATCGATGGAGAAGCGAATGAGAACGATCGAGATCTTCTTTCACGGCTACGACGTTATGATGGCAGCGGCTAAAGAAAGAATGTGGAAGCTTGAGGAGAAGCAGATTGAGCTTGAGGAGGAGGAGGAGCATCAGCACGAGCAGTTGGCAGAAATTGAAAAAAAGCAGGAGCAGATTACTATGGTGCAGAAGTCGACAGTGGGACTGGGGGTGGCAGCGCCAGCACCATTGGCAGCGCCAGCACCATTGGCAGCGCCAGCACCATTGGCAGCGCCAGCACCATTGGCAGCGCCAGCACCATTGGTAGCGCCAGCATCAGCATCAGCATCAACACCAACATCAGCATCAGTCGCAACACCAACACCCGCACTAGCACCTCTACCATCAATTGCAACAATAGAACTAAAAAAACCCACTCCTCAAACTCGCAATCGCTCAAGTAGCAACGCTCACCACGGGCTCATCTTCCAGCAGTTCGAAGACCAAAAACGAATGAAGGGCGACATTGAGAATCTCAAGAAGGCGCTGCAAGACTTGTTGAAGCAGAAGCAGAGGCAGAGTCCATTGTTGGCGAAGAGGAAAGTGACGAGGGAGGTATCAGCGCCAACCGCAACAGCAACAGAAAAAGCAGCAACTGCAACTGCACCTACACCTACACCCCCCCCAATAACCAATACAGATCCAGAAACCGAGACCGAAACGGAGATCGAAACCCAAGACGTTCAACCAGAAATTTCTCCCACACCAATTTCCGAATTTAGCGACGAGGACGATGACCTCACCAACATTATAAATGACATCACCCAGCTAAAAAAGATCACCCAGCAGCTCAAGGTCTCCGTTGACTCCAAACTCCCCACGAAAATTCACTCGGAATCCCAAATCGAGACGCTCGAGAATTTGGCCGAAATCGACGTTCAGCTGACCCTCCTGGCCACGACGAAGTTGGAGAAGTCACTTTTCAGCGAGGAGCTGGCAAAGTACGAAGAGTCAATCTTAAAAAAGATGAAAGAGGCGGCAACACAGCAATCGCCGGAGACGGACACGACCCCTACGACCAAGACAACGACAACTGAGAACCGTGGGGAAAGCGCCTTGGAATTCAAAATAAGAGAGCTCGGCGACAGAGTCGGCACCAACAAGCTCAACCTTGACAAACTGGCAGGGGAGCTGCACGACTCCGTGCTGAAATTAAAGGAGGACAGCGTCTCCAGGGACTTCGTGGAGAAGCAGGTGAGCGAGCGGAGCGCGGGGGGGGTTGAGGAAGACGAGAAATATATACGAGCCACTACTAAACTAACTCACTCAATTTACTTCGCACCTTTTTCGCTCGGCGCAGCTCAAGCTCGAAACTTTGCAGACGAAGGAAAAGCTGCAGATGCAAATGCGGACGGACATGGTCGATGTCAACGTCAAGATTGGGGTGCTGAGCAAGGAGCTCGGGGAGAAGCCGGACCAAGAGAGCATAGGGGATATGCTCAAGGAGCTGGAGAGCACACTGGCAGCGAGGTTTGGCGACAGCAGAACTATCCAAATAATATTGGAAAACTTGAAGCTCGACCTGAGGAAAAAGACGACCAAAAACGACGTCATGGGTTTGATGAGCAAGGTCATGGACGACATCCAGAACAAAATGGCGCTTCCGGACGACAATTTGATGGCTGGGCACATTCCGTACAGGTGCCTGTGCTGCAACGGCAGCAACAGCGGGAGCGGCGGAATGCACAAGACACCAGCTAAGAGGTGAGTGAGCGAAGCGAGCGAGCCTTGATGAAGAAGAGCATACTCGCGATGGATCTCGCGAAATGGCTGCAGACGGCTGCATCCACTACTAAACTAACCCACCCAATTCTTTTGGCTCGCTTGGTTCGTTTCGCTTGTGCTTCATTAAAAATGCGCACAATCTCGCTTCGCTCGGCGCAGGATTGTGCACAACAAGATGGCGCTGGTGAGCAGCACGTTTGCGAACCCCACTAGGAGTCAGATGGTCGAGGAGGGGGTTGTGCTGGCGATGTATCCACACGGCAGGGGAGGTGCGCTGAGGCCCTTGGGGTTGGGAGGCACTCCAGGAGTACCAAGGGAAGGCGGAGGGAATGGAAATGGCCACAGCAACAATAGACATGAAAATGGAAGACCCAGTACTCGTGGCTAAGCAAAGGCTCTAAATATAATAAAAATTAATTGAAACATCTAATTAAAACCTACGAAGGGTCCAAGATGGCTTTAACAATGCTTCGTGACAGCGCTCGACTGGACAGGTTCATCAAGACGGCCCCCACATTACGAATATGCTCCTCCTTCTTCTCCTTGTTGTACTCTAACCATTTCACAACATCACTTTTCTCAACAAGAATTGCCCCTGTGTTCCCGACCATTGTGGTGGTGCTCAGCGGGGGGAAGAACTCCTCCATCATCATTCGCTGAATCTCCGGCCGCAAAATTGGCTTTAGTTTCTTCTTCGAGTGGATGCCTTTGCCAGAAACGAGAATTATCTGAATTAGGTGGGTTAGCTTAGTAGGGATGGATGTAGCCGTCTGTAACCATTTCGAGAACTTCATCGAGAGTACAAGAAAACTAGATGCAGTCAATCAATAAAATTACAATTTATTCTCGTCTTCCAAAAGGCTAGCTCGCTTCGCTCGCTCACCTCCGGTGCAGGTAACAAATTGGAATTTCGGGCTGCCTTCTTCTGGATGTCGTAAAGGGTCGCTCGAACAGCCGCGTTCGCGACGGCAATGTTCATGGTGTGGAGGTCGAGAATTATTCGACCGGTGTTTTCCTCCTCAATGGTGGACCAGCTGAAGTGGTTGTTAGCGAGAGCTAGTGCAAATAAGATGTCGGCAGATTCGTAGAGCCCGTTGCGGTGGAGGGCGGTTATTCCGCCGACGAAGACGAGGACGGAATGGGTGGGGGTTTCATCATTGTTATCACCATTATTATTGTGAAATTCCGGATTAAATTTGCAATTTCCCTCAATCAGACGAACTACCTCTTGGCCCAGATCGTTGTTGGCGAGGAGACGGAGGAGGGAGACAAAGGTGGAGGAGGACGGATAGGAAGACGTCAATGTTAGGAATTTCGTGTAGAAGTTCAGTGCCGGGGTCGGTTGGTTGGTCCGCTCGAAGCATTGGATTGCGGAGGAAAGGATTGTTTCAATGTCGACCGTGTTGAGAGGGGTTGTGGTGGTGGCGGTGGTGATTGCAGTCTCAATCCCCTCCAAGGAATCCACAAGCACCTCCCACTCCCCAGCCTTCCCAACTTGAACAATGAAGTCTCTGTAATCTCGAACAGAGGGTCTAAGCGAGTGGTTCATGATTGTTTTGGACGCATCTAAGTTTTTCTGCCGTCCGAACGCCCCCAAGAGTTTCGCTCGCAAGGAGGAGGAGGAGGAGACTGTCTTATAGATTCGGATCGCATCCTGAACCCCTGCTCCCCCGGGGATCGTCGCCAAGGCGTACGAAACAAGCTCGGACGTTTGAATGTCAGGATTTGGCATGATCGTGAGAAGTTTTTCGGCAATTCTCGCCCCCCCCTCTCCCCGACGGTTGCCAGGCTTGTGGGTGGGAATTTTACAGCAACCGACTATTATCGATCTGCGCGCAGAGGTGATTGGGTTAGACAAGTAATTGAAGGTAGCGCCAACTCCGCTCGCTCACCTCCAGGCTTCGCCGGAACCAGACAAGCCGTCGGAACGCATTTTCGAGAGAACTTTTATACCTTCTCCAAGGCAATCGTTGGAAACGCAAGCAATTATGGTCGAGGTGTAAAATTGCTCAGACAGTGGGAGTGGGGGTGGCGGGTGTCGAAGCTGATTGATTATGGAGGATTTAGATTGAGATTGAGAACGCAACTCATCTAAAATGTTGACGGCGAGCGGAACGTTTTTGTCGCTGCCGGCGGCTCTTATTAGGTGGTGGGTGGGTGAATGGTCGGTCATTTTCAGAACTTCTAGGGTTTGGTTCATGGCGCTGTTGTTGCTGCTGGTGCTGCTGCTGCACACAGCGTCCAACGCGATTTTCCCCAAATTTTCCCTTTCCTCGGCTGTCAGCGACTGGTCTTCAAGTATCATGGACACCAACCACACAACAGTCGCTCTATTTTTAAGCCCAGCTCTGTACGTGAAGAAATCCTTCGCAACTCGAGCCTCATCCATCTCGCTCAGCACCGCTTCAACCTTTTCAGGCGATGTTTGCAGCAAAATGTTGAAAGACACGGCGTCGGGTTTTGCGCTTGAGCGTCTCAGCCGCTCGAACACAGAGTTCGCAAGCTGGGGGGATGATTTCGCGCACGCTGCCAACGCGCCATTGAACACCCAGCAGGTCAACTCCTTGTCGGTGGGGGAAATCGAATCTAGAAATTGAATGGCGAGATCAGGGCGATTCGATTTTCGGCACGCAGCCAGAACAGCCGTGTAGGTGTGGGATGTTGGCTGGGGGGCAAGAGAGAAGAGGGAGAGAACGAGGGGGATGGAGGGGCGAGGGGAGGTGGAGGTTATGGAGGAGATCAGAGAGGTGATGAAGATTGTGTCGGGATTGAAGAATTTGTTTGATTGAGCGTGGGTGAGGAGGTGGAGGGGGCGATCGGGGTGATTGGTGGCCGTGGCAACTTTGAGTGCGGCAGTGTAAACATGGTTTAGTGAGCTGGGGAGAGAATGTGTTAGGTGGTAGGAAAACAATCTCGAAAACTCATAATTGAATTGAATTGAATTCACCTGCAATCGATTAGGTCGTCGTCCGCCATTGTTAATTCGTCGAGGAGCGATACAGCCGTATTCCAAAAAAAATCCGAATCACAACTTTCGGACTCCAACGCGTTGGCAGCCAACGCGTTGAGGATCAAAGTATATGAATAGCCGTCCACGCCAATTTTTGACTTTATCTCGTTGAAGAACTTCAACGACTTTTTGATTGACGGGGTTGCGTTGCTGCTCGAGCCGATGGAAAGAAGCGCTGCTATCATGCCGTTCGCCTCGTAGACTGTCGGGGGAGGGGATTGGCACGAAAGAACGTACGTCCAAATCTTTCGGATCTTTGAGGGGCCGATTTGAGACTTTGTTGGCTGGTTGGAGTTGTGGGACGAGAAGAGGAAGAGAGTTTCTCCAAAAACACGGGGCGAAAGGGGTAGGGGAGAGGAGAGAGTAGAGACGGTCTTCGAGAGGAGGGTGAGGACGGAAGCATAGTTGTTCAAATCTAAGGACGCGCGAATCGTTAGTGAGAAGACTTTGTTCAAGAGGGAGACGGTTTCAGGGGGCAGAGGATGGGGTTGGGAATCTACATGGATTTGGATCTGGGGGAGGAGGGAGAGAAGACGGGATATGCGATGATTGTTGTTCGCGAAGGAGCGAGAGGAGCGAGTTGTTGATCGAGACGAAAGGACGTGATTTTGGAGGATTTCGAGTTGACTATGAATAGTGTTTACAGAATGCATTACAGGAAAACGAGTGGATTGCATTGTTTGTTGAAGGAAAGTCCGGTTTACTCGAACTGGTGTCGTCACGAAGCTTTGAGACGATTTAATAAACATCAAAACAAACATCACGATTTTCGTGATGGAAGTTGCGGACATCATCAAAAATCGCACCGCGATTGTGAATTGAATAGGTATTTGTGGGGTTTGCCAACTTATCCAACTTTTTCACTTAGCAAAAACTTGGAACACTGGAAGGGAAAAAAAATAATTCTAAAGTGCTTAACCAAAACCAAAATTAAACCAAATCACGCAATAGCACAAAGCCCCAAATCACCACCCCCACTTAAAATACAAGGACTGCAGAGAGATAGATGCAGTACGATCAAAGGTGAGTGAAATTAATTCCGACACAAATCCTGAAATCCATCACAAATCAAATCAACCTGTCCACCCAGCTGCCTATAGCCAATCCCTCCTCCAATCTTTCTAACAACACCATTACATTCCCCACCACCACCCCACCACCCATCCACATACTCCAAATCCCAATTTGTCCCCTTCATGAACCACGACCTTTTCTGCTAATTCCTACCCTTCTGAACTCCTCTTCTCCACCCCTCACGCTATTTATCTCCACCCCTCACTCCCCATTCCCGTTACCCCCCCCCCCCAACCCCCCCCCCCCCCAAAAAACCCACCCCCCACAAAAAAAAAAAAAAAAAACAAAAAAAAAAAAAAAATACCCAAAAAAAAACCCAAAACCCCCCCCCCGCCA
>Ga0302116_1001799_pt1 | contig 12832 bp, 7 predicted proteins | sample AG5_SCM_MG_FD_203124 | JGI IMG/M metagenome (GOLD analysis project Ga0302116, IMG submission 203124) | Marine microbial communities from Western Arctic Ocean, Canada - AG5_SCM | ecosystem: Environmental > Aquatic > Marine > Oceanic | place: Canada: Western Arctic Ocean | collected 2017-10-01 | reverse complement strand
CAATGAAGTTGAATCCACCACCTCAACCTACACCCACAATTCCCAAAGCCAGCAGAAGGAGCTAATCGAGCTACGAAAACAAAACCAAAATTTGGCAACAGCCGCAATCTCCCACAGCGACACCATTGCAACTCTCCAAGCTCAACTCACCAACGTAGAATCCATCAACGGTACCGCCAAGAGCACCGTTGTCATTACTGAGGCAAAGCTCCAGGAAGCGTTGCAGCAGCTAGAATCGACCCAATCTACCAAGAAAACTTCCGACGCGTCGGCCTCGGCCAATTCTTGGTGGCTCCACATCGCCAACGACATCAAAACGAAACAAAACAAGGATAGAAATCTGCACGTTGCCCCCCCTACCGACTCCTCCCCTCAGCTCATCGAGGACCACAAGCAGCAACAGAACGAGGCGCTAATCTCGCAGGGCAAAGAAATTACCCTTCTGAGGCAGCAGCTTCTCCAGCAGCAAATTGGCTCGCGGCGCAGGAAGGAGGAAGACAGCGAGCGCCTTCGAGCGTCGCTGAGCCGGATTGCCGCCCTTGAGCAGGCCATCCGGATCCGCCGCGACGACGGAACCACCCGCCTGCGGGAACTTGAAACTGCCTTGCGGGTTGTGAGCGGTCGCTCCGACTTGCATGCGTCGCTCGCAAATACTCGCCAGGAGCTCGCCTCTGAGCGGGTTGCGTCCGTGCACCAGAAGGGCGAGTTGGAGCTCTACGTCAAGTTGCTCGAAGACGAGAAGCAGCGTGGCAGCGAGTCTAGGTCCAAGACGCAAGCTGTTCAGGACGAGCTGGACAACCTACGGGTGGTTGCGACGTTGGAGGGCATCGAAGGAATTGATCCATTGGCGATAATAGAGAAGTTCGCCACCACGGCTGTTGCCCAAGAGAGAGAGATTGGGCGTTTGAAACAGGTGCAGAACACACCCAATTCCAATTCAAACCCCAACAACACCAACAACAACAACAACAACAACAACAACAACAACCCTGATGGTTCCCTGCCGCGCACCGACGTTGACATCAACCTAGACAAACTCAAAATGAACCGCCTCGTGTCGAGAATTCACCAAATGGAGACGGAGCTCGAACAGTACCAGCAAAAGACCCTGGAAACGAAGTCCCAATCCCTCGAACATTCCCGAAACTCGGACAACGCCCTCCGCGACACCACCCTCAAGTACAATAGGCTCAACGCGAAGCTAGCGAGAAAGCTCATCTCGGCCAACTCCGAGTGCGAGGAGCTGAGGGTGAAAATTGAGCTTTTCCAGAATAAGGACATTGAAAACGACGAATTGCTGCGACTGGCCAATGCGGACCTGGAGAGGACAAAACAGAAGCTCCAGATGCAGTCCCAACTCGCTCAGAAGGCGGCGACCTTCAAGGAGGAGAAGATGCCGGCAATCCACAGCGAGGTTGCAAGGCTGCAGTCCTTGCTCGACGAGCGCACGAGTCAAGTTTCTGTCTTGCTGCAGTCGATTGAATCGCTGCAATCTGCTGCGGCCGTTTTCAACACCACCGAAGGGGGTAGCGGAGGCGGAGGCGGAGGCGGCACTGGCTCCTCCGAATCTAGTACAACGGATGAAACAAAATCCCCAACTGGAATGGAAATGGACGACCAGTCAATCTCCATCTCCATCAATGACGAGGACGATAGCATCTTCGACAACAACAACAGAGCCAGTTCCAATGGCAATAGCAATGGCGGTTCTTCCTCCTGGGCCATTCAAAACGTATCGAAGCGAGTAGTGAGTTTGACCGCTGAGCTCTCGTCCGCCATTGCGGTTGCGTCAATGATGGAGCGCAGAGCGGAGCGACTCACATTAGAGGTCGAGCAGGTGAGAAACCCGGTGGCACAATACAATTCACTATGCAACACCCCAAATGCATGTAACTAACCCCTTTTAATTTCAATAATTCTTGTCCTTCTATTCTCAGAGGAACAAGCTCAACTCATTCTTGGAGTGCAAACTGAACCTGTACGAGGCGGAGCACAAAAAACACGAGATGCGCGCCCAGACAATGGCCGACGAGCACTGCAACTTTGCTGCCACCAACCAGAAAGAGCTTGCGCGAGTATCAACCGAGAACAACATCCTGAGGCGAGAATTGCGCGAGTGTGAGGTTAAGTTCAGCGAGGCCGAGGTTGAGCAGGTTGCATTATCTGGCGACTGCCAAATTCTTGAGGAGAGTTTGTTTAACCTCCGCAATAAGCTCAAGAATAGTGGTGTTGTCGATCAAGAGGTTACCAGCAACAGCAGCAGCAGCAGCAACGAAACCTCAATCGTAATTAGCTCCCATAGCAACAACAATAACAATAAAGTGAACAATGGCGCTGCCCCCCCCAACCCCAACCCCAACCCCCCCAGCAAGGTGTCCAGCCTGGTTCAGCAGTTTATTGATCAACTTGCCCAACTTTTCTCCCGAAATCCCGACCTGCTTCACAACAACAAATCTCAAGAAGATCAAATGTTCGCGTTCGTTTCTGACGTTTTGATTAAAACTGATGCCGAGTGCATATCAGCAAACAACCGGGTTCGCCAATTTGGGCACCAACTCCACAACATTCAGCTCGAGAGGGATAACTTTGCCCTCGAAAATTACGACTTCAAAACATCCCAAAAGACTCTCCTGCGGCGCCTCGATCTTGCTGAGACTGCCCTTTCGGATGAATCCGCTTTGAAATGGACGCACACGGAGAACACAATTTCGATGCTTGAGCGGCGAGTAGCAACTATGCAGATCGAGCTCCTCTCCATGGCGGAGAAAGATCTGTACATTTGCGCAGAGCACAGAACGAACGGCGAGCAGGTGAGTGCGCTGCACACACACCACCATGCACTCTTAATTAAACCTACCTAACTCTGTTCAAATTCTATCCCCCTCGCCTCGCCTCCCACCCCTCACTTACAGCTCTCACGCACAAAGCTGGAGTTGGCCGATGAAAAGCGAAAATCCTACTTGCTCTCCAGCGATCTCAAGCTTGTCCAGGGCAAGGCGCGAGCCGACGCCGTTCGTGACATTAACATCATGATATTGGAGAACGAGCAAAAGTTGAAGAAGTGGCTGGAAACCGAGCTCCCGATTTTGTGCAGAAACCTCTCCTCCCACCCCAACAAGATGTGGAGCAAATTTGACGACGAGGCTATGGAGGATCTCAACACCTCCACAGCTCTCGCCCAAGCGCTGTCCGTGTCCAAGGTTATCCAGGGGAAGCTCGAGATGCAGCTCTCCTCCGCCTTGGAGCGGTGCGACGCCAGCAACAGCGAGGTGGCCGAGCTGAACCAAGTTTCGTCTCGTCTCCAAGACGAGATTAACTGCTTGCACGGAGTTGTCGGCAGCAGCAAGGTCGAGGGCGGATTCTCGCGCTTATGGGAGCTTTACGCGCCCACAGGAAATTTGATGGAGTCCACCAAGGTCAGCCGCGGCGAGCCCAACCCCACGATGCAGAACTTGCTGCAAGAAGTGGACGGCCTACGATCGACCGCTCAGAAGGCTGAGCAAAATCTCAAATCGAGCGAGTCCGAGCGATCACGGCTCCAAATGTGGCTCAACGAAGCGCGCGGAGATGCTGAGGAGGCCCAGCACCAACTTTCAAAGCGCGTGACAATCATCAGGAGCGAGCTGGAGGCCCGTCACGGCAAGGAGATCACGTCGGTGATCCAGCGCAACAGCGAGCAGCAAACCAACCAAGCCGAGGTCATTGGAAATTTGCGCGGCGAGCTGGTGCAGAAGGAGGGCAAATTGCAAGACTTGAAAATGCGGTTGCAGCTGAATGATGGCAATGGCGATTTTGGAGATTACAACAATTCTCCGAATTTTGCTGCCCAGCAGCAATCTCCAACCTCCCCCCAAGTTGTCCAGATCGAGGCTCTGAACCAAGAGCGCGACTTCTTGCTCCAGAAAAATGACAAGCTAATCTTCGATTTGAAGGCCAGCACCTCCGAAAAGTTCGAGTTGGAGCAAGAGTGCGAGCGACTAATCACGAACAATTCTTCGATCAATTCCGACCTGGCGTCCGCCCAGCAAGAGCTCGCAATTCACCGCAGCGCCCTACGTGCGCTGGAAGAGTCGGTGTCGGCAGCGTTGACTGAGTCAGTAGTTGCCAAGAAATCCAATAACAATACCAATGGCAAAAAGACAATTGCTACGCCAATTCTGGCCCGATCGCTAGCAAGCTCGAAACTTGCCGAATCGAAGGCTCTCCACCTGCTGAAAAAGTCATCGCACTCCGAGATGAAACTGCGGCTTAAGGTGGAGGAGTTGGAGAGGCACACCAAGGAGCTCGGCCGGTTGGCCCGAGGTGTTGGAAAGGGTGACGGTGACGGCGACGGCGACGGCAGCAGCAACAGCAACAGCAATAGCAAAGTCGTGGACATTAACATTGCACACGAGAATTCAACCTCCCCGTGGGTCAACGAGTCGCTGACGAAGCTGAGGGAACGAGTGAGCACCCAAGCCAGCGCAATCGCGTACTTGGAGCTCCGAATTGCCCAGTTTTTGGCCGAAACCAACACTGAACCCGGCGATTCCAGCGTCCAAAACATCAGGCGCGATATGGAAACCCTCAGGGAAGAGAAACAGGAACTAGAGTTCGAGCTGAACGAACTTAAAATCGAGACGACGGAGCGAAATATCCTCGCTCTGCACACCCTCGACGTGAACAGCTCTCGCACCGGAGCGAATGAAGAGCAAAAGAGCGGTTCGCTGCTGGAGAAGTTGGACGGCACCCAAGCCGAGCTCGTCGGCCTGAAGAAAACCGTGGTCGAATTGACCTCCAGGTGAGTGAGCGAAGCGAAGCGAAGCCAAGCGAAGCGAAGCGAGCGAGCGAGCATTGAGGAAGATTCGAGCGATGGATATCGCGAAATGGATGCAGACGGCTCATCCACTAAAAAACTAAAACTAAACTAAATTAACCCACTCAATTCGTTTGGCTCGCTTGGTTCGCTCGTGTTTCATTAAAAATGCGCCTCGCTTCGCTCGGCGCAGCAAAAAACTGTTGCTCGAAGAGCTGAGAGTGGCGAGGTCCAAGCTGCTGCAGTCGGGAGGGAAGAAGATCAAGGCGTACCTGCGCGATGAGCACGAGCTGGACAGCTTCATCGACATGGACAAGCTGAAAGACAAGCCACTGTTCGTTGCAGCGGACGAGTTGTACTCTTCGCTCAACGAGTGGTTGGAGAGGATTGGCGAGGGGCAAACCACCACCACTACTTGGGAAGACATGTGGAGCTTGACCCAAATGGCCAACAGCGTCCGCGAGTTTGCTGCCACGATCGAGGAGCTTCCGCTCGGACTGGCTGGCGGAATGGAAAAGTTGAGGGAAAGGATGACCGCCATGCAGTCAGAGGTTGACGGCAACAAGGACAGCGAAGCGAAAGCCGCTGAGATGGCCGAAGCTGTCGCACGCAGTCAGTCCATTGAGGCGATCCAAGAGCTGCGAGCTCAAGTGCTGCACCTCAAGAATAAGGCCGAAGAGGGCGAGGGGTTCAGAAAGGAGATGGATGCTGAAGGAGAAATCTTCCGGCGAGAGGCTGCAAAGTCCGCCGAGGCGTTCAAAATCCTCAAGGCAAACGGTTTGAGGGACAAGGTCGTGAGCGAGGAAGAAATTGCGACGCTGCGAAGGGAGCTCGTCAAATTGAGGAAGCAGACTTGGGAGTCGACAAGTCAGCTCAGGGAAAAGTACGATTCTGCCCTGACGGACATGGAGAAGACAACGAATGCGTACAGCGATAGTGCTGGAGGGGAGGTCAACAGGTTGGAGGGGCTGCTAGCTGAGGCGAACGAAAAGTTGCGGAGCGTGCGGCAGGTTGGTTTTTTAATGGCCCAGAATGCTGTTGGGGACGGGGACAGCAACAGCAAAAACAACAGCAACAACAAAAACAACAATAACAATAATAACAACAACAAAAACAACAATAATAACAACAACACCTACAACGAAAACGTCTTCGACCTCGAGACAGAAATTTCAACCCTCCGCTCCCACTTGGACGAGGCCAACTCCGAAGCTAAAAGCAACGCGCTTAACGCGAAGAAAGTTGCGGAGGACAACGCCAACCTCGAGATTTCACACTCGGAACAGGTCGGGACGCTGCGGGAGCAGTTTGGGCACTACCGTGAGGCACAAGACAAGCTCGTGAAGGGCTTGAACGGCCAAATTAGAGGGCTGAAAGAGAAGGCAGGAGGGGGGCTGCCGTTCAGCAGAACGAGGGAGCGGGAGAAGGGACCTAAATTTTCAGGGATTAAGCACGGGCTGGATCGGAAAGGGGGTGGAGGCAGGCTAGGAGGTGGTGGGGCGAACTCGCCCCCCTTATCGCTGGAGGAGAAGATAAACCGGCAGCAATTAAAAACGGTCGGGAGCGCCGAGATTGAGGAGCTCATGTCGCTTCTGGCACAGCGGGAGGCACAGCTGAACTCGAGCGAGTCGAAGCTAAAGCGGTTGCTGTATGAGTACAAGATCAAAGTTGAGGAGGCCGAAGCTGCAAGTAGCAGTGCGTATAGCGTAGGGGGTGGAAATGGACGAGACGAAGCCACGATCCGTGCTGTTGACAATGCGATTTTGAAGGCAAAGCATGCAGTCGCCGAACAAGAAATTGAGCTCTTGAGGAGCGAACTGAGGAAGAGCGCCGATGGAGCGAGTGACATGAGGCGAGAGGTGGCGGCAAGGGTCCTGCAAACCGCTCAGGCTAGGAGGAGCAGCGCGGCTAGTCCCAAGGTCGAGTCGATTTTGAAGCAGTTGGGCGACACGAAAAGGCTGGCTAATGCCGAGATCACCAGGCTAAAGACTCAAATAAGCACCTTCAAGGAGAGCAAAAGCGACGCGGAGGACGTCCTTGCGATGAAAAAGAAGATCGCCAACATGCACAGTGCCTTGAGCTTGGCCAAGGAGGATTTGAGCAGAAAAACGAAAATTGTCATGAACCTGAGGGTGAGCAGGGCCAGCGACGAGAGTGCTGTGGCGCAGTGGAAAGCGGAAGTGTCTAGTTTGGATGCGAAATTGGTCAAGTGTAGCAGGGAGTTGCAAAGAAAGGAGACGTTGTACAAGGAATGCAAGGAGAAGTTGGAGAATGTGGGTGTGGGTGGGGGTGAAAAGTTGAGTGAAGAAAATAACGAGAACAGCAACCCAGCCAACAACGACAATAATAATAACAATAACGATAACGATAATAATGACGACGTGCAGAACAAGCTGAGAGGCTTTCACTTGGAAAGAACGAGAATGAGGCAACAAGTCGCCGTTCTCAAATCAAAGGTGGACGCTCAGTACGAGGAAATCACCAGGCTCCAGACGGAATCGGAGCAACTCAAGACGTACGAGAGCAAAATGAATTTGCTGAAGCAAAGCATTGCCAGGAAGGACAGCATTTTGAAGGGAGTCAAGGCTCAGCTGGAGGCAACCGCGAAGGAATTCGTTGCGTTCAAGAACTCCTCCGAGTCAGCGCTGTTCGCTGCCGAGAGGAAGTTGAAGGTGGTCACCAGCAAGATGAAGGAGGAGAGAAGCGCGAACGACGAGAGCGATGAAAAGGAATCTGTGCGGGTCGGGGTGTTGGAGGAGAACAAGGTTCAGTTGACAGACGAGCTCCAGGGAATTAAAAGCAGCTTGTACAACATTCTTGGAGATTTGTACGATGCCAACGTCAAAGCGAGGGAAAATATAAATAGCAATATGGGTGGAGGTGGAAGTGGAAGTGGAAGTGGAAGTGGAGGTGGGGGGGGGGATGGGGGAGACGAGAGCGTGGCAAATTTCAGTTTGGGCCTGGACCAAGCTAGCGTTGACAAAATTGGGACGATGCTCGATTTGACTCCCACCGAAATGAACGATATTTTCCAGGCGGATAATGGGGGAGGGGTGGGGGTGGGGGCGGGAGTTTGGGTTGGGGGTGGGGGCGGGGGCGGGGGTGGGGGAGGCATCGGAGAGGCAAAGGCTGCATTTTTATCTCGGGTCAATCAAGCACTGAACGACAAGAGCGGGAGCGGGGAAACGGTTACCGGCTTGGCTGCGAATATGATTGCTACACAATTGAGCATGGTGGGCAGCACGCCGCCGAGCAACAAGAAATCAGCAGCAGCACTTGCAGAAGAACGGGAAAATCAGCAGGAAGATCACGGAATTTTCAACATCGCCTCGGATTTATCATCCATAATGAGCGGAATAAAATAGATTTGTGATTGGTGTCGGGGTGTTGCCAAATTGGTGCCAATGAAATTTATAGCTGTCATAAATAATGAAGCAATTTTGTTGCGAAATCTCTCCTTCAAGTAAAATGGGAAGTGTCATAGAAGCCATTGTCAACCCCCTGCTTTGGAGTGTTTTTTGCTATCCCCGCATTGTAATCGTAGTATAAACCCTCCCCCTTCAAAATTTTCCTGCTGCTGAAAAGGACAACGTGGCACTCGCCGTCGACCTGGAACCTCCTCGTTCTCAGGTTCACCTTTTTCCTGCTACTGTAGCTCAAATTGTTGACGCCGCTAATGAAACGAGCAATATTACCTCCGTTTGTGGGGTCGATAATCAATGACGTCCTGCTCTTCCCGGTCTCCAGCAGGATCATTAAGCTGTCGCTGTCTGTGTCTCCCGACTGGTGTGTGGGGTGGGGTGGGGTGGGGTGGGGTGGGGTGGGGTGGGGTGGGGTGGGGTGGGGTGGGGTGGGGTGGGGTGAGGGGGGGGGGGGGGGGGGTGATTAGTTGTAATTTTAAATTGTTGTCCAAACAACTCAACTAACTTACTCACCTCAGATATCTTCGTCACCACGCCCGAGTACTCGATGAGAAGGGTCTTTGCGGGAATGTCGGTGCACGCCTCTACCACGAAGCCAAAGTTCGGGTCATTGGTCACCTTCAACGGAGGGAACATACCGTTCCTGACGTTCTCCTTGAACTCCTTGTAGATGTTGATGTTATTGCCAGACATTTCGTCAATTTCGTCCAAGTCTGAGTTGTTCATGGCTCGGGGGGTGCCTTTCCTGCTGTAAATCAAGTCGTCGCTGTACTTCGTGCAGCCGCACTGCCTAAGCGCGGTGATCCAGCTCGTGAGGTTGTGCTGGTATTCTTCAGGTGTGAGCACTGGGACCGGAAGCAACCAGACCAGTTTCGACGCCTTGGTGGTCATGGTTTGGTGAAGCTTGCCGACCTTGAAGGTGTCGTGTGGTGTGGTTCGAATTCTAGCCTTGTTCTTGGTGTTGCGGTAGGATATGTCAGCCTTGAGCTTGTAGTAGGCTTGAATTTCGGGGTTCGTTGTGAAGAATTCGGTGATTTTGAACTGCACCGAGCGAAGCGAGGCGCATTTTTAATGAAGCAAGAGCAAAATGAATGAAGCGAGAAAAAAAAAGTGGGAATATATAGTTTAGTAGTGGAAGTAGCCGTCAGTAGCCATTTCCCGGGATTCATCGATCGAGTCTTCATCAAGTCTCGCTCGCTTCGCTCGCTCACCTTTAACGAGAGGCTTTGGGTGATCTTGACCTGCTCGCGGTCGTTGCTAATGTTGAGCTTCACCTGCTCGTCGAACGACACTCCGGTTGGCTTGGTCTCGGCACAATTGATGCAGAACCAATCTGCGCCGAGCGAAGAAGGTGCGAAGTAAATTGAGTGGGTTAGTTTAGTAGTGGATGTAGCCGTCTGTAGCCATTTTGCGGGATTCATCGCGAGTATGCTCGTCTTCCTCAAGGCTCGCTCGCTTCGCTCGCTTACCTCCGATGGGTACATTTACCAAAACAGGACGGACGCAGTACATGTGAAAGCCGAGACAGCAACCGTCGCACAGAATGATGTGGTCGTCATCGCCACCGTACTTGCAGATGTCGCAGCACATTGTCCCGTACCGGTCGTGAACTAGGTGCTTCTCGAGCTGGCAAGGATCCCAGGTTTGGACGGCGGAACGGCCGCGACCCGAGGATGAGATGGCCGTCAAGGAATAATGCTCACTCATGCCATCGTCCTCGTCCGTGTTTTCTTCCTCGTAGACCTTTCCCTCGTAGTGGTTGTCTTCCTCGTCGCTGCTGCTGTCTACATCTTCGTTAACTGTCGAAGCAGTCAGAAACAGGTTCTTGCCGACCATGGCCTTGGATTGGTACTGGGAAATTATCTGGGAGGCGGCCTGGTCATTGCCGTTCCACTTCTCAACAGACACGTTGTTGGGATTGAGCTGGATCCCCTGCGGCTCCTTCTCCAGTCCACAGCCCTGCAAATTTCCTCCGACGAGCATTCGTTGACGAGGAAATTCGAGGGTGGCTCGTGAATGGTTGGTAAGTGGACCAGCACCAGTGGTGGAAGCGCTGTAATCTTCCTCGGAAGATGAAGCGCGCTTTACCTGCAGCTGTACGTCCAAAATGTCCACCACGCCGATACTGCCCACACTGCCGATTGTCAAATTGTCCAGCCTGCGCAATAAAGTTAGTGTTGTTTTTGCTGTTGCTGTCCCCCCCTCACCTTACCCCCACTCACTCACCTCTTATCGATCCCAACGACTCCTCCGCCACCGCGATACGTAACAATTAAACTGTGCCCATCGATCATATGGCCAACGACCTCAATCACCTCATCGGTTATCAATTGAATCATGCTGCCCTTAGGAATTTGAAGTTCCTGGCTCTCTTGCTCCTGCACAAAGCGGTTGTTGAAAAGCTGGCGCAGAGAAATAACTTGCGCGTAGTTGAGGTCTTCCTGGTCCCCGTCCTCGTACTTGCACCTGTAACACACTTCCATGTCGTGTGTGCGTCCATCCTTATACCCAGGCGCCGCCCTCTTGGTAAAGATGATTTCCGAATCGAAAAACCCGTAGCCCTTGAAGAACTTGCGGACCTTGAGCCCGAGAGGGAGGAGGTCCCTGCAACGAGTGTCCAGAAGAACGTCGTCCTCGACGCAATGAACCCCGAGGTTCACTTCGTTGTGCGAGCGATAGGCGTCTATTCTGTTGAGAGGGGTGAGGGTGGGGGGGACCCAGACCTTGGAATTGAGGTAGTTGTTGGACGAGGAGGAGGAGGAACGATTGGAGAGGATTTTGTTGGACGAGTTTTTGGAAGAGGAAGAGGAGGAGTCTTGGTTGTACAAAAAGGTGATTTTGTCCGTGTTCAGGGAGGCAGGCTCGTGAAGCCGGCAGTAGAGGAAATCTGCGCCGAGCGAAGCGAGGCGCATTTTCAACGAAGCACGAGAGCAGCGAGCGAGCCAAATTAATACGAATTGAGTGGGTTAGTTTTTAGTAGTGGTGATTGTAGCCGGCTGCAGCCATTTCGCGAGATCCAGCGCGAGTATTCTCGTCTTCATCAAGGCTCGCTTGCTTCGCTCGCTCACCTGATTTCTCGGTGCACACCCTGCTGCACTGCTGGTTGTTGTTTATTGCCGAGTAGTTGCAAGTGAAAAGATCACAAATGATGTTGTAAGGGATAATTTTTGTTTTCTTTGTGGTCGCGGATTTCAGGTGCTGCGCCGAGCGGAGCGCCGAGCGGAGCGGAGCGCCGAGCGGAGCGGAGCGGAGCGCCGAGCGAAGCGAGACGCATTTTTAATGGAGCAGAGGGGAGGCGAGCGAGCCAAACGAATTGGTTGGGTGTTTAGTAGTGGATGTGGGTGGGTGGCTGTAGCACGCCAATGTGAAAACTGTCAAAAAAGGCGAATCACGAATCAACCCTAACTCCAACTCATAGCGTTTTTAAACGCTCAAAATTGTACACGGTGTCGGGTTTGGCCAGGCGCACCTTTTTATTCAAAGGGTTGTTCAGGGACGGTCCGAATCGCGCCATCTGCAGGTCAATGTAAGAAAACAAAAACGAATCACTGAATACAACCATAAAACAGACGCATAACATCTTCTGACACTCAGAATTGGACACGGTGCAAGTTCGGCCAAACGCATCTTTTTGCGCTCAAGGCTCGCTCACTCACCTCAACGAAGACAGTGGTGACGGTGGAGTTGTTGTTCGTGTAGGTGGAGGAGTCGTTCGCGTCTTGAAAGCTGCTGCTGTTGCTACTACTACTACTACTGCTACTGCTGCTGCTGCCGCTGCCGCTGCCGCCGCCGCTGCCGCTGTCGTTGCCTTGGTTCATGGGCATTTCAACGACGTTGGCTGGGAGCGAAGCCAAGTCAAAGCCGGTGGCTGAACTTTTCACCAACCCGGGGATAATTACATCGCCGTTGGAGTTCCTCGGCCGTCGCTCGTTGACTGTCTTCACCAGCCCGGTCGCAATGGTCAGCACTTCTGATTTGTTTGTCTTGGCGTCGGGTGCGTTACTGCACATATCGCACTTTTTCTTCTTGTACGAGTTGGATAGCGTGCAATGCGTGCAGTACCAAACGAACTCGTCGGGGGAGTAGAAGTCTTGGGAGCCAGCAAGGGTGGCGGCGGAGAGGGAGTTTTGTGTGTTTATTAGTTGCTGTGTTCGGGAGTTGGAGTTGGATTTGGAGGGGGGGGCAGAAGAGGTGGAGATGGAGGTGGAGGTGGAGGAAGTGTAGGAATCGTCAATTTTTGGCTTTTTGGACGGGTTGGAAGAGGTTTCAAAGGCGGAATCAGAATCGCTGTTGTAGGCCGTCACCGCAAGCACCAAGGACTTGTACCTAATTCCGGTGGGGCCCCAGACGTACCAAAGGCGAGCGGTGCGACTGAAGTACGCCGTCCATCCGTCCTTGACGAACCCTTTCTCCTTCGCTACAGTCCGGGAGCCTCCCCTTTGGGTTGGTGAGCCCTTTCCGATGAAGTCCAGCGGGTATTCAGTGTCCTCGGCGGTGTACCAGTTGATGGAGTTTATCCCCAATACCGACCCCTTCGGATTGTAGCCCTCCATAGTAGAGGTTTTTTTCATATTTTTACGTTTCGCCTTGGAGGGGGAGGAAGAGGGGAAGGGGG
>Ga0302116_1001795_pt1 | contig 12849 bp, 14 predicted proteins | sample AG5_SCM_MG_FD_203124 | JGI IMG/M metagenome (GOLD analysis project Ga0302116, IMG submission 203124) | Marine microbial communities from Western Arctic Ocean, Canada - AG5_SCM | ecosystem: Environmental > Aquatic > Marine > Oceanic | place: Canada: Western Arctic Ocean | collected 2017-10-01 | reverse complement strand
GTGCATCCGGAGTCGACATGGGTCGCAACGTCTTCCAATCCGATAAGCCTCTCGCCATGATGAAGGCTGTTAAAGAAGTCGTTCACAACGGAGCAAAACCCTCCGAAGCGATCGAGATCTACAACGCCGGCTAAACGTGGCCGCGACCTCCTGTCGCGCAGCCAAAAAACTCAAAAAGTCCCCGGGTCCAATCCCCAGGGCTTTTCTTAAAAGGAGTCGTAGGTCTCCTGATATGAAGCCTGGACATTCCTGTCCGCTCCCCGCCCCCAACCAAGCTCCCCTAGCACTCAAATAAGCCCTTAAAACGGCAATCCAATTTACAGCTACCGTCATGACCCGCGCAGAAAAAATCGACCTCATCCGCAGCCGCCCCCAACTCTCCGTCGCCACCCTCAGCTACGACATGGGCAACCAAGCCGCCGCCTTGCAAATCCTGCAAAAAAACGACGTCAACCTCCTGCACTTCGATGTCATGGACGGCAACATCTGGCCCAACATCACCGTCGGTTCCCCCTTCGTCGCCGGCCTTAAAACCGAACTCCTCAAAGACGTTCACCTGCTCATCAACAAGCCCAAACAGCACATCGACGCCTTCGCCAAAGCCGGTGCCGATCTCATCTCTTTCTCCGCCGAATACACTGCCCACATCGACGACACCCTTGCTCGTATTTCCGGCCACCAAGACATCGTCCGCGGCGTCTCCCTCAACCCCGGAACCTCCGTCAGCTTCATCAAAAAATACCTCGATCAAATCGACTACGTCCTCCTCCTCGGAGTCGGCCCATACAGCGGCAAGGAAACCTTCCTCGACGACCTCCCCGTAAAAATCGAAACCCTCCTCTCCTGGAAACCCGAGCTCCTCATCTGCATCGATGGAGGCGTTAACAAAGACACCATCCCCCAGATCGCGGCCATGAAGCCCCACTTCGTCGTCTCCGGATCCGCCATCTTCAACAACGAAGACCCCGTCAAGAACCTCAAGTTCTTCAATGACACTCTGGCCTAGGAAATTCCAAATTCTAGAATCAGAAAATCGAAACAAATTCAAAACCCGAATCTTAAAACTAGAAATCCAAGTTGCGTCCATTTCGTCTTTTTCGTGGTCACCAAAATCCACAACCCACTGGTCCGACGTCTCGGCCGCCGTATCCCGAAGGACGCTGGAGAATCCATCCATTTCATCCATTTGCCTGTTGGCTATCTCCACTTCGTTCCGGTTGTGGGTTCTAAACCCTCCACAACCAAGATTTCACCAATCCCTCCTCACCACTCACTATTAAAAATCTCATGTCTGATCAAATCCACGCCAACAAAGTAGCCATTGTCACCGGAGCCGCAGGCGGTATCGGTCGCGCCACTGTCGAACGCCTTCGCAACGACGGAGCCACCGTCGTCGGCCTCGACATCAATCCAGCCGTCGTCGAAAACCTCACCGGCGAGCGCCTCACCGGCATCGTTTGCGACATCACCAATGACGCCGCCATGAGAACCATCATCGACGACACCGTCGCCAAGCACGGCTCACTCGACCTCATCGTCGCCAACGCCGGCATCTTCAAATCCGGCGAGTACATCGAAGCCCCCGAAGACAGCTGGGACCTCCACCTCAAGATCAACCTCACCGCGACTCAGCGCTTCCTCAAGTTCTCCATCCCCCACCTTAAAAAGAGCATCCTCGCACCGAGCATTATTATCATCGGCTCGCGCAACTATGCTGCTCCTGGACCAGGCGCCTCCGCCTACTCCGTCACCAAAGCCGGCGTCACCCAGCTCGCCCGCGTCGCCGCCCTCGAGCTCGCCCCCTTCGGCGTCCGCGTCAACATCATCCACCCCGACGCCGTCTTCGACACCGAGATCTGGTCCCAGGAAGCTCTTGAAAAATCAGCCAAGCGATACGGCATGACCGTCGAAGAATACAAAACGAAAAACCTCCTCAGCACCGAGATCACCTCCCCCGGCGTCGCCGCCATGGTCTCCACCGTCGCCGGCCCCGTCTTCAGCGCCACCACCGGCGCCCAAATCCCCATCGACGGCGGCAACGACCGCGTGATTTAACTCAACTTCATGGGACATCTCCTCACCGGGATGTCCCATTATCTTGCACAGGTCCGAAACCCCGTGAAGACATCCGTCCTTCCCGGAAGAAAAGCCTGACGATAGCTGTTGCGAATCAAGCTGGAGCAGGTCGCGCACGACCCGCCCTTGGTCACCCGGTGATCACCAAATTGTAGGACCGACATGTAGTGATACATATCGATTTCGAATCCGGCGTAGGGCAAAAATTGACTGCTCGTCCACTCCCAGGCTGTCCCTAACATTTGCAGACAACCCGCCGGACTGGCGCTCTCACTGAAAGCATCCACCGGCGCAGTGCCGAAGAAGGTCCCATCCATATCCACTCGCGTCGAATCCATCGTCTCACCCCAAGGATAGCGGAGTGCTTCCGGACCGCGCGCGGCCGCTTCCCACTCCGGTTCGGTCGGGAGCCACCGCCCCGCCCATCGGCAAAATGCTTCCGCCTCCCAAACGCTGACGTGAAGCACAGGGGCATCCAACGGCAGTTCTTCCCACTGATCAAATTTCCGATGCTGCCAGCTCCCATCGGCGTCACGACGCCAGTAAGTCGGCATCTCGCGCTTCCCTCCTTCGCCTTCCAACAGCCAACACTTCCCCCCGAAATCCCACAGCGCTTCATTTTGATAAGCACCGGCTACCACGAATTCGAGAAACTCACGATTACTCACCAAGGTCTTCGAAATTGAAAATGACTCCACTCTCACCCGGTGACTTGGCCTCTCATTATCGAAACTAAACTCACCCGAGCTCAGCGGAGGCATCCCCATCAAATAGTCTCCACCCTCCACCTGGGCGTCGCCTGAAATCCCAGAGCCCTTTGGGGGGGCGGCCTTCAGAGTTGCGAACGACGGAGCAGGATATCCCAACGTCTGCCGCGACCAAAGCAGCGACTCGATGTGCATCTGATGATGATGAATCACGTAGCGTAAAAGATAGCCCTCTTCATCATCAAGTGCCCTTCCCCCAAACTTCTCCCGAACCTCGCCGAGCACTCCCCGGTAGTAATCAAACATCGCACCCTTCTCGGGCACAACTCCGGGCCTCCAGCGATGCTTATGTGAAATCTCAAAAGAGTCCCAAACATCGTCATATCCCGGCATCCTGGCTCCACTTTCGCCAAACTTACGCAGGAGAAAATACTCATAAAAGAAGGCCGAATGTCCCAGCTCCCAAATCGGGGGGTTGACTCCCGGAGAGTAGGGCACCGCAAGTTGCCCATCATCGAGATCGTCCAACAAGGCGCGGGACTTCCGGTCCACCACATCAAGTTCAACCATCATCTCTTCTATTGTCTTCATCATGGAATCTCCTATTCCTGACAGATTTCCGGTGAAAATTCAATTCATTCAAATGAATCCTCTGCTTTCAACCATCTTATCGGAAGGGGCAAAACTGGAATGATCACTGCCGATCTCTCAGCCACGTTGCGCCTGACGCATCCAGATAAGCTTCGAAGGCATCAGGTTGATTCGATTTCCAAGCACGGGCGATCTTGAGCATGACCTTTTCACGTTGGGCCTAATCGGTGATCATTTCAGCCGTCCCGAGAGCGGCAGCGGGATTCACCGCCGAAATGGAAAGGGCGTAGGCCGCCACAGAAGGATCGATCGCTGGCGAGGCTTCGAACTGATCAAACCAGGCGGCGGAATCGACCTTGGTAAGCCATGAGATCACCGGAGGAATGAGCGGCCATTCGGTCGCAAACCTCCGCGGGCGATGGCAGAAAGACGCGCTCGAAATAAAGCCAGATCTACTCAGTATTTTAATTGGGACGAATGATGTGAACCAAGGCACAACGCCCGAGGCATTTGAGTCCGACTATCGCTACATCTTAGATGCCAGCCTGAAGGCGAATTCTGAATTACGACTGGTGCTACTCGACCCCTTTGTCTTGGGAGTTGGTCAATTGGCCGACGAAAAATCCTGGGCCGAGCGCCGTGCCGCGACAGACAGCCTTCGCGCTGTCGTCGCCCGCTTGGCAAAGGACTACGAGACCGTTCATGTCAAAACCCAGGACGTTTTTGACGCGGCAGCTCAAGCGGTCACCCCGGAGCATTGGATTTGGGATGGCATCCACCCCTTACCGCAAGGACATGAACTCATCGCTCGCAATTGGCTGCAGGAAGTCAGTAGCCGTTGGCCCCATCAATGATGGCGAAATGGAAATCGCTCACTCAAACAGAGCTCACTTCTCCATCATCTTCATCTCCGAGGATCCCCCGAGCTTCTTGGCCTTCTCCTGACTCTCTTTCGAAAGTTGCTCCAGCGGGTAGGCCACTTTCTTCCCCGTCTTCTTCAGCTCAAGGCTGACCTTCCCTTTGGAAAGTCCCCGGAAGCGCGCGGTGATCGTGATGCCTTTCGCATTGGTCCACTCTCCCCACTCCGGCTCGAGGGCCTTGGGGGCCGGGCCAAATTGCTCGGTAACGATACGGCCGTCCTTAAACTTGAGAATCTTTTCCGGGTCCAATTCATCTGAACCTTTCTTCCCCTTCTCGCCATCGATCTTGGCCCCTTCGTGAATCCACTGAGCCACCGTCCTGACTTCCTTCTCGGTGAGACGTTCCCCTTTATTCTTCGGAGGCATCGCCCCCTTCTCATGCTCGGGCCGCACGATCGTCACGAAGAGAAAACTGGCATCCCAATCGCCCGGGATAACGACATCATTTTTCGCGAAGCGCTTGTAGAAATTCTCTTCATCATCAAAGCGAAGTCCACCCTTCACCTTCTTCGCGTTGTCACTATGGCAGTCGTAACATTTCTCCTTAAAAATCGGCATGACATCCCGCTTGTAGTCCAAGGCGGAGGCCGAAAGAACGGTGAAGGAAAATAGGAGAATCAACTTCATATTCTATCCGGCCACCCCTTACATCTATATTTCATAAAGGATTCAGCCCTTCGCGGCGGAAAATGCTAACATTGTGCTAACCTTCACTTAATGTCAGTAAAGTTTCACTCTCGCAAAAGCAACCCTTAGCAGGCCGCCGCAAATGAGCCTTGGCTAAAGACCCGTTGAAGCGTCACCCCTCAGATTTGAGAGATCATCGCTAAGACACCCCCAAATTTGGGTTGGTCGAGAGAGACCTGCTCGTGCTTAGCGATGGGCTCAAAATTGAGCTGGTTGGCGCCCTCATCACAAAGCGTCCCCGCCCCCTCCGGTCCAAGGGCGGCTTTAAGGCCCTCCCGCCAAAAGTAAACTCCTAATAGCTCTTTCAGCAATCATGCGCACCCTGCCATCACCTATACGGTCTTTTGAACATTTACAATCGCCGGCGACAGAACAGCAATAACCGCGATGATTCTGTGTTTCATTTCTTGAGCGAACGTCAGAGGTCAGGCACGGAGCGGAACGAAGTTGCCTGCACCGCCTTGTTCGCCAACCGCGGGCAAATGGGTGGGCTATTGGTTTTACTGTTGTTTATGTTTATTAGTGAGCGAAGTCTTAGCATCACTTCCTGATTGTTGCATGCTGATAAACCATTTGAGCAGCTTTGCTGCGGGTCAGAATTCTGTCCAACTTAGGCTGGGCCGGCACACTTATTTGCAGTAAGCCTGAAATAATTCTGCTGGCCTTGGCCTCGCTAACTTGTTGATCCGGGTAAGCAAGCGCGCTTCTGGAATCCTTGTTTACTTTGTAATCGAAGAAAGGCTTTTGAGATTGGCTTGAATAATCATACAAGGTCTCGATGTATTTGTAGACAGGGTGCCCGCGCGGTACGTCTGTGAAATGTGAAGCGGTAATACTGAGCGGGATTTGAAGCCCGTTTACTGCCATCTGGGAAAACTCGCCCATCGTGATTGGGTCATCGGGGCGGAAGCGGTAGGCGGTCATTTCGAGAGAGGCTAAACCCTTGGATTTATCAGCTGTGTTGTAATCATCCATATCAGGGCCGGCCACCGCGCCGAGGAGGCTGAGCTTTTGTACCGCGGTGAATGCGGGGTTGTCTAAGGGAAGGTCTGTGTAGAAGAAGAGGACGCTGCACTGCCTTAAGAGTTCATCTTGGATTTGCTTAACAGAGACGTCTTTGAGTTCCTGCTTATTGTCGATCGCGATGGCTGCGGCAACACCGGCTGCTTGTCCGAGCGAAGACCATACGGGCTCCATGCGCACGCTGCAGATGGCTACGTGTGTGCAGGATAGGCCGACAGGGAAGAGGATGCCTTTGTGTTCTTTGGGTACGAGAGTGCCGTAGGGTATTTGGTAGGGGCCAGTCGCATCATGCAGGTGAAGCGTACCTTCGGCGGCGCCTTTGCCGGAGACGGGTTCCTTTCGCCCGTCGGGACCTTGAACGCGATGCGCATCCATGCCGTAGATCCCGATGGCGATGGAGTCGGGATGAAGCGGTCCACGGAAGCCGTCGCCGCGCAGGTCTTTATGCAGATCACTTTCAGTTAAGGTGTAGAGTCCCTCTATGCGGCGGCCTTGGCGCACATAGAGGCGGTAGGGGAAGTTGCCGTTGTCCTGAAACTCGTCGTCGGGGAGGCCGATATGGGGCGAGCCTCCCTCGGTCTGTATGTAGTAGAGGTAGCCGAGATCATGGTTGCGGTAGATTTTTTCGATTTCTACGCGTTCTTCCCAATTGGCAAGAACCCAACGAGTACCGTGCCCAACCAAGTCGCCTCCCCAGTTGATGCCAAGCAGGTCAAACTTCCCGTTCGGTATGATAGGCTTACCTTTCCCCCAGCTATACTTGGCAGGATCGTATCCGGGAGGCGCTTCCTTGAGGCGATAGGGGTGGTCGGGAGTACCGTAATCCTTGGCAGTGATTCGGTATGTGAATGCCTGCGAGCGGTGGTCGGCTTCACCTGTGCTGTGCGGAAGGATAGTGGAGGGCAGTGTGCCCTTCGCTTTGCCTCTGCGGAAATAGTCTGTATAAATGACGCCGGCATGCGGCTCTTCTGCGGACCGTGCTTCGCGTCCGATGCGGTACGGTATGTTCGCATACTCAGCCAAGTCGGCTTCATAAGTGGCGTCGATGATGACCTTGCCGGTATAAGTATGCTGTGCGCCAAGCTTCCCTTGGTTGTCGCGCTCACGCGTGATGACGCCCGTGACGCGGTCGCCCTTCATTTTCACGTCTACAGCCACTTCGTTGAAGCGTGTGGTGATGCCCGGATGTTCGGCAACCATCTCCGCGTAGATTCTCGCGGCTGTGTGGGGTTCCCAGGCGCGTCCCTCAGCAATGTTCCAAGGCTTCGGCGAGCTCTGCTTCGCGTGTGCCTGCACTAAAGGGTCATCCGCCATCTCCGTGCGGTGATAGTCTTTTACGCGCAAGCGGAATTCCTCCATGACGCCGCTGTTCGCTTCCACGTATTTGTCGTCAAGTCGAAGCACGCCCGAAGAAAGCACGCCTCCGAGTACCGGCGCTTGCTCAATGATGATTACGGTCTTTCCCGCACGGCCAGCAGCGATAGCTGCTGCGATTCCAGCCGGCGTTCCGCCTATGACCGCTACGTCATAATCCTTAGGGAGGGGTTGGTCCGGAATGTGATTCTTGCTGACAGTCTCGGCCTGAAGGCTGCCGGCTAGCAGCAAGGTAAAAAGAATCAATAACTGGTGAATCAATCGTGTCATAAATTTTAAGGCGAACGTTAGAGCTGAGACGCGACTGAGCGAACATAAAACCGTGAATTCAAAAACAAAATCCTAGAGCGAGGGGCGTCGATCTCCAGCGTATTGTTCTCTCCGTCTTTGTCACGCTCGCCGAGTCCCTAATCGGGGATTCCGATGATTGTGTTTCACCACGGTGATTCGAACGCAGTCCGGAAAAACTCGGAATAAAAAGTGATAGGGAAACTGAGTCAGATTCGAACGGCGGCGACCACTGATATCGAAGTGGTGCCGCTCTGGAAATTTCGAAGCGTAGTCAACTGCGCAAAGAAGTTCTTCCCAGAAGTCATCTGGCTAGCTTCTGAGAAATTTTCTCGTAGTGGCCAACTATGTCTCGAACCTCTCTTGGCACTTGGGGATGATAGATCGCCGACCTCATGATCGTCCCACCTGACGGAGAAACTCCTCGTGACTGATCGGTGTGACCACGCCAGAATCCATGTCTCTCTCACGCTGATCAACCTCAGCATCATCTGGACCTAATGGCGCAGATCGGTCAACCGCGAGCAAGTGGGCCGCCAGACCGAGACGATCTTCTTCAGACAATAGGTCTGCATCGCGCTGAATTTCAATTAACGTAGCCATGGCTAAAGCTTAGCCGATGGGTGCACCAACGTCAATTTCAGAGAGAACGTCCTAGCATAGCTAACCCATGGGAGAGAGCGATGTTGAACGAAGGAGTTGAGGTTGTAGTTACGTGAAAACTCCGCAGAAAATGCGCCCAAGGGGTTAGCTACTGCGACTTGTTCTGCATCGCCGCAAGCGACCCATCGACAATTTCAAGGAAGTGAGATTCATGAACGAAATATGATTTGCACAAAGATTAATGAAAAGGCTGAGATCCCAACAATCGCTGCTACCCATGAGATCATCGATGCTTTTGGCGAAGTAGTTCTATCCGAATTCCCAAGCCTCCGAAGAAGTAGATCGAAAGAGACAAAAAGCAGGGTTGCGGGACCCGCGTAGAAGGTCATGAAAGTCCTCGATAGTGCTGTGATGCCCGTTGTCGTGACAGAATCCGGCCCGAGTCCGTCCCTAAGGATCCATGCAAAAGGAAGAACGAAGATGATCCAGAATCCGAGGAGCATATCCACGAAAATTAGTAATGTATTTCGTAATGAAGGGTTCATGTTTTTAGCAGAACGTTCGAGTCCAGTCACGCCCTGCCGAGGGCGCGCTCTGAAATCGGGGTTGAGGGTTAAATGTTCATGGCGATTTCGACTCGCAGCGGGCAGGGCAGTTGATCTGCGACGACTTGTTCGTCATTGGTAATCGTCTCTGCGTCCCACATAAGCTACATCGTGAACGAGTACACAAAGATTCTTCCGTCAGGTGCGATGCCGACCCATCCATTGTAGCGTCCAGTGAGGGATTTCGGGCTGTAGAACTCAAGGGTGCTGAAATCATTTGGAGTGACCCACCACGGTTGTGCTTGCTTGGGATCGACCAACTTCGGCGGCGTGTTCTGTGACTCTATCGGCTGCAGGGCTGAGCGCCACGCAGCGAGATCATCAGGTGCTACCGTTAGGGCGCAGAATGATGAAAAGTCCGACGGGCCGATTCTACCGTCTCCAATCTGCTCCTCGACAAAGTGGGCGTCGATAATTGGCGAAGGCGGAGGAGCCGTTTTACTGACAATTTCCGAGACTTTTGCGACACGTTCCGCCTTCGGTCCTCCAACGGCGTAGGTTGAAATTCGCGGCCCCCCGGAGTCGCACGCGGTCACCGAAAATGCCAGCAATATTCCGATCACACTCCCAAGAAGACTCTGGCAGATTCTTGGATTTGGAGTGTCTTGACAATGGTGGCCTTCGATTGTCTTTATGGAAGTTAGCCTTGGACGTTTGTATGACATTTGGCTAATCTGCACCTCGAATATGAACTGGTTATGAAGATCGTGTGAATTTTCGGCGAACGTTTTAGGAAAGCGGCGCCCCACCTGAGGCTGATCGATTTCCAATTCCGAAATCTACCTTCCCCACTCCAAAAATTCCACGACAAACTTCATGAGCGGTGGGGTGTCGGCTTCTCTGTCTTGTTCTGCATTTCTGGGTCTAACCAGAGCTACTCGGGCTACCTACGAGACCCTTCGCCTGACAATTGCCGCAACTCAGCCACAAATCACCTGAAGTTTCTTCGATTTCATGAAGCACATCCCCACAGAAATTACATGGTAATTCCGATGGTAGGAATTGGTTTAGGCTAATCTTGTGGCGGAGAAATATACAACAAAGAAATGACAACCCACCCCCCGCTAATATAGCGATAAAGCGAGGCCAACCTGCAGGGAGTTGAGCGGAAAGAACTACGAAGATGGAAACAGGAATCAGCACCAAGAAGGCGAGTAAAAATATCGCCGTTGCACCTACCATAAATCTTTGAAATGCATACCTCTTCACAATCCGAATGAATACCTTCGCTTCTGGACTCCGCTCAGCGACTCCAGCCGGATAGCGATACCATGCACTCATAATTTTGCAGAACGTTTGAGTCATCCTACGCCTGACCGAGGGCGCACACCGACTTCCGGGTTGATGGTTGAATGTTCATGGCGGGTTGAATTCGCGGCGGGGCAGGCGTTAGGATCGACGTCTTGTTCGGCTGTTGTTTTCCTGATCTCGGGTTGATCGAGAAGAGGCCATTGCCCCCCTGGCCTTACTTCATCCAATCGCGCTGAAATCCAGGCTCAGCAACACATAGATAACAAACGCCAACCACAGGCCAGACAATACGCAAGCGATAAGCGCGAACCAGCGCGCCCAATTGAAACGCAACCCTCTCGTAAGCCAGAGAAAAAAGGTGGCGACTGTAACGCACAAGATCGTAGCGACGAACTGGGTGGCGTGAAAAAAAGACTGCGACCAACCGAGTCGTTCTGCGAGAAGGATCGCAGGAGCACAGGCAAGCGCGTAAATGCCGGCTCCCATGAAGAGAGCGAGTGCGATGCAGGTCATCCTCTTCTGGGGAGCGACTTGAGAAGCTGTTGCTTGATTCATAGATGAGAGAATCGTGCCCGATTGTGAAAATATTTCGAAAGCGGGATGAAATGGATGTGAAATTCTCCGCCGAACAGTTTTATTACACGGGGAGTCTGCCTTTTACATTGTTACTCGGGGGTTCCGGGTAACTCCGATGGAAAGGTGACTGTTGTTGACAGTTTTTCAGCTACCGATCATTCCAAGTTTTAGCAAGTCGATGATGGTAATCCAAGTCCTTCTTTCCAGCGAGGCGGATATTTTCGTTGAAGGGAAAGCGGGAGGTGGACGGCGGCGCAGTCATTTTCGAGGTGGTTTTGATGCTGCGTCCTGAGCTTTTCAAGCTGGATCCTGAGATCGGGCTGGAGGGTTTTCGGGAGGGGGACGATGCGATGTTTGCCGCCTTTCGCATCATGAATCTGGATGGTGTTATTATCGAAATCGAGGTCTTTGATCCGCAGCGCCATGGCTTCGCTCACACGTAGTCCGGCACCATACATGAGCTGGGCACCGAGGAGCCAAGGAGCTTGTAGGTGGCCGAGGAGTTCGTGGACTTCGCGGCGACTGAGGATGGTGGGAGGGCGTTGGTATTCCCGGGATACCAAGGGAGTCTGGATGATGAATTCGCCGTGCTGGAAGACGGCACGGTGGAGGAAGACAAGGGCGTTGAGGGCTTGTTTTTGGGTAGAGGGGGCGACGTTCCGGTCGAGAACGGACCGTAGAACGTCATTCCAATCTTCTCCGCTACCCGCAGGCACTCGACCTTGACGAAAGCCTCCTCGACAACGACGGGGCAAAGGCGGCTTCAAGGCCCTCCGGCAAAAGCAAATTCCTAACAGTAACAATAATTTGAACCCTTGCGTAAAGGTCCCGATTTCCGGATCCTCTACGCACCCGTCCTGCCGGATTTCTTGGACTCTTCGAGGAGCTTTTTAAGCCTCTCCGCCACCTCAGGGTGCTTGGAAGAGAGGTTCGTCGTTTCACTCGGATCCTCCTTCAGGTTGTAGAGCTGCCCCGGAGCATCTGGATCAGTGTCTGGTAGAGCAAATGACTTCATCCCCCATTCACCGAGACGCTCGTAGCTGTTCCCGCCCGAGCCCTTATGATCGATGTACTTCCAATCCCCTTGGCGAATCGAAAGCTTCATCGCGAAAGTCTGCTGAAGGAGATAAGGCCTGAGCGGCTTCTCACCCTGAGTTCCCTTAAGAACCGGAGTCAGATCAAAGCTATCCTCGCCGGCAAGCTCTGGAAATTTTGCTCCCGTAATAGCGGCGCATGTCGCAAAGACATCCGTAAGACTCATAATCTCATCACTCACCGCACCCGGCTTCACCACTCCGAGCCACTTTACGATGAAGGGCGTGCGATGTCCACCTTCCCACTGGTCGCGCTTCACCCCGCGCCAAGGTCTCGCACCATCGTGTTGATGATCACGACGCATCGCTATCACAGTGGGCACCTCGGGGCCATTGTCCGAACCAAACATCACAATGGTGTTTTCCGAAAGCTCCAGCTCATCGAGCGTTTTCAACAACTCGCCCACGACCCAATCCATTTGGAAAATGAAATCTCCATGAGGCCCGAACTTCGTCTTCCCCTGAAACTGCTTCGCGGGAAAGGAAGGAAGATGCACCGCTTGCATCGAATGAAGGAGGAAGAAGGGCTTGTCCGCTTTCTTCTCCGCGTGCGCCTTCAGGAACTCCTGACTCTTCTTGAGAAACACGAGGTCCACTTCCTCCAAATCAAAATTGGGCGCGATCATCCCAGGCCGGCAATCATTGCTGTAAGGATGCTTTGGCAAGGTGCTCTTATCGATCGGCTTCACCGGCGGAACCGGAATCTGGTCTCCCTCGATATAGGCATAGAGCCAATCCGTCGTCGGACAACAAGCGGTGCCATAGAAGTGATCAAAGCCATGCGTCACCGGAGCTCCTCCGATGGGCTTGGAGTAGTCGATCAAATTCACTCCCTCGAGACCCATCTTTTCAATCCGCTCCCCTCCCTTATCGAAGAAGCTTAAGCCAACGTGCCATTTTCCAAAAAGGGCCGTGGTGTAGTTCTTGGTCTTCAACATTTCCGGAAGCGTCAAGCGGTCGTCCTCGATCAAGCAAGGACCACCCAGCCCTGAAAACACGCGCGAGCGCCCGGTCCGAAAACACATCCGCCCGGTCAGCAAACTATAGCGCGTCG
>Ga0302116_1001789_pt1 | contig 12867 bp, 18 predicted proteins | sample AG5_SCM_MG_FD_203124 | JGI IMG/M metagenome (GOLD analysis project Ga0302116, IMG submission 203124) | Marine microbial communities from Western Arctic Ocean, Canada - AG5_SCM | ecosystem: Environmental > Aquatic > Marine > Oceanic | place: Canada: Western Arctic Ocean | collected 2017-10-01 | reverse complement strand
TATGTTTTTTTCCCAAGTCCTAAATATTCATTAATACACAATTTAAATGCTATTGTGCGATTTTTTATACTATATACTATTTTATGTTTTGTTTTATATCAAAAAATAGATGTATTTATACCCTTAGCATTAATAATGTTTATTTCAATTATATTATATTATGTTAGAGGATATATTAAAGAACCTTTTAAAAATAATAAAGAAGATATACAAACAGAATTTCGTACATCTACCCCAAGTAATCCAATGATGAATTTAAGTGTAATGGATTACAATAGTAATAAAAATATAGAAATAGATGAAAAAATAACAAATGAAGAAATAAATAAAAATTTAAATGGAGATTTATTTGATAATATAATAGATGTATCTAATAAAAATATGTTTGAAAGAAATTTTTATACTACTCCAATTAATACAATTCCAAATGATCAAACCGAATTTGCTAAATGGTTATATGATAAAGGACCCACTTGCAAAGAAAAAACAATTGAATGTGTGAATACTATTCCAGAACGTTTATCTATGGGTAGAACAGCAAATTCGACATAAAATATTAATAAAAAATTTTTTTTTTTGTTGATTATAAAACAAATATATTATGTATATATATATACTTAAATGAAATATGCTATATATGAAAAATTAGATACAGAATTAGAAGATAAATTGCAACAAGAAGATAATAAATGTATGTATAGTAAAAGAAATTATAATTTCCATAGTAATAAATGTACAGATTCACAATCTAATTTAAAATATATAATAGATGAAGAAAACATAGATAAATGTACATTATTATATAATGACCGCATTGAATCTAATGTAGTTTCAAATAAAAATAATAAACAATTAAACAATAGAATTATAAAAACCATTCCATATAGAAATAAGGGTAATCATATTTATAATCCTGAATTAGAAATTATAATTAATTCAGGACAACAAACAAATAATAAAAAATCAGTCAGTAATACAGGTGAAATTGAAACTGTTGAAAAACCAATGATAGATTTTGTTAAAAATCGTTTAGATGACAAAAATAATAGTTTTGATATATCACGATTTCAATTATCAAGTAGACAAATAAAAGGTAATAAAGTTTATGTGAATAAATATAAAAAAAATTTAAAAAAAATAAAATCAACTTTAAATAATAATTAATAATAATTAATAAATTTTTTCTAAATAATATATATACAAATGAGTTCAAATAGATTAATTTATGACGAATGTGCTAAAGCTAATCAAAATAACGTAAATAAAAATCAACTTTCTTGGGTCGTAGATAATAACCGATTCCAAAATTCCACAAACTGTATGGTAGATGTCGGTGTTACTTCAGGTAACACATCATTAAATAATCATATCGGTGATAGAATTGATATAGAAACAAAATTACGTGGAATTGGAAACCACGAATCAAAATGTAAAGGTATGACACCAATTGAACAACAAAATAATTCTTTACCTACTTGCAATTTCTATAATGGTTCATTAAAACCTGCAACAGTTGGTCCTAATGAAACTTTATCTACAAACAGATGTAATAATCAAGTACAATAAATATAAATAAATATATATATATATAAATATAGATAAATATAGATAAATATAGATAAATATAATATATAAGTTAAAAAAATAACTAATTCATTTTTATTTTTTATATTTTTTTTAATATATTTGAAATAAAAATATAATATAATATATTATAGAATGAGTTTTAATAGAAAAAAATACGACGAACAGTGCTATATTAACCAGAATAAAAATGATGATTCTATAAATAACTATTTATTAAATGCCCCAGAAAATGATTGTAATAATTGTTATCAATCTAATCCTGAAATAAGATTTCAAAAAAAATCAGGCAGAGAAAATATTACCATAGAAAATGATTTATTCGGTATTGATAGAAAAGACACTTGTGCTAAAGATAATGAATATAATGGTTGTGTAGATGGTGTTTGCAAAACTCAAGAATTTGACAATATTATTAAACCACAAGAAACAACTAATGAGTGTTCTATTGATACAGTTAATAGTAGATTTGATTCAGTTAAAAATTTAAAAGAATTATCCGCAAATAGATGGCAATGGTTACCAATTGATCCCCAAAATCATGCAATATCTACTATTGATTCCGTTTCTTCTAGAAATTATATGAAAGATAATTATAAAGCTGATTTTAATACACCTGTAGACTCTACTGATGAAGTTAGTTACTCTAATACAATTGAGGATAAATTTACAGTTCCTGTTAAAACTACACCATTTGAATAAATTATATATATTTAACATGATAAGTAGTTTGATATAAATAAAAAACTATATCTTCATATAGTTTTTTATTATCATTAATAATTAATTCATAGTTATTTAAATCAGATAGAATTAAATTATAAATATGTTCTATATGTTTTTTATTTTCAATTTGCCAATCAATAAAATTTTTTTTTTTCATTAAATATAGTTTTATATTATTATATTAAATATAGTATCAAATATCTAAATAATTTATTTATATAAACTTTTAATATTAAAATCAAAAAAAAAAATCAAAAAAAAAATCAAAAAACATATATTTCTCTGTTATTATTTCTCTGTTATTTTAAATTTTAATTCTGTTTTTTCATTTGATACCCTATTATCTAAAATATGTTTTAAAATCTTATTTGATTTGTCATTATCATTAAAATATGATTGTAATGAATCTTTTAATAATTTTTGTGAAATAGTTGATTGAGATTTATTTTTTTTTAATTCAAATTGAGTATTGTTATATGACAAATCATTTTTTTTATTTTTTTCCATAAAATGAATGATTCCATCTGTTAATTTTTTATTATAATCTTTTAATTCTTTAGTTTTATTATTTAAATTATTTATTTTTTCATTTGTATTAATATATTCATTTATAATTTCACTTATTTTCATTATATAAATATATATATATTTTATTTTTTAAATCATTTATTCACAAGGAGGACAATTAGATTGACCAATTTCGAATGTAAGTCTACCTTTATCTGGCTCCATTGTACTCATATTCCAAGGACTTACTTCAACTTGTGGATTTGCGGGCGCCGAACGTAAATCATAATTTTTACGAGAACGTTGTGTTTGAGTAGGAACTCCAATTATTTGTTCTCCTTTTGATAATGTTGCAGTAAGGAAATTATTTCCCTTCATATCTTTTGAATCAGCTGGTAATAATTCACTAGGATTTAATTTAGTACTTTTTCCCATTACAACTTCATTTGAACCTAATAAATGATATTTATCACTATCTTCTAATCCAGTTATATTAAATTGTTCAGTTTCTACTGTTTTAGGCGCTTCAACTTCAACTTCATCTTCACCTTGCTCTACATTATTTGAAGAATCCACGACGGGTGCCTCAACTTCTGAATCTTGTTCGACAGTATCATTTACAACAGGTTCATAATTATAATAGTCTGGGTCATTAAAATCCAATTCAGAATCAGTCTCAACTTGAGTTTCTGATTCAACACCAACATTTTCTTGAGTAGGAACTGGGGCATGATTATCTCCACCGGTTAATGGTTTCTTATTACAATTGCAAACAATTTGGTAAATTAAAAATATAGATAAAAATATTAAAATACATTGGCACATTTGATTAGCACGTAATCTCATAATATATATATATTGTAAATATTTTTTTTTTGTTTTAATTAAATTTTACAATAAATAAAAAGGATATAATATTTTTATTTTAATAAAATAAAAATTAAAATATCTATTTTATATATGAATATTAATTTTATTACTAAAACTCGAGGAATAGCATTTATTTTTATGTTTATTTATCATATTTTTGTATTTTTGAAATTATTAATGAATAAAAATTATTTACATAATTCTTTTTTAGACTTATTAGGATCATTCTCACGAAACATATTTATTATATTAGTAGGTATATCTCTATATTTTTCATTTAAAAATTCAAATAATATTGAAGAATATAAAAAAAAACAATTAGCACGTTCCATTAAAATATATTGTATTGCTATTTACATAACTTTATTAACATATTTTGTGATTCCTAACTACTATGTTGTATTCGGGGTATTGCATTTCATTTCTATTAGTATTTTATTATTGTATAATTTTGTCAATAATTTTTTTGCATTAATCTTAATTTTTATTATATGCTTTATATTATCTAATTATAAATTTATATTCATGTTACCCGAATCAAATTTATTTGGAAATTATATTAATGGTATTTTAGGATTAAATATTTATAAAAATACAATAGATAGTTTTCCATTAATAAAATGGCTCCCAAAAGTCATTATTGGTATTTTCATCGGATATATTCTATATTATTTTTACAAAACACGAAACAACGCACAAAACACAAAACACAACACAAAAAAAAACACAAAACACAAAATACAACACAAAACTTTATTAGATATAATAGGTCAAAATACATTATTATTATATGCTATTCATTTTCCAATTATAATATTTATTATAATGTTTATTAAGAATTTACGGTAAATCTTGTTTTTTTAGAAGTAGATAAAGATTTTCTTAATTTATTAATTCTTGAGTTTGACGTATTTACATTTTTTTGTTTTATTTTTAAAATATTAATACTATTTTCCGTACAATTAATCATGCTGTGAATATCAATTATTTTTCTTTCATATTTATCATATTTAATTTTATTTAAATTACTATTCACAAATATTTCTGTATATTCTATTTCTAGTTTATATTTATTACTAATTTCTGTAACGAAATTATTAATTAATTCTTTCTGTAATGTTTCTGATAATTCTTTCCAACTTAAAGCTTCTGTACATTTATCAATGTCTTTATCTTCAATATTATGTTTTTGAATACTATGAATATCAAAATCTGCCTTTTTATTTTTTCTTACTTTATGCATTTCTAAACAATAATTTAAACTATCTAATTGTTTACAATAAAAATCTTTTTCTCCACTTTTACTATTTTCTTTTATTTTTTTTTTTAAAATTATTTTTTTTTTATTTAATTCTTCTTCATTTAATTCTTCTTCATTTAATTCATCTTCATTCATTTTATTATTTATGTTTTCTTCTACATCTTCATTTATTGTTTTATCTAATTTTATACACGTTTTAATTATTTTATTATTATTTTTTATATTATTTTTTATATATTCTATTTTTTGTTCATAATTTTGAAATGAACTATTCATATGTAATTATATATTAATATATATATTCTATATTTTAAATCAATTTTACAAATTAATATCAAATATATAATTAGTAGATAAATATTTTAAATTTATTTGAGAAAAAATAATATCTATATAATAAATTGTGTGAAAAATATTTAAATTAAAATATTTTTCAATTTGCCTTCTATTTTTTATATTTATCCCTAGTATATTTTTTGCTTGAAATGATTGGAATTTTATATTATTACATTTTTCTTTATCTAAATATAAATCATATAATTTAAAAAAATAATCTAAAATATCATTAGATACACCATTCAATATTCCTATATTAATAATTTTTGTCCACCGAGTTTGATTACTATAGATTACAAATTTTGATATTTTATGAGATACCTTATTATATAAATTATTAATTATTTTATGAATTATTTTAAATTTACAATTATGTTTAATTAAATATATAATAAAATAAATTATTTTTTCAGATATAATTAAATCTAAATTATATTTTTTTAAATTTATAATTGTATTTTTAATTAAATTCACAGATATTTTATTATCGTTTTTATTTAAATTATTATAAAATTCATCAATATAAATATACATATTTTATAATAGCTATAAATTATAATAGATATAAATTATATATAAAATTGCGTATATTTATAGTTATAATATTATTATAATTAATAAATGGATACCTTTACAGAAAAAAATCTCAAGTTTGACAATAATAATGTAGATATTCAGATTATTAAGGAATCTGAAGCAACTAGTCAAGATTCAGATAATTCTTCACAAATTAATTTAGATGTTGGTGAAGCTAATATTGGATTAGATTTATTAGCAAATAATAATAAAGTTATGAAATCAAATGTGGAAGACGAAAAAAAAAATCACGAAGAAATTGATTTAATTAAAAATGACATTGAAGATGACTCTGACGATAAAAATAATAAAAAAAATAATAGCATTGATGATTCTGATTCTGAAGATGAATCAGACGACGATTCCGATTCAGATTCAGATAATATAAATATAAATAGACAACAACAACATAACGAAACAGAAGGACCAACACTAGAAGATATATTAGAAGAAAAAAAAAAATTATTATATGAATTTGAAAGATTAAGTAACAGAGGAATTCCTGTTTCAAAACATTTTTCATTAGGTTCTAATATTGAAGAAATGAAATATGAATTAAATAGAATTAATAAAAAAAGAGAGGTTGATAATGCTATAGCATTTTCAAGAAAAATGCTAATGGCATTTGTTACTGCATTAGAATTCTTAAATAATAGATTTGATCCATTTGATTTAAAATTAGACGGTTGGTCAGAAAACGTCCATGAAGGTGTTAATGAATATGATGATATATTTGAGGAATTGCACGAAAAATATAAATCCACGGGTAAAGTATCTCCTGAAATTAAATTATTATTGACCTTGGGTGGTAGTGCATTTATGTTCCATTTAACTAATAATATATTCAAATCGGCTATGCCTTCATTTGAAAGTGCTGTAGGAAACAATCCAGATATATTAAATCAAATGATGAATAAAAATGGTTCTTCCAAATCAGCGAATGGTGGCGGTGGAGGTGGCGGCGGTGGTGGAGGTGGAGGTGGAGGTGGAGGTGGCGGTGGTTTAGATATGGGTGCTTTATTAGGAATGATGAGCGGAATGGGAGGTGGAGGTGGAGGTGGAGGTGGGTTAGGTGGGTTAGGAGGTTTAGCTGGTTTAGGAGGAGGTATGGGTGGTGGTATGGATATGGGGTTAGGAAATATACAAGAAGAAGTTAAAAAAAATAAATCAATGGATGGACCACAAGGTTTAGACACTTTATTAGAAACTTTATCTACTAATAAAAAAACAGTTAAAACAGGTAAATCAAAAAAAGGAAAAAAAAAGGGTTTAGATTTTTAAATTAAAGTAATAAATCTTTTAGGCTAAATTCCATTTCTTCATCTTCATCTATATCTAAATCATCATAAGGATCATAACTAGTGTCACTATCAATTAATTCATCCGAAGATTCTTCTGTTGATTCTTCTGTTGATTCTTCAGTAGATTCTTTTTTTGAAATTATTTTTTTAGTTTCTTGTACTTGTTCAGGACTTGTTGTTTCAACATATGTTTCCACTTGTTTTTTCGAATTATTATTTGTAAAATTTTTAAATTCATCAATTACTCCCGCTATTGGTAATATTGATGTTATAGTGCTTTTTAAAAATCCTCCACCTTTCATTTTTTTTTTTAAATTTATAACATTAAATATAAATAATAATAATAATATATAACCTATTGTCCTATTTTTATAAATTACTATAATATTTAATATTAAAAATATAAATAGTATTGGTTTTGATTTAAATAATTCTATATTAAAAATATCCAAATAAAATAAAATTATTATTATAATTAATATTGTTGAATAACTATTATTCATAATAATTATATACAATAAAAAAAAATAAATTTATATTAATTTATTTACAATGATTAAAATTATCTCCTTGTATTGTATCTAATTGAGTTTGTGTTACATTTGATATTATATTTTCATTTTGCTTAATACCCTCTACTAGTTCATAATTATCATCCGTATTAACATCATTATTTAATAATGTATACATATCTTCTACCTTTTCTTCCATTTTTTTTTCTTCCATAATTTCATTTTTAATTATATCTTTATTAATTATTTTATTATCATCAGTTTCTATTTTAGTTTCTATTTTAGTTTCTATTTTAGTTTCTATTTTAGTTTCTATTTCAGTTTCTATTTCAGTTTCTATTTCAGTTTCTATTTCAGTTTCTATTTCAGTTTCCATTTCAGTTTCCATTTCAGTTTCTATTTCAGTGCCTAAATCAGTAGCTAATTCGGTATCTAGAGTTTCCTTTTTGATTACATTAGTATCTATGTTGTTGGATGGTTTTATTACCATTACAAAATATAATATAATTAGTAATAGAACTAATGTTTTATTTTTGATTATAAAAGTTAAAATAAGTAATAAAATTAATAGAACTATAGGATTTCTCAATATATTTACAACATTATTGGGTAAATTTAAAAATGTAAATGAATGATACATTACTATAAATAAACAAACTAATAATTTTAGTGAATTATCCATATTATTAAAATTCATATATTAATATAATAGAAAAAAATAATAATTTATATAAATATAATATGTATTATTGTTCCATTGAAGATGCATGGGGAAATAATTATAACAAAAAAAATTTTAATTATGACCAAAAATCAAATTATACAAACATTGAATCAGTTTCTAACCTTATAGAAGAACTTAATCCAATTAATAATATTGAATACCCTACTAATGTAGAAAAGTTAAATAAAATAGATTCTATGAAAAATAGTGAAGAACCTAATAATATAGAAACATTAAATAATATAGAAACGTTAGATAAAATAGATAGCATAGATAATAAGAAAATTTTATTAGAAAAAATAATAAATAAAAAAATACAAAAAATACAAAACAAAAAAAATAAACTTCTTAAAATGCAAACACAACAAAATACACACTCGAAAATGAATGGAGGTAATAAAAATTATGATTTAAAAAATTCTGATTTAAATAATTGTATTATATTAGGATTATTATTATTATTTGTAATAGATTATTTTGGTAATTTATCTTATTAAATTAATTTATCTTATTAATATTATTAATAAAATAATTTAATCAATTTATCTTTAATATGTTCCCAAGAAATATATAGAATACCAGTACTACCTTTCTCTTCTTTACATATACCTGCATTTTTTAAATCAAGTGGACTAAAATAATGCACTTTGAATTTTGACTTTAATTTTTGTATTATAAAATATACACATTCATTAATATTATATAGTGGACACGACAAACAAAAACGTGGTATTTCAAAAAAACACGCAAATTGTTCATTATTAGCATGCCATCTTATTTTTTTTTCACATTTACCTAATATAATATTATATGTTTTCACTTTTTGTTGTTCTTTTTTTTTATTATTTTTATAAATTGTTTTCCATAATGATTTATCAGACTCCATTATATTTATAATTATTATATAATATATAATATTTTTCCATAAATTTACTCCATTATATTTTGTTCTTCTTCTACTATTTCATTAACAAATTCATTCGTTAATTCATTTTTATTATAATTCATTTTAGGTAAATCTACTGAACCTATTTTATCATTTATAATTATTATATAATTTTTTAATGTATTCACAAATTCAGTTTGAGATTTTTTATTTAATTTAGTCATTTTTTTTTTTATTGAAACTTGAATATTTTTTTTATTTAAATTATTGTCAGTAAAAAATATATTCAATATCAATAAATTCTCTTCTAAAGTACGTGATTTCACACTTACTATAAATTTATGATCATCATAACTTATATTATTATGAAATTGTGATAGTGATTTTATATATTTATCATCTAATTTACACCTATAACAAACCGTTAAAAATGGATAATGAGGATTAAATACATTATTTTCAGTTGCTACATATTCATCTCTCAAAATAATTTCATTAAATATTACTGGTAACTTATAAAAAATATTATTTTTTAAATTATCAGCAGTCCAAATTGCTATTCCATTGTTTTTTGTAGTTAATATTTCAGGTCTATTAAATAATTTCATTATTGTAATCAAAACTCTACGTGCTAATTTATTATTCCAATTTATAGACATACTTGTTTCGTAATTAAAATAATTTTTTTCTGTATCAAATTTAATGTTACCTTGTGTATTCCAAAATATAGGAGAATTATTCATTATATATATTATATATATATTTTATTAATATTTAAATAAATTTTTTACACATAATTATTATATAAATATATTTTATTAATATTTAAATAAATTTTTTTATATATAATTATTATATATATTATATGTTTAAAATATTTTTAAAACCTGATTGCCCATATTGTGCAGAAACTGTTTCAATATTAAAAAAACACAAATTAAAATATATTGAACATATTGAACACAATGACAATAAAAGAGAAATGTTAAAAAAAATAAATAAAATGAATACTTTTCCACAAGTATTTTATATAAATAATAAAACACTTACCCCTATTGGAGGTAACCAAGAACTAAAACAAAAAATTATATTTTGTAAAAAATTAGCCAAAACTATTAATAATGATACCATAAATATGGATTTAAAATTAGCAAATTCTATTAAACCTGGTAATAAAATTAAAACATTTATTAAAAAACTTTTTTATAAAAAACGTAAATAATTTATATATATATATAGATACATAATTTACATCACATAATTTACATCACATAAAATGAACATTAGTAAAATGATACAACGGTATTATATAATTTAATATTGGTATCACATTATATAAATAATGTCCTTCCATAAATCCATTCATTTCCTGTTTATTCATTTTTTGTATTTTTGCTTCACTCCATAATAAATAATATGTTTCAATTTGTTTATGATTATATATACCAGTTTCAAATCTATTTTTATATAATCCAATTCCTGTTAAATTATAAAAATATAATTTTGTTGTTAGATATTTAATCATAATTTATATATTAGTAGAATAATTTTTTTAAATAAAAATTTATTTTAAAATTAGTAACTAATTTTCTAAAATAGTATTTATAAATTAAATTACACATTTTTTTTTCACCTCTCCTCTTATTATAATAATTTAACATTTCCTTATTTTCCCTTGTTTTCATTGCTATTTCATTTAACGGTAATACATGTTTATGTAATATTCTGTCAAAATAATTATTTACGTTCCTCAAATCATTTATTACATCTCCGTAATCCATATATTATATTCTATTATATACTATATATTATTAACATCTAAATATTACAAATTATTATATAAATCATTTAGATATTATTTAACAATATTTATTATGTATAATGTCTTCCAAATTTCTTCATATTCTAGATAATTCTTGTAATGATACCATAGAAGACTTAGATATTTTTCCTTTTGAATTAGATGATTTCCAAAAACACGCATGTTCCAAAATTTCACAGGGTGAGAACGTTCTTGTCATAGCCAAAACAGGTGTTGGTAAAACCGTGCCAGCTATTTATGGTATCAATAATAGTCTCAAAAAAAATAAAAAAATTATCTATACTACTCCTATTAAATCTTTATCTAATCAAAAATATAAAGAACTTGCCGAAAAATTTCCCAGTGTTGGTATTATGACCGGTGATATAAAATTTAATCCCACCGCTCAATGTATCATTATGACCACTGAAATTCTACGAAATATTCTATATAATAGTGGTCCAAATTCTATTACTAGTAGCACATCTATATCAGATATTTCTATTGACGAGATTGATAAAGTTATTTTTGATGAAGTTCATTATATTAATAATAATGACCGTGGTATTGTATGGGAAGAATGTATGATTTTACTTCCAAAACGTATTACTATGATTATGTTATCTGCTACAATTGATAAACCCGAAGATTTTGCTAGTTGGTTAGGTGATCTTAAACAAAAAAATATCAACTTAATTATTAAAAATAAACGTATTATTCCATTAACACATTACTATTATAATAATGAAACACTTATGGAAATTGCTGATAATGACGGTAATTTCAAGAATTATGATGTATTAAAAAAAGAATATAAAATTCATTCTATCAATAAATTAATGAACCCGTTTGTTGATTTTCTAAATCAAAATGAGTTATTACCATGTCTGTTTTTCATATTTTCACGTGCTAAATGCGAAAAATATTGTAAAATGATACAAAAACATCTCATTACTACAGAAGAATCTTGTTTAGTAGACAAAATTTTTAATAGTAAACTCGCCAAATATAAACATCTATACGAAAAAACACCACAATATAACGAATTATATAGTCTCCTTAAAAAAGGTATTGCATATCATCATTCAGGTGTCATTCCTGTATTAAAAGAAATTGTCGAAATTCTTTTTGAACAAGGTTTAGTCAAAGTACTTTTCTGCACAGAAACTTTTGCAGTTGGTATTAATGCCCCTACAAAAACCGCAATTTTTACCAAACTATCCAAATTTAGTGATGGTGGTATGCGATTTTTACAAACAGATGAATATTTACAAATGGCAGGGCGAGCAGGTCGTCGCGGATTAGATAAAGTTGGTCGTGTTATTATTTTACCAATAGAAGAACTTGTTGAAGAAAAAGTATTACAAAAAATGATTGTAGGTAAATCTCCTTGTGTTACATCCAAATTTTATTATACATATCAATTCTTGTTAAAACTTATTGATAATAAGGATATAGATTTAAATGATTTTATTGAAACATCATTATATAATATTGATACTATCAAAAATATCAATAGTTGTGAATATGATTTAAAACAATTTACTAATACTATTTTAGAAGAAGTATCAGAAGATATTATAAAATCATTAGATAAATACGATTCTAATAAGGCTGTTATCGATGATCCATATATTAAAATTAAAGGTAATAAACTAAATAAAATGCGAGTAGAAATGAAGAAGATTGAAGGAATGAATGGATTCGGTGATAATTATAAGAAATATATAAAAAATAGAGATTTTGAAAAACAAAAAAAAGCTATTTTAGATAACATAAATTA
>Ga0302116_1001788_pt1 | contig 12874 bp, 12 predicted proteins | sample AG5_SCM_MG_FD_203124 | JGI IMG/M metagenome (GOLD analysis project Ga0302116, IMG submission 203124) | Marine microbial communities from Western Arctic Ocean, Canada - AG5_SCM | ecosystem: Environmental > Aquatic > Marine > Oceanic | place: Canada: Western Arctic Ocean | collected 2017-10-01 | reverse complement strand
CACGTTTACCCCCCCGGTCACCCACATGCTCCGGCTCGACGGGGTTTTGACCTCAGCCGAGAACGACAAAATCGACGACGAGGAGCGGGCGGACATTATCAGTGATATTAGAGGGGAGGTAGAGGTGAGTGAGCGAGCGAGCTTTGAGGAAGACGAGCATACTCGCGATGAATTCCGCGAAATTGCTACAGGCATAATGGCTACATCCACTACTAAACTAAACTAAACTAAACTAAACTAAACTTAACTAAACTAAAACAAACAAAACAAACTAACATTACACATATATTATTACATGAATTCCACTCAATTCGTTTGGCGCCTTCTTCGCTCGGCGCAGCGCGTCGTTGGCTCCAACAGCACGAGCGACGGCGTGGCACTTACAATCAAGTTCGATCAGCCAATGGGAGACTTCGTGCCCATCATCGTCACAATATGCGGAACGCAAGGGCAGGTAAACAGCACTATTGATTCCATTACGTTTGGCTTGAACGGGAGGAAGTTCGGTGGAAGTAAAGTCACGGTTGAATCAATATAAAAAAACTTCTTTTCACGCATTATCTTGTTTCACTCATTCAAACACAGCGTTCTCTCGCTGGATCATTGTTGAAGCTCTACTTTTAATCTGACCCACTTCGTTCAACATCATAGTTTTCAGGCTTTGACTCTTCATGAGCTCTTGCCGACTCGCACCTCTCTCCCGCTCTCTCACCACAGTCCTCTGCTGCCTTTCCTTCATTTTCAAGTGAGACTGCCTCGCCCTCTCCTTGCTAATTTCGCAGTAGTACTCCAACGTTGCGAACAGGGCCTGCGTTCCAGCAACGTCCAGCGCTGTCAATCCCTTCTTGTTCAGTATATCCGGGTTCGCACCCGCGTCAATGAGCAGTTCGACGCATTTTTTGTTTGCCTTGTTGCTCGCAAGGTGAAGAGGCGTGTGGCCGTCGTTGTCCTGCTCGTCAATCAGCGGGTTTATTCTTTTGCTCACATAACCAATTTTGAGCACCTGGGAGAAGTCCCCGTTGTTCAGAAGCCTCTCTAATATCCTTGTGAAGCCCTTCTCTGCAGCAATGTGCAGCGGACTCTGCGCCGAGCGGAGTGGAATCATAGTGTTAGTTTAGCAAACGTTTTTGTAATTTTCTTCTCTGAGACCGAGGCGAATTTCTGATTGCCAACGATAATTTTAGTATTAATTTGGCACTCACTCACTCACCTTCCTGTCCTCGTCACAAGCGTCGACGTCGTGACCGTCCAGGCACAAGCTGTGCACCAAATCCAAGTCCCCGTACAGCACCGCAAAGTGCAGCGCGGTACGCTGGGCGTCCTTCTTCTCCTCGCCACGCACTTTGATCTTCTTGTCTCTCTTCCTCCAGTGGTTTATGGTAGTGGAATTGAACTTTTCCCACGGAGATCTAGTGCTGCACTTTCCGTTCAAGCACTGCCCGTAGAGAATGTGTTCCTGGAGGTTACAGCCAAAGCCGAATGAGGCCATTGCGCGTAATTTTGGGGCATCCGTCTTCTTCATGCTGTCAAATTCCGTTAATCCATCGAATGCCCGCGCCTCCTTGTTCAGCAGGTCACTCTTGATATTATAGGATTGCGGTCCAGCCTCCGCCCCAAACTCGCCGCTTTCGGCAACTGGCTTGGTGGAAATTTTGAACCTGGGATTGGTGGAAAACTTCACCGGCGGTTGAAAGATCTTGTTGGACAGGGAGTTCAATTTTGGCTCGTAGATCGGACCGGGGGTTATCATGGAAGGTTTGTTTTGCTGCTTGCCGAAGATGTTGCAATTTCTGTTGCGCTTCAAGACAATCTTGGAGGCGTTTTCAACGTCGTAGTTGCCCCCCGGGTCCGATTTTGAGGCGGTTGGTTTCATGTCGACCGATGTGACTTTGGACCAGTCGTTTCGCGTGGACACCGGGAATGAGGGTGCCCGTTGTGGTATTGGTTTGAGTTTTTGGCCTGTTTTTTCCTTCTTTATTTCTTTCTCCTCCAAAATTTCGTTCTCCTCCATTATTATTTCTCCCCCCCCCTCCTCCTCTTCTTCCTTCCCCAACAACTCCTCCCGCCGCCTCTGCCTCTCACGATCCCTCACCTCCCTTTTCTTCAATAAAACGTCATCGGGGTGGGTCAAGCCACTGTTTTTCATCATGCTCTCGACCGTCCGCAAGGCACTGCTCTTCGCCTGCTTCGGCGGAATTATTCGCGGATTATTTGTGTAGCTCTCGTTGTACCTCATTGGGCTGAAATCAGCGCACCTGTTGTAGCTCGCGCCGTGACGATTCTTCTTTGGGGGAAGCGGATCCCTCAAGCCCGGCCGACTTTTTCTCCGGAGTAGTTCAGCCTTGCGGTGGCGCTCCGCTTCTTGTTCGGGGGTCTCAACCTCGCTCTTGTCAATTTTTATTCTCTCTCTCCAATTTTTCCAGTACTGAGTCCCAAACTCAACAGGCGGAGGCTCTTTCCACGGCTGCACCAGCCAATCGAATTGAGTGGAATAATGTTAGTTCATAAAATTGGATGTAGCCATTATGTCTGTAGCTGTTTCGCGGGATTCCATTCGCTCGCTCACCTTGCCGTGATCATTGAGCTTCTCCTCTTCAACTTTCTTGGCAAGTTCAAGCGCCTTAACAACAATGGGGTCCACTTGGCCGACCATCCTTTCATTAGCAAGTCTCCTCAGCTCCTCCTCCTCGGTCTGGGCCATTGCAAGCTCTTGGGAGTTCTCCTGGAAAGGAACCAAGGGGTTTAAAAGTGAAGAGTGGTCTGAATTAGAATTAGAATTGGCATCGGAATCAGAATCTGAGTCATGGGAGTCATGGGAGTCTGCCGTCAAGGCTTCGTCGTCCATCGTGACGGTCTCCATCCGTTGAATATATATTTTTTCTGTTATTTTTTTAAGGAAATGTGAACGTAAGAGCAACAACACAAACCTGGTATTGAAACCAACACTCGAAAAAAAATCAAACACCCCAACTGTTTCTCCCCCCTACACTCATTCAATTCAATTTAATGACAGCCTCCACTGACCCCACCGCTCCCCCACCGATAGACTCAACAGAATTGGCAAGAATAAAGAACGTCTATGACGACCTTTGCTATCACGCGGACAAGCAGAAAGTGAACCTCAAGCTCAAACCAGCGTTAACCCGATTGACACTCCTCAATTCGAGGGAAATGCAGGACGAGGATGAGGAGACAAAGCGCAAGGAGATTGAGCTCTTGGAGTTTGACATTGCCAACTGGAAATTAGACCTGCAGGAGATATGCGCTAGAGATAATCAGGTTATTAGGGCTCAAGACGTCGCCGCAAGCTTGCGGCGACTGGAACATAAGGCTAGCAAGTCGCAGGTGTACGAAATGATATGGGAGGCTGACGAGAAGTTGGATGAGGTCGTTGACTGGGAGGAACTTTGCTTGAACTTCCAGAGGAACATTCACGATGCGAGCGGGCTCGAACCGGCAAATTTCTACAACATGGTGCAATTCATGATATTCGACCACAACATGAACAACCGAGTGTCGAGAGACGAAACGATGAATATGCTATTCAGGAGGTACGGGAGGAAGGAGATGGAAAAAAAGCTCGACTTGCTGTTTGGCGATCTCGGGGAGGAGGCAGGCAAAGAGGGGGGGGAAATTGATTTTGCGACATACATAGGTTGCGTCGAGAAGACCCAGTACGAGCTGTTCCAGAAGAGTGAGTTGGGGCAGGCAATTTTGGCCAAGGGTCAGAGAAAAGTTGACCACAATAGTGCCAAAGGGAAGGCGGCAGCCAAGCGGAAATAAGTACGTTTTGGGGTTATGATACATTCCATACCTGTCTATATTGTGTAATGAGAAACCTGTTTAAAAGCTAAAACGACTCTAATCTCTACGATACAAAGTGATTGTCTTGCCAACATTTGAAATTAATTGGCACTCTAGCAAATCGCATAGTGTCGAGGAAATCAACTTCCCCTCCTTTCCCTTGGAGACGACTGAGCTGAGCAACACTGTTACTAAGCCACTTGTACTTGTACTTATACTTGTACTAGTGCTATTAGCCCGGTCTCGGTCGCTCAAAATGACGTCTATTTTGCTCAGGAACGATTCCGAGAATGTGACTTGGCCTTGGCCTTGGCCATCCTCGGGCAGAAAAATTATGTCCTTCTTTGACGGTTTGAAGTACTTGTGGGTCTTGTCGTTCTTCTCCCTTCCTAGGGCTGTTCGCAAGGTTCTCTTCTCCGCCGACCACTTTTTCGGATCAACCCCCTGTTGCTCTACTAACATTGCCTTGACCCGGCCAAAAAAGCCCGAATGCAAGATTGAGCAATTCTTATCGTTGACCACGGTTACGGATACGCCGTTAGCCCGCAGTATGCCAACTCCACCGTCACTGCCGGACGAATCGGAGGATGGTGATGCGCCACCAACAAAGTTCGTTAAGAAGGGATCACGCATACCAATTACGACACGAGACACTCCCGCCTTGGCAAGGCGCTCGGCGCACGGAGGTGTGCGCCCAAGGTGGGAACAGGGCTCGAGGGTCACGTAGGCAGTCACAGGGGGGGCATTTTCCTTATCGAAGAGGTTATCGAAGGCATCAGGGGGCGGGGTAAATTGGGAGGTGTCGAGATTTCCTGTCGTGTTGGTGAGAACGGCGTCTCGAATCTTATTGGCAGAGGCCACGCCGCTGGAAATTGACGAGGAAGCCTCGAGGAGGGCAAACACCTCGCCGTGCCCTAAACCAGCTTGGGGGTGGTAACCAGAACCGAGGATCTTGTTTGTGGCCGAGCAGGCAAGGATGCAACCAACTGACGGGTTGGGGAACGAGGTGAGGGCACCATTATAACCTATTGTTACCGCAAGAGACAGGAACTCTGCGTCGGTGGTTGGGGTTGTTGTTGGGGTTGATTCAATAGTACTGAAAAGGCGTGTCCCAGAATTATGACGATTGTGGACAAATTTCAGGGGGGGGGGATGATGCGGGTATAAGCACATCACACGACTGAATAGTGCCATGAACAAACACCGAACTTGCATTCTTATCGTCTTTAAAAAATTTGGTGCCAAACGTTTTCGATCGGTTCCCCAGCCTCAGTAGGGATACTTCCAAACCGAATCCCTTTCTCTTTCAATATACCCATCACCCTCCCCACTTTTGCAAACCAAAATCTACCCTTCGACAACACTCTCCTCATGGCCAACGAACCCACACCAACACAGCAGCAATTGCAGCCTCAACAACAGCCTCAACAACAGCCTCAACAACAGCCTCAACAACAGCCTCAACAGCTAAAACACACAGATATGGACAAGGGGGGGGGGAGCAAACCAGGTCAGGAAGATTGGGCGCGATGTATGTTTTGGGTTAAGAATAAGCATCGCTACTGCAAAGGGCAACGACTGCCCGAGACTTCTTTCTGTGGGACCCACAAGCCGAGCGATGATAGAATTCCGTGCCCTCTCGATCCGTCCCACACGGTCCGCTCCTCCGACCTTGAAAAGCACTTGAAAATTTGCAACGAGACGAAGAAGAAGGATATTACTGAGAGCGATCCTTTTTATTTGAAGGGTTGCAATTCTGGAAATAGAGATGCACAACCAGAGCAGCCACAGCCCCAACAACTCACTCAACAACAAGCTATCACATTCGCAATTCTTGTGATGAAGCTCTACAAAACCCAGCTATCCTCCACCGTATCCAAGCACCACCTGTATGAGTCGGAAGAATCAATTGGGTTGTCGAAGGCAATCGAGAAGTTCTCCATCCCATCTGGCGGCGAAAAGCACATTCACCAGCAAGGCGGGATTGTTGGAAATTTGCGTCGCGTCGGCTTGATGGACGAGAAGCCAACGACTGTCCTGGAGCTAGGGGCGGGGAGGGGAATTCTTGGGCTAATAGTGGGTGGGGTGTTGAGTCGTCTGCGCAATTCGCGCAATGACACCAAAAAGCGTAAATTAAGCGGTGCCTCAGATGCTGACAACAAGACCAACCTCATCATGGTAGATTATTGCTCCGTGAGAAGAAAAGCTGATACGGTTGCCCGAGAGGACAACGATAATAACGACAAAGACGACGAGTACCTCAATCTGAGCAACGTGAACACGCTAAGAATCAAATGCGACCTCCTGCACGTCAACCTCCCTAAGGTTGTGGCCCACCCCCCCAAAGTTCTCTTTATTGCAAAGCATTTGTGTGGAGCAGGAACTGACATAGCTTGTCGGGGAGTTGCGTCGGTGGCGTCAATGGATCGGAGCCGAGTCAAGGGTGCGGCGTTCGCCACGTGTTGTTTTGGAGTTTGTAGGTGAGCGAGCGAATCGAGCGGGCCTTGACGAAGACGAGCATACTTGCGATGAATCCCGCGAAATGGCTGCAGACGGCAAAATCCACTACTGACTCGTTTTTTTGCTCTAACTTAAAAAATGCGCACAATCTCGCTTCGCTCGGCGCAGCTTTTCTGAGTATGTTGGCCACGCTCATCTTTCACAGCTCTTTGAGAACAAATATGGGCGGGGCGAGTTTGAGCTGTTGAGGAGGTGGGGCGCGATGGCTAGTGGCAGCAGTGACAGCAGCGGCAAAAAGGACAGTGCACACGCACACGAAACCGCACCACCCACTGAATCTACCGAGGAGTTTGACCAAGCAAACAACACGGGGATTTCTGCGATCACAGAGGCGTTGGAGATTTCAAAGGAGGAGCTCGTCGCAGCGTGTAAGACAATAATAAATTTCGGTCGTGCTATGTGGCTTTCAAGCAAAACAGGTCTGAAAACGGAGATTTGCAGCTACTGCGAAGATGAAGTTACCCCTCAAAACATGTTGATTTTGTTGCACTAATTGAAATGAATTGGATTTAGATTTGTCTATCTCATTCACTAATTTTTGCCTCTTCTAGCTTTTCCCTATAACGTTTTCGGAGCTTTGCAATTTTTTCATCCACGTCCACTCGCTTGGAAAAAAATGACCACGGCTTCCCCATATTCATTGCTTTTTTAATAATCTCATTGGTGTTCTCTGCTGTCACGTGATCCCCTAAACGTTCCACAAATCGAAATATTTCGTTGTACATTTTTAGTTTCATTAGATCTCGCTCAAATTGATTGAACAGCTGCAGCATAATGCGAATCAGTACATTGGGGCTGTCAAAACTGAAAAAAATGCAGTCCCAGATCCGTAGCGTGAACGTCGTCGTGAAACTTCCGCCAACGAAGAGAGAGACAAACCAACTATTCACTATTACCGCGGCCTGAAACTCCAATTTTCTAAAATGGGTGTGAAGCGCAGGTGTGAAGTCCCGCAAAAGATGTTCAAAGACGAGAACATCAGCATGAATGTCGAGCATCGTCGGGGAAAAATAGTCGCTGGGAACGGAATTAATCATCGCAATTGCCACATTGAAGCTCTCGTTCTCGTCGAAGAAGATGGAAATCATTCCGACGATGAAATTAAGGCCTTGACAGTAGCCAATTTGCGGAAGAGACAATGCAATTTGTGTCAAAACTTTCGTGAGTTTGTGCAGTCCTTCTGATCCGGGTTTGAATTTTTCATGGTTGGGAAATGTACGGTCGACGTCGTTTGCAATCTGGGTTTTAATGTCGTCAGGAATAATTTGTGTTTCGGTGTCGAAAATTGGAGGGTTTGGATGTGTTTTTTGTGACCGTGATGAATTGATGAGTTGTGTCCACACACTCGGTCGGAATGCTGCTGGAAATCCTTGATACGCTAGGTTAGCGAAACTAACAGGGAGGAGCAATAGCTCCATAGCAGCGAACCCTTGTTCACTTGTTGGGTGATGGATATTCTGAAGCCCCCCAATTGCCCCCAGGGAGTTTACGAACTGTTTATCCGCATTCTCTTTTTTTTTAAGGTTAGCTCTACTCAAGGTTGTTGAAGGCGACGACTTGGTGGTGACAAAGCCATAGAGATCCATGAATGGTCTTGGAATTAAGGAAAGGAAAATAAGAAAAAAATTTGTTTCGGTGTTATCAAAAAAGATGAAAAGAGTTAACCCGTCATTGTAAATATATAATATTGCTTCAACATTTAATAGTCCCCACCCCCTTCCCCATTGACAACGACCCAGAATCGTCAGAATCGTGGTGCTCAACCACCATGCTCAATAAGTGATGTCAACAGCTTCTCCTCACTCCCTCTCGTTGTTAATCCCCTCCTCGCACACGCCCCCTTCAACTCGCTCAACGTGAAGTCACACCAGTAGAACGGCTCATCCGCGTATTCCTTCAAACGCTTCAAGATCGACTGCTTGCTGCCTTCGCTCAAAAGTTTCTGGTCCCTGCACTCGGCACTCAACCAAATTTCGTCCCGCTCCGCCAAAAAATCGTAATATATTTTCTTGTTTTCACGGCGGTTCTCCTCGATTCGCTGGATTAAGTCGCCCTTGTTCCCACCAACTTTCAGTTTCTCCTGCTTGCAGACCAGCTTGAGCGCTGGAACGGTCATCGCCTCCAGATCGTGCAGGGTCAGGAAGCGATTCTCCAGACGACCTGGGCATGGATTCTCGACTCCCTCCGCGTTCTGGCACGAGGCGATGTTGATACAGTGCTGGATCTCACAGCCCTCGACGTGGCATTCAGCAATCTTCAGTTGGCACAGAGGGTTCGTCGTCCCAACGCACCGGTAGCAGAAATGTCCCTCGCAGTACTCACAGAAGTAACAGTCACCATCATCACATCTGAAGCATATTTGCTCTTGACAGCCCGAGCAACGGGTGTAATCGTATGTTTTGCCACACCCACTAAAGCAATATGTACCACCGTCGCAGTCGCACATGTCGAGACAGTTCTCGCAGAGCACTTTATTGCAATTCTCGCACTTGTGCTCTTCGACTTGGCAACAGACAGTTTTATCACCACAGTCTTCACACTCCTGAGTGGTGTTTAGGGTCTTAATATTCGTTATGCCCATGGAGAATGTAGCGAAGAAACATTCGTGAGTGGCGCATGCGTAATCGCTAAAATGGAGATCATGTAGGGGGATATCGAAGCTCTTCGTTAGCGATTTACTGCAGGCGATGAACAGTGTGAAGTCGGACACGAGAAGGTAGGGGAAGAGCTCATCATAGAGAATCTCGAGGGGGAGGCAATCAAATATTGTATTAACCACAACATTTTCAACCTCCCCAATAGTCTTCTCCATATTCTCCTCAGTGGGTTCCTCAGTCGCTGCCAATTTCGCCTCTGCCCTCGCCTTGGCGTCGGCCGCTTTTGCCATGTTCCTTTGTGGTTATATCAGCAGCAATATTGGGCAAAATCCAAAGGTGCAAAGGTGAGAAGGTCGAAAGGTCTAGGTGAAATTTTCCCTGATGGTGCTATGTCGATATCAATGTCGCTCCAGGTGTCCAGAGCAAATGTGGACACAATAGAACTATGAAACGTTCACGAAAAGAGAAAAAAAAAAAAAAATTGAAATTTGTTTTCAAAAGTTGACTTAGAATATACTATACATAATAGATTAAACGAGGAATGAATGAATTGGGTTCAAGCGACAAAATTCTTTTCTTTTAAGTATCGTCACATCTTTCTTCACTTCCACTTCACTCGGCAAATTTAAGAAAATCGTCTTCGCGCTCGTCGGGGCCCATTTTCATTCCCTTCCCCCTCGGAAACTCCTTGTCCAACACTCCCTTGCCCCTCGCGATATTGTATTGGTCCAAGCAGCCTGCCACCCTGCTCTCCATCGTTTTGCTTTTTGCCGTATTCTTGGGCTTGTTCCCACTCATCATTTTGGCAAAGAATCCGTGAGGGGTGGCCTCAATCTTTCCCGTGGCCCAATCCAGCACGTCGAGCGTTTCTCTGGTCTTGATAATTCTATCGTCTATGTTCTTCTCCTCGCAAGTTCTCTGGATGCTTCGCTTGATGGGATCTTTGATCCGCCCCGAAGTTACCTTGATGCAATTGCGATTTGGGACCAGCGGGTCGTATTCACTCTCGATAATGATATCTCTGAAAACGCTCCCCTTTGCATTTGTTACTTCCAGGAACTTGTCAAAATGCTTCAGCTTCTCGCTGTGGATGGATTTATATGATCTCTTGGATAGCTGGTCGTCAATGGCCGTTGAAATGGTGCCGTAGACCTCCTCGTTCCAGGTGTCGTACTGCTTCTTCTTTTTCACGAGCTTGGCGTCAGAGCTATTCTTGAGCCAGCGGCCAACATTCGATGCCAGCGCCCGACCCTCGACCAGATCGTTCTTGAGCGCCCGGAAGTTCTCCTCCTTCCTCTGGGCGTTCACGCTTATTCTCTCACGAACTTTCCTGCTGTTGTCCATCATCTGCTTGTCGACTAATATCTTGTGCTGGAGGTAGCGCTTTTCTCGAATCATGTCATGTTCAAGCTCGCGCTCCCGCTGCTCCCGGCGAGCAAGCGACCGCATGTAATCGGACCGAACTTCGTGCTGGGTGGTTTGGTTTGTTGCAGGCTCGTCGTCGTTTTGGAAGAGGGAGTTGAAGAGTTGTTCATTTTTTATTTGCACAAAGGAGGGGGGGGAAGCTTGGGTCATGAAGGATGAAGCCATAGTTGGGATTGGATTAGAATAGTGATGAATGGGAAGAGAGAGTTCGGGATGTTTTTTAAAGGGTGAAGATCTGGGTTTGGTTGTTGGAGTTTGGAGTTAACCGACCCAGAAAAAAAAATAAGTTGATTTTTTATTTGTTTCTCCAATCTACCGACACTAGAGGCATGGCGGACTCTCCCACCTCCCTAAATCCAGCTAATCAAACACAATCGGATTTATCTAATAGAAAGAAAGCTCGTCGCAAATCGTCATTAGCAAATATCCATGCACCTGCCCCTATCTCCCAGGAGGACATCGTCCAAGGTACTACAAGCGCTTGGATGAATCCTCTCATCAAGAGTGTGAGCGAATTCACGGCTATTCATGGGTCCCACGAGCTTCGCATGAACAAGCAGCACCAATCTTGGGTGACACCCGGATTCCTGTATCCCAAAAAGGAGTCGACCGAGCTTTCACCCAAGCCAGAATCCTCCAATTCTTCCTCCACCCCCCCCGCCAGGCGAAACACGGCCATCGCAATGACATCGCTACAGGAAAACCTAAAATTCGTTTTGGTTGGAGACGTTTACATCAGACGCTTCATGAAGTCCGGCGACGCAGTTTTTCGAGTGACGAAAATTGAGGGTCAATTTGCCTACGATAAAAACGGCACGGTTGTAAAAATTAGCGAGCTGCTGACAGCAACACGCTACGAGAATTTGTTCGTTGGTGAGCAAGGTGGCGCCGACCCTAACAACAATTCGATTCAGCACCTCCATTTCCAGGAAGATTTCAATGAATACGAGGACAAAAAGTACAGTCGGGTGGAAGGGGTGGAAGGGGTGGAAGGGGTGGAAAGGGTGGGGGAAGGGGATGAGCAAGGGGAAGAACAAGAGCACGGGGAAGAGGAAAAAGACTACAGCAACAAGTACTTCGGTAAGAGTTTCAACATGGGGATGAGTGGGGGCGATTCAGTTGGCAGCGTGGATAACGTTAATTCGGACGAGGAATGGGGCGACGAAAACAGCGTATACGACAAGGATATTGGAGTGGGGGTGGGCGACACGGACAAGGTGTACGTGGGATCAAGTTCGTTCGCCGCGAAGAGCCTCTTCTTTGACAGGTACAGGGTCTACGCGGACGAAACAAAAATTACGGCGATTGCGAATCCTCCAAAGCTGCAGAGCATTAGAACGCTGTCTCCTAAAATGAGCTTGGCGCCGATCCTGTCGCCGAACAAGAAGGTCAAGATGGGACTAGCAGCATCGGCATCAACCACTGGATTGTTGGGGGGGACTGGAAGTGGAGGAGGCAGTGGAGGAGGCAGCAAATTTGCAATGAGCACTAGCAAGTCAATGACAACCTTTGGAACCACCGTCGACAAGTCAATGAACCCCGAGACAATAAAAAATTTACTGGAAATCTCCCAGACGGACCCGTCGACGTTGCTCAACGACGCAATTCGCGAGGCGAGGTACAACCCCTCGGGGGAGATAAGCAAGAACATGCAGTCCAATGATGGCGACGATGAGGTTGAAAACGATTTTTTGAAAGATGAGACTGGCGAGGAGGTTGAATTTGGAACACTGGGCGGAAACACCTTAACTTCGACTAACGCGCTACGAAAACCCAGCTACAGCTGGGCGCAGAGTTCACCCCACCCGTTGGAACTTGATCAGAGTTTCTTGAACGACAGCAACTCGAGGCCGACCACGGGGTCTTTCGGGTACTTGGACACTTGCAACAAGAAGAACGTTACGCCATGGAGCCTCATGACAAAATGCGAGTCTGGCTCTGGCGGCGAGAGTAAATTGAACCTGCGGGGGTTGAGCATCGGAAAAGATTTTGGCAACGCGCTGAGCGTTGGGCTCAAGAGCCGCAGCATGGACTTTCTTCAGCGAATCGATTTTAGCGGCAACAGGCTCAGCGGCGAGAATGTCGAGAGCCTGCTCGAAAGTCTCAGCGGGAAGGCAGTAGTTGGACTCGACCTCAGCGACAACAGCGACATGAAAAACTTGGGTGGCCGGGCGGTGGTAGAATTTCTCGACAACAACATTCTGCTGAAGGAGGTGAGCGAGCGAAGCGAGCGAGCTTTGAGGAAAACGAGAATACTCGCGATGAATCCCGCAAAATGGCTACAGACGGCTACATCCACTACTAAATTAACCCACTCAATTCTTTTGACTCGCTTTCACTCGTTTTGCTCTTGCTTCATTAAAAATGCGCCTCGCTTTCGCTCGGCGCAGCTCAAGTTGAAAAATTGTGTCTTGGGGGACGAAATTATTGGGGGACTAATCGGCGTAATGTTAGAGAACATGAAGGGCTGTAAGATCAACAATTTGGATCTGGGGGGGAACTTAATAAGCGGGAAGGGAAAATGCGCA
>Ga0302116_1001782_pt1 | contig 12915 bp, 13 predicted proteins | sample AG5_SCM_MG_FD_203124 | JGI IMG/M metagenome (GOLD analysis project Ga0302116, IMG submission 203124) | Marine microbial communities from Western Arctic Ocean, Canada - AG5_SCM | ecosystem: Environmental > Aquatic > Marine > Oceanic | place: Canada: Western Arctic Ocean | collected 2017-10-01 | reverse complement strand
TCCTCCAAACAACTCTCCCAAGTCAAGAGCAAGCTGCTAGTAATGTGGTCCGAGCGAGAAAATTTAGTCAACCGCGCTCAGCTGTATTTTGACGACTTGCGGATGAAAAAAGCGCTGCTAAAGGGTGAGAAGGAGGGGGCCGATCGTCACTTTCGGAGGACGAAGGGCCAGAAGAAAGCCGAGAAGAAGGTGAGCGAGCGAACGCTACAGCCACACACATCCACATCCACATCCACATCCACATCCACATCCACATCCACATCCACACTAACCCACTCAATGCGCTTCGCTTCGCTCGGCGCCGGCGCAGATCACACGCCACTGCAAGAACTACTACGAGAAGGTGCTGCTGACCCGGAGCAAGGTCCCGAAGCACGGGTTGACGAACGACGAGAGGTGGGACCGCTTGGTCGAGTACATGGATTTTGTTTTTAATGAGGTTAAGGTGAGCGAGCGAAGTGAGCGAGCTTTGAGGAAGACGAGAATGCGAGCCACTGCCAATTACATTCGTTTTGCTGACTCGCTCCCACCTGCTCCATTAAATATGCGCCTGGCTTCTCTCGGCGCAGCACTTGATGCAACTGATCCAGAACCGGAAACCGCCTGGGAAGTATGCGCTGAGCTGCAGCAAGGTTCACCAGATCACGCTAATCGTGGAGAAGCTGAGGTCAGCGGGGATCCACAAGGAGATTAAGGAGTGTCTGAACAAGTTCAAGCCGATATATACGAGGGTGAGGGCGGCGGACGTGACCATGAAGAGCCAGTTGAAGCCCGGGAGCGCGGAATTGATGGAACTAGTGTCGCTCGGGGTCACGGTCACCGAATGCCAAAACAGAGTAAAGAGGATGGAGCTGAACTTGATCAACGAGGAGAAAGAGAATAGCGGTGTTGGTGGGGGGGGGTCGGGGAAGAAAACCCTGCTGAGCGGAATTCTAACCCCGAAGCAGAGGGAGCTGCAGGAAGTGACCGAAATGAGCCGTGAAGCTGGTGATCGAGCGAAGCGAGTGAGCCTTGTGACAAATGAGTGCGAGGCGACGACTAACCCACTCCTAAACCACTCTCTTGTGTCTCGTGCTTCGTTAAAAATGCGCCTCGTTTCGCTCGGCGCAGTGAAGAAAATGGTGAACAACAGCGATGCGGCGTTCCGGAGGATGGCGATGATGGGTAAGTTCGGCAAGAGTAGCCGAGCTAAGGAGGAGCGAGCGGCGCTGTTCGTCCAGGCGGTGTGGAACTACAAGATGATGAAGACGATCGGTCGCAAGGTAAAGAGGATCAAGGTGAGTGAGCGAGCGAAGCGAGCGAGCCTTTTGGAAGACGAGCATTCTCACGATGAAGTGCGCGAAATGGCTACATACATTATGGCTGCGTCCACTTCTAAGCTAACCCACTCAATTCGTTTGGCTCGCTTCACTCTCGTTTCGCTCGTCCTTCACTAAAAATGCCCCTCGCTTCGCTCGGCGCAGCTCATTGAACTGTCCCAGGCGAACTGGCGGCGGCGCCACGCCCAGAAAGTAATCAACGCCATCCGCGTCCAGCGCTGGCTCCGGCACATTCGGGCAACGGCGATCGTGATGATTCGGGTGAACACCTCCCTCCGCAGCCTCCGCCGGGATCGGGCCGCAAGGCTAAAGGTGACCGAAAAGGTCAAGAAGAAGTTCGACAAGATTTGGGACGTTGCGAACGAGCGGTACTTGTACAAGGTGAGTGAGCGAAGCGAGCGAGCCTTGAGGAAGACGAGCGTGCGAGCCTCAACTAAACTAACGTCATTCCACTCATTTACATTCGTTTTGTTCACTCGCTCCCCCCCACTGCTCCATAAAAAATGCGCACAATCTCGCTTCGCTCGGCGCAGCACAAGTTCCTTCCTGGGGCGGGCTCGACGGAGAAGCCCGGGATACTGGGGGAGGACGACGACGTGCTGACGCCAAGGGCGAAGAGGAGGCAGAACTGGGCGATGGCGACGGGGGGAAGGGAGGCCATCAACGAGCCTGAGGCGGCAGCCGTCATCATCAAGTTCATGAGGCTGACGTTTTTCACCGACGCTGGTGGCTTCAGAATTAGCCAGCAGTGGTACGGGTCTCAGTTCAAGCGGCTGACGGAGGTGGAGGCCGTGCTGGTGCTGCAGAAGGTCGTGAGGACCCAGGGGGAGAGGTGGGGGGGGTGGGAGAGGTTCGGGAAAAGGGACAGCCACACGGATAAGTCGATGCAGAGGAGGTTTAAGGAGGAGGAGAAGAGTTCCAATTCGGTTACGATCAAGAGCAAGGGTAAGGCGGGGGGCGTTCCCGCTCACTTGATGGCTGGCTTTAGCCGCAGCAAGGCGAAGGCGATTGTGCCGCTCAACGTCACGAGCGTGTACGCGGGGACGTTCTGGAGGGAGGGGGCGAGGGAGAGCAGGGCGGACGGGAGGAGGAAAGACAAGAGGAGGGAGGACGCGGAGAGGAGGAAGGATGAGAGGAGGAGGGAGAGGAAAAAGGAGAGCGGAGCGGGGGGGGATAAATCAAATAAGAGTAAAGGGTTTGCGAACTTCTTTACGGCAGGGATGGCGAGCAAGGAGGACATGGAGGCTGAGGAGAGGGAGAGGGAGAAGGAGAAGGAGGAGAAGAAGAAGGAAAAGGAACGCACGACAACCGCCAACAGCTTCGAGCGGGGAGGAGGGGGCAACGTTCTAGTGGTGGGTGATAATTTTTTCGCCCACCTCGACACTTTTGATTTGGAGAAGGAGAGGGAGAAGGATGCGGATGCGAGGGAGTTGGAGTACAAGGCAAAAACTAAATTAGGTTTAGAAACAGAAACGAACGAAGAGAGAAAAAAGGAGGGGAGGAAAACAATCCAGTGGAAGGTGGACGCAGATGAATCGAAATCGAAATTGAATTCAAAGAGCACCACCTCCATCAATCAAAACGAGATAGCCTTCCTCGGGGGCAGCAAGAAGTCGGAGGATAGGAAGGAGGAGGACGAAGCTCCGAACGAGGACGAGGACTTGGATTTCTTGGCAGGAAAGTTGGCTGACGATGCCTTCACCCACCTTGAATTTTCGTAATGAATTGTATTTTAGAAAATGCAAATTTTTCTTATCTATCAGCGAACGAACTCACGCCTGCACCCATCCCGTTCATGTTGTTGGTCATTCCCTCTAACAGTAGTTCTGCTTGAATCTCGGTTGCTCCCCCAAGATCTCCACTGGCTTGTCGAATCCTCATCATTCGTATTTTCAGCTCCTTGCCGCTCTCCTCGCACTCCACAGCCTCCGCCTCGCTCAGATCCCCCTCGTCGACGTTCAGCGCATAGTCGTACAATTTGCTCAACTTGACCATGCCCAATACGCTTAGCTCCATACTCTTCACCTCGTCGCTCCATGCCACCAACGCGCTGAAGAGCTCCTTCGCGTAGTGAAAATCCTCCATGTACCTTTTCTCCCTGTACTGCTCAAACTTGAGTTCGCCAATCTGCAGCATGCACACCGCGAGCCCGTCTGCGCCGAGCGAAGCGAAGCGAGGCGCATTTTTAATGAAGCACGAGCGAACCAAACCAAGCGAGCCAAACAAATACGAATTGAGTGGAATAATGTTAGTTTAGTAGTGGATGTAGCCATTATGTCTGCAGCCATTTCGTCGCGAGATTCATCGCGAGTATGCGTATGCTCGTCTTCATCAAGGCTCGCTCGCTTCGCTCACTCACCTCCCCTTCGCTCTATCTCGCACCTCTGCATGCAGGCCTCGTAGGTTGCTATGGCCATCTTCTTGTCGTTCGTGTTGACGCAGCACACCGCTAGGGCTGACTTGTACAAGATAGTACTGCTCGCATCGTACTTTGCTTCGCCCCCCTCCACCAAAACCAGCTCTATGTTCCTCTTGCCGATCTCCCACTGTCCGTACAGCATCAGCAAAATGTTCTTGTTGAGGTCAAGGGAAATTTCGCTCTTGTGGATAAAATTTGACAGTTTCTTGGCGGCCGGGTTAGAGTCTCCACTGCCCATCGATCGCTCCATTTGCAACGCGATTGCATCCTTCTTCTCGTTGATCTCGTAAAGTAAATCCCGGCACTGGTCGAAGTACTGGTTTCCGCGATACATGCTGCCGTCCCGCAAGGAGAGCAACACGCCAATGTATATCAAGCTATTGGCTCGAATCTCTCTCGACACAACGTTGACCGAGTCAATCTCCTCGCTGTGCGCTGCGATCTCGAGAATCTGAGTAAACAGCGCGATCCCCTCGTCGAGCGACTTGAGCATGGTGAACAGCTTCTTGTCGTTGAGGATGTTTGTTCCCCGAGAGCCAAACTTGTCACGCTCTTTTGACAGAAATACCTCGCGCAGAATGAGAACGTGGCGAAGTAAGCCCGATCTGCGAAAGAATTCGCGCTGCTGGCTTAAAAACGAGCCGAAATTCTTGTCAAGTAGGCCGGCTTTGGGCAGCCCCATGAAAAATTCAGGGAGCTTGTGGAGGTTAATCTGCAGGTGCAGCTGGACGTTCACCAGGGCGAGAGAGTAGAGGGTCTGAGCCTCCATCAGGTCGTTGCCGAGATCCTTGGATATCTTGATTTGCTTTTTGAAAGCATTGCAGGCCAAGGGAAGTTTTCCCCATAGCTTATACGTTACACCAATTCCCCCAAACGCTGCAGCAAGCGAGGTTAGCACAGCAGGATCGCCAGCCGTGAGGTTGAGGATGTCGCGCAGCTCGGCGATCTGCTGCTTGTACGAGGCGAAGCTGAAAATAAATAAAATTATTATTTGTAAGCGAGTTGAGTTTGTCGCTCCCCCTCCTCCTCCTGTTTCTCCTCCTCCTCCTCCTCCTTCTCGTCGCTCACCTCTCTGAGTAATTGCCCATCTCCTTGTAACAGACGCCGAGTCGCCCGTGGGCTATCGCGACTTCCCGCTTGTCGAAATTCGCCTCCGCGTTGTCCAGATATTTTTTGTACATCAGTGACGCGTCCCCGTGCCTTTTCATCGCCTGAAGTGCCATTCCCGTACCGTAGAAGGCTCGCATTTCTCCCTGGTGGTCAAATATCTGGTGCGCTAAGTTCTGCTGCAAGCTGTGGCACGTTTCAGCTTCCAAATAGTGCTTCATCACGTAATGTATCCTCCCAAGCTGGTGGAGAAGATTCACCTCAACTGTCCGGTCACTCGTAACTTGTCGCACCAGTTCCAACTGCTCCTCCATCAGATCGGCAGCCTGGTCAAACTTTTTTCCCCTGATGCACAGCTCAACGAGCTCGTTGTACAAGTTCATTTTGTGCTCGCTGCTCGTTTTGCCTCCCGTGTGCATGTGAATCGCAAACAGCATTGCCTTCTCCAGCATCCCGATGGCGATTTCAGGAGATCTCAATTTGATCCTCATGGCCTCCTCGAAAAGCCTGTAGGAAGGGTGGGCCATGAGCTGGTCCACATCATGTTGATCGTGGATGCTGATTTCTATTTGGTCGTTGTTATTCCCCGCGGAGCCATTTAGATCGTGTGTTTCCGCAAACTCAACAATCTCCCGGCATTTCTTGTTGAGCTTCTCCTTGAATTTTAGTCGGTCCCGGTTGGACGTCGTCATGCGAGGCACGAATGTCTGCACGCCGCGCGAGAGGCCGAACCGTCTTTTGAAAATCTTCTTTTTGCGAGCTGCGCGCCGAGAAATTGGTTGTTAGTTAGTAGTGGCTCGTATTCTCAACTTCCATAATCCTCGCTCGCAACGCACCTTGAGTTTGGCTTCTCGTGTGACTGAAATTTGGGGGCACCGGCGACATCATGTTGGTGGTGGCCGGCGAGCTGCCCATGTTCGTGTTCGTGTTCATGTTCATGTTGTGCATTGGCGAGTTGGGGTCGCTCTCGTCGATTTTGGAAAATCCGCCTTCGTCGACGCTGTTGTTGTTGAGTAACTCGTTCTCGATATTGATGACACTGTCGTCAATCAGCATCAAATCGTTGTTCAGCTGCGTTTCGGGCGAGAACTTCAACTTTCCGAGCAAAAGCGCCACGGACATGATGGAGTTCGTGGCTGAGTGAGCCGTGTTCGCAAACTCGTTTTGGGCTGTGGAAAGGAAATCCTTCTTCTTTTGCCTTTCCGATTCTGCGCAGAGTGATAATGCAATAACAGTTTAGGTTTGTGGCTCGTATTTGTCGTATTTTACGTTTCGCTCCCTCACCTGCGAGCGTTGATTGGGTTTTTGGGGTCATGTTGTTGGTCGAAGCAGAATTGCTTGGGTTTTTGTTTGGATTTGGGTGTGAGGGTGAAATGTCATCGCCGCCGTCGTCATTATTATTGCTTTGGCCTTCTTCCAGGTCGCTGGGGTCGACTCGCGCCTGCCCTCGATCGAAAATCAGACCGAGGAGCTCGGACCGCTTTTCTTGTTCAGTCTTGGGCTTGATTTGCCCTCTGCTGTTCGCGGATGTGCTGCTACCAACGATGAACTGCATGGCATGGTTGGGAAGAAAAGAATCCACAGTTTCCGCGTCCGCAAATTCAATCGTCTTTCCGGTCCAATTGTCAATGATGGATGAAGTTCTGTTGGAACTTTTCGCCGCCGTTGAGATGTCCGCGCTGCTCCGCTGCGCTCTAAAAACGTTGGGCTTGCAGTTAACTGCTCGGTTGGGCATTTCGTATAATTTGTACAAGGAATCCAGGCGGACCTCAGTTCGCAATATAAGATTCAGTTTGATCTCAGAATTCCAGTCCAGCAGCTCTTTCCGGCAACCCTCTGCGTAATTCTCCTTTATCAGCGTGTCGCTGGCCTCGGTGAACTGATCGACAGTGAGCTCACTTTCGAAGTCCAAGTCCATCATATCGAAAAGAATCTTTTCAATGTGCTGAGCGGTGAGGTGAGAGGAGAAGAGGGGTAAGTGGATGTGTGTGATGCGGCGAGCGAGCGCAGCGAGCGAAGCTGCGTCCATCATGCCGAGCGCAGCGGAAAGCCGAGCGCAGCGGAAGGCCGAGCGCAGCGGAAGGCCGAGCGCAGCGCAGCGGAAGGCCGAGCGCAGCGGAAAGGGTGGGGGGGTCTTCCCCCCTCCACAACCCAAAGTATAATTTCGTGGCTGGCTCACCTTCGATGTCAACTTTCTGCACAACTTTGAATCTCTCAAAAAAACCATAAAGGCATCGAGGGAAATTGTTTTTGAATTCGGCTCGCTCCACTGGGTGACGTAAATATCGAAAATATCGGTGAGGGTGGCCTCAAGCTTGGTGAGGGCACCCAATAAATCATCTGTTGGTGTCAAGGATCCGTCTATGTCGAAAATGTCCTCTTCGCCCTCCCCAAAGAATTCCTCGTTGTCGCCGTTGGCGAGCTGTATTTCATTGTAGTCTCTCTTCATTGATTGGAGCAGGTTGTCGAGAAGGTGGTGGAGAAGATGGTTGGAGTAGTTGGGGTTGGGGTGGGGGTTGGGGTTGGGGTTGGGGTTTGAGTTTGAGTTTGGTGCATACACGATGGATTTGGTTTTTGCCTTGTTATTGTCGTTGTAAAATGACCCTCCAGATTGGGCTTCAGGACCAAGAGTTGCAAGAGCGTCTGCCATGGCATCCTCCAAGGTTCTCGTTTTTTTAGTTGAGTTTCTTGCGTTACTCTTCATACTTACAGCCCTTAACCTTTGATTTTTCTTCTGCAGCAACACGTCCTCCTTGCTAACCTTTGCGATCATGTTCTGGTGGGCAATGGCGAGGATCGAAGTTTTGAACTCTTCGTAAGAGAGCTCAATCGTCGCGACCCTGTTGGCCACTATTGCTGCGTGCATGTAAGCCTCGATGAAGTCGTTCTCAAGGAATAAGTCGAGCGAGATTTGGTGTTTTCGTTTTTGGCTTTGGGAGTTTATATCGGGGGGCACGGGAGTAGAACTCTGCGCCGGCGCCGAGCAAAGCGAGGCGAGGCGCATTGAGTGGGTTAGTTTGGTAGTGGATGTAGCCGTCTGTAGCCATTTCGCGGGATTCATCGCGAGTTATGCTCGTCTTCATCACCTGTACGCGGACTTCATGATTTTCATCATTTTGAGGGGCATTCACGCTGGCTGGTTCTGTCGATGTGTCGACGGCAACGACTGCGCTCGCCGCCGCAATTGCCTCCTCCTTGCGGATTTTCTCCAGTGTATTATTGTAGTTTTCCCTTAACTTTGCCATCAGATATTGGAACTCGCCAGGCAGGGGGTTGTCACCGATCGCGTTAAGCAGGTATCGAACGTTGGTGGTCATTTCCAGGAGGGTTTTTGCCTTGGAGTTTTTGTTGATGGAGGTGGAAAATTGCTTTCGCTGTTCCTTGTCATTGTTTTTGTTTTTGACGTTGTCGTTGTCGCTCTCATCATCACTCTCTTCAACCAAACCCCTCGTCAAAGCCTGCCGACTCAAACTCGACATGTTACGGAACAGATGCCTCAGTTTGAAGCAATTCTCCCGAAGCAGGGTCGGAAATTCTATTTCCTTTTTAGCCTCAGCATCGTTCCTCTCGTCGTTAGTCTGGTGGTGGTAGTAGCCGCCACTGCCAGAGCCAGAACCACCATCGATGTAGTCGTCACGCTCGTGCTCGTCTTTCACGACGACCACTTTCTCTCTAGTTTTGTCGGACGACACGCTGAGAAAAATCCGCATCAGGTTGAAGTTGTTGCTGACGTCGTTGCCAATCGAGTCGGGGAAGACACCGTGGTCGAACATGAAGTTCACGAAAGAATCCCAGTTCATGAACGATTCCTCCGCGGCCGGAGCGTTGTAAGAATTTTTGGAGCTTACGGAGCCACGGCGAGTCGTCATGGTGCTATTCATAACTGGTTGTTTAAAATTGGAATTGAAGTTGGAATTGGCCGTTGCGATTCCGCAATACTTTTGGAAACGGGGGTAAAGGTCATCTTCGCAGCGAAAAAATTGGGACGCGATGGATTGAAGGTCTATGTAGTCTAGCCAGTTGAAGGATTTAAGGAGGGCGGGAGGGAGGCCGTTGGATGAAGAGAGAGGGGGGGGCTCCAATATATTATTGCTGTTGCCTTTGCTGGGAAACCGCTGAGCAACTAGAGTGTGCAAGTTGCTGATTGATGATATTTGGAGGGTGCGAACAAGAATTTTCAGCGAAGGGTTCGTTGTTGGGGAGTTGAGGGCTTCGGTGCTGATGGATTCAAAGGTTTTTGCAACAGGTTTTTTGTTGGCTGAGGAGAAGGTGTGGAATGGATGTGATGGGTGGGAGGATGAGGAGGAGGAGAAGGGAGATTTGGGGGAGAAGGGGAGAGAACTGGGCGACTGCGTTGCTCCCTGCCTTGGCTTAAACGACCGTCCGCCTGGAGTTGGAAAAGCTTTGGGAGAAAAGGAAGAGTTTAGGTTTTTGTTGGGGGAATGGGGGGAATGTGGGTTTTGTTGTCGATGAGTTTGCTTATTGAACATGATGTGATGTATATTTGGTTGCCAAAAGGCTGGTTGCCAAGTTGGTTTGTGAAACTGCTTCACGCAAAAATTAAAATTTATAAGATATTTGTTTGGAACGGCAACGCATATCTGATTACCAGACGGACACATTTATTACTTCCCACTCCCAAAACCTACATAAATAAAGCGTGGCAACCTTCACTCCTAGTTCCCAGAACGTCCAAACCCATAATTTTCCCATGTTTGGCGACACATTCGGTTCAAGCAATACCGACTATTCCAAGGGAATGCTGTATTCAGTGAGAAACAGTTACACTCCAAAAGGGACGGACGAGCATGAAAACGTAACGCTAGCTCCGCCCGACAACATGTTCCTCTCACGAGCCCAAGCCAACAAGAATTCTCGAGAGGTGAGTAATTCTTGCTGTTATGTGGCTGCTTCGCGCACTCACACGTACACACATATCTGTCATGTGGCGCAGATTAAACTCGACAAGGACCTCTCTGGCGTGCTGAACTTCGGTTCGCCGGACAAGTCAAATGGGCAGAACGAATTCAATAAGCACGAGCTGGAGCTCATAGGCGAGAAGAAACACAAGGGCAGCACGAACAAGTTTGATAGGAATGGCAAGAGAATCCAATTTGAAGAGGCAAATGAGGACGACGCGGATTCCGCGGACAAATTGGCTCTGCCAACAATCGCGTTGATAAGTTCGTTCGGCAATCGGCAGGATTCAAAGCAGCAGAAGCTGAAGGAGACCGCGAGGAAGAATGCCGAGAAGAAGAAGAAAGAGGCGTTGAGGCTAATTGAGAGGGCAAAAATGAATCAGTGGTCGCCAGCAAAACAAGCAGGGTGCAAATTCTTTCAGAACAACCACACCGGCGAAGCCACTACTGACAACCCGGCAATAGAGAGAGAGGAGGGCGTGGCGTTCAAGGATCTGGCGGTGTGCAGGGCGCGGATAAGGGAGGGGGAAGGCCATGGGGAACAGGCGGTTGCGACTGGCGCGATGGTATATGATGAGGTGCGAGGGGATGTATTAAGTTTGTTGGAGCTGTTAGAGCAAACATCATCATCAAAATAATTTGAAATTTTAGCTTCCTACGACCTTTAATTTGTTTCTTCTTTTTCAGCAGGCCTCAGGCTTTGATTAATGTTACAGCCCTCGCACCACTCGCAAGGCGTGATGGTATTTGCCGGGTGGTTCTCGTGGCAGATACAGCAACAGCCGAGTTCGGCAGGAGCAGACCAATTTTCATCGTTGGGATCAATGTTGTCGAAGTATTGGGAAATCGAGACTAGCTCGCTTGTGCTTGTGTTTGTGCTTGTGTTTGTGTTTGCCCCTCTCTTCTCTATGCACTCTCTCGCGAGCTCGGTAAAATCAAATTCCGCTGGCACTGGGATCAAAATTTTCTTCGCCTCGATGCAAGCGTTGACCCAACCATCCAAGTCAATTACGCGGCAATTTCGCTTGATGGCCTTGCGAACCTTTTGGGTCATCCCCTAAGCGAGCCAAAAAATTGAGAATAATGTCAGTTTAGTAGTGGATCGTATTCTCGTCTTCATCAAGGCTCGCTCGCAGTATTCGCTCGCTCACCTCAACGGCCGACTTGCGAGCGAGCAGGAAATCCAAAGACTTTGAAACTGTCTCAATAACATTTGCGCCAAGAGAAATTAGTTTCGCTTTTTGTGATAAGTAAGAATCTTCCGGATTCTCATGCTGGAGCCCGTTCGAGATTGTTGTTATTGTAAACGTTTTCCCCTTGAACAGGTTTGATTTGGGTTTGGGGGAGGTGGAGGTGGGGGTAGGGGTAGGGATGGGGGAGGTGGGGATTTCTCCGCTGCTGCCCTTTCCCACACCTCTTTTATTCTTCTTCTTCTTTTTACTTGGGGCAGCTGTCAGCCAATCACTTCCGAAACCCGAGCTTGGCTTTGTAGGTTGGGCCAGAGTTTCATCGAGCTTTTTCACTAACTCGTTCGCTAAATCTTTGGGGAGATCAGCAATAGAGTTAACACCCACGTGAGAATTGGTCGAAAGGTCAGGGTCATCATCGTAATCGTCGTTCATATTTTTTCTTTTACGTCGAACCCGACAGGCGTGACCACCATCTCCTCGTGGCATCGTGTAGTGTTGAGCTCTAAATTGGCGTGCGTGTGTGTTTTGTGGACAGTACCTCCTCCGCACGAATATACATGGCCTTTATGCTCAAAAATTTTGCTAAATTTCCAATTAACCTATCTTCACTTCGCCGATTACAGAAGTTGAATTCACAACGAGCGCCGGTACACAGTTCACAGTCACCAACGACTAAGCCCAAAGGACACAGAATGAAATCCCCACGGCCCTGTGAAGGCTGCTGCAAAGCAAAGTGCAAATGTGATCGTACGATTCCCTGCGCTAGATGCAAACGGTTGAAGTTGACCTGTAGAGCTTCGGGTGAGTCTCGACAGGGAAAACGAAAAAAGAAACGCGTTGAGGACCTGATCATCGACTCGATAATCCCCTCCAAGCCCACGAAGGAGTTTTCCGCTGCTGCCAAAAATCACGCTGGGCTCATGTGGCTGCTCCGGTCATGGCTGTCGATTGCATATTGTCGAAGAAGCATCGGTCTTCTGAATAAGAGCATTTCGACTGCGCACAATTTGGGCTTGACGATGGATGATCTATTTGACACTCCTCAGGCGACTCACCTGGCAAAAATAATGCTTAAAACAAATTTCAGTGAAGAAGAACTCGTAGGCCCAAGGCTTTTGCTTTCAGATTACCGCTTGGATATGTTGCAGTCGATCGGGGCAGCGAGTGGTTTGGGCAATGGCAGGAATTGGATGTTTGGGCGGAGTGAAAATGAAGGGGTAATGAGGTGGTTTGTTACGAAGGACTTTGAGGACGACTTTGGATTGACTTACGAGGCTTGCCGGGCAAAATATATTGCCAATGAAGAAGGGTCGGATGCCACTCCATTCATTTTTTGTTGTTTGGAAAATCCCGAAGAAACCTGCAAGATTTTCTACAACTTGCTTGGGATGGCGGTTGCCAAGCAAGCCACATATGGAGAGGTCGGGGCACCCCTCGTTACGTACCACGCGGAATGTGTAATGAAGGGGGGCGTGCCGGCTACGATGAAATTTTGTCTCGATTTGAACGGAGGTGAGTGAGTGAACGAGCGAGTGAACGAGCGGAAATGAAATGGAATGAAATGAGGTGTGGTGTGGTGTTTCGGACCGTCTTTTTTAATTCGCTTCTGGCGAAAAGCTGCGCTTGGCCAACATTGGTGAACATGCCCCTGATCTGGACCGTCTCCGAAACAACCCCTTTGCGCAAAAAGATGCGCTTGGCCAAACCCGCCGCCGTGCTCAAATCTGAGCGACTAAAACCTCCATACGATGGAGTTACGGCCGATTAAGTGGTTCGCCTTTTTTATTTTTTTTTAGTTCTCACTTGGCGGTGCCAACTAACCCACATCCGCTCGACAAAGTGGCCCTCAACAAAGGTTCTTTCATGATGGTCAGATTTGAAGTGTTGGATGTTGAAGCAATCTCAAATAGAGTCCGGTCGCAAAAAGAAATTTTTGAGGTTGAGGAGGGGGATGGGGGGGT
>Ga0302116_1001779_pt1 | contig 12921 bp, 12 predicted proteins | sample AG5_SCM_MG_FD_203124 | JGI IMG/M metagenome (GOLD analysis project Ga0302116, IMG submission 203124) | Marine microbial communities from Western Arctic Ocean, Canada - AG5_SCM | ecosystem: Environmental > Aquatic > Marine > Oceanic | place: Canada: Western Arctic Ocean | collected 2017-10-01 | reverse complement strand
GATTTTAAGGCGTCGTCGAGCGCGCCACCGGACGCGAACTCCAACACAATGCCGACCATCTTCTCGTTCCACAGTGCGCCCATCAGTGTGATGATGTTGGGGTGGCGGAGCTGGGACATCAGCAGCACCTCAGCACGGAAGGCCCGCATCGTATCGTCATCTATCTTGGTGAGCTGCTTGATCGCAACGTCCACGCCGTTCCATGTGGCTTTGTGTACGTCTCCGAAGGCGCCTCGGCCAATGTTGGAATTCACCATTTTTATTTGTTCGTGTTTGATCTCGAGTCGAGCCAGGGTGGTGGTAGCAATGCTCTTGCGCCGGGCTCTAACAGGAGTAGGGGTGCTGGTGGCTGTGGTCTCTTTGATTGACATCTCCACGCCGTCCTCTTTCATGATGTTGGCCACGAGCTGGACCTGCTCGGGGGAGAGTTCCTTCGCCTTGAGCGCCTTCTCCATCTCCTCAAACTCCTTCTTCTCCTTCTTCCGCTGGATCCACGTCAATGATGTGCAAATGATCGCCACCATGACGAAGACAACGAGCGCGCCGATGATGACCGTGTTCATGTTGGCGATCGAGCTCACGGAGCTCTGGCTCGCCTCCAGCACGCCCACGTCGGTGTCGTTGCCCCCGCTCTTGATCGCCTCGCACACCGGTTGGTACAGAGGGAAGGCGTTGGGGTTGCAGCTGCAGGGATCGGTGGAGCTGCAGAAGATGAAGTTGGGGACCGTCTTGAACGCGTTCAGTGCGAACGCGGAGCTGAACAGCATTGTGCCAGCCCACCCAACCAGGAAGACGGGATGGTCGATCTTTCCAATGGCTCCCAGGACGTCGATGTCGTTCTTCAGCTCCACGTAGGTGCAGATGGAGTCAACGGAGAGCTCGGCGAAGAGCTCGAGCATCATCTGGAGCATCAATACGCTGCTGTTCACCGGGGTGAAGCTGTCCTCGTAGCCCAAATCGAAGACCATTCGGTGGTCCGCGTAGAGGATGAACATGAGCGTGGATATGAAGATGGCGGATGTTTCAGCGAGCATGGAATGGAAGATGGAGGCCGGCCAGACCTCCTTTAGCTCGGCCATTTCTTCGGGCGTGACTGGAGGCTTGTTGAGGTAGAACTCACGGTACCTGATGTCTCGTTGCTGTGTGTGGTGTGCGGGGGGGTGGATTGGATTGGGTTAGATGTGGCATGTCGTGAGCCCGTGTTGCTCGCTCACTCACCTCGATCGTTGACCTGACCGCCGTCTCTTCTATGCCTGTAATGATGATGGCGATGGTGGTCGCCTGGAAGCTTCCGAGGTTGCAGAGCATGATTCTGCGGATCAACACCAAATATGATTCTAAAATGAAAACGCCCATGAGGTCGCGCATCGGGTCAATTTTAATTGGTTCTCCGAGCATGCTCGTCCCAACGCCCGATTTTGCTCTGTAGCCATGCATGAGGAACTCCATGATGAGGGGGTGGAATAGGAGGACGATCGCCATTCGGCCTCCAACACCAAAGGAGCGGAAAAGAGTGATGACGGTGAATGGGTAGGCCAGGAAAATGAGGAGGTTGGTCATGACGGCGAAGAGAAATTTGATTCCACTATGTCTCTTGTTCTGTGTGGTTGCTGAAGGTTTGTGAACAATAGTGAGTGCTGCTTGTGAAGCTCTCCGAACTGAATTGCGTCTCGTCAACGCATCTGCTTTTGCGTTGTCGATTGCTCCTTCTTTTAGCAGGAAGTTATTGGCGGGTTTCGTCATTCTAGTAAGTGCAGCAATCACAAAGAGGACGATTTCTGGCAGCTCCAGGTTGTAGAAAGTGACAACAGTGATGTCGGGGAGATAAGCCAGCACCATGAACGGGCCAATCACAAGAATTGCAGCTGTCATTAAGGAAGGCCAGACCACGCTGAAATAAAACCATTTTCCAATCTCGTACGACCACGGTAGGTTTCCAACAGTAATTCCCTTTACTCTGCCGGTGCTCCAAAAAGCGACCCAACCCATGTACCCAACCAGCATAATTGGTATGGTCAAGCACCCGTTCCCTTCCATGCTGACCGGATATCCGCCAGTGCCAATACTAGACATGGGGAGGGAGCTGTGCGCTCCCAATAAGATGCCCACGTAGATCACAACGAACAAGCTCAAGCCAAGAATATACCAATTAGCCATCAAAACTTCCTGCAAAAAGTGTCTCTCCCTGGGGTTCATGTAGAAGGGGGTACGATTTGAGAAGAAGTCGATGGTCATGGTGGAGGCGACCAGTGGTGTTGAGGGGACAACTGCATACTTTGCAGACATGCTGGATGTGAGAGCGAAGCGTGACCTGCTCGTGTTTATGGTTCCACTTTATGGTTGTTAAAAATCACTTTGTTTTATACAGTTTTGGCACTTTGCACCGAGATTAATTTTGTTTATTTTAGCATAAAAAGGTTGATTTTTTGTTTTTAGCCGAACTCCAAAATATTGTTTGATCTACCTTCCTTACTGTGTCTATGTTCAATCTGCCATATTCAAATGAGCGTCGGAATCTGCGAAGAGGCTGCTCAACACAAACGCCTGACTCAACAGCATTCCCACCTCCTCGTCTCCCCAGCCGTTTGTTGGCAAATCTTGTAAAAACCCCATAATCTCTCCGAATTCCATTCCCCTCACCTCCTCGCTGAACTTGCACAAAAACGCCGTGCAAAAGTAGACGTGGAAGAGCTCGAAGCCCACCTGCGTTCCGCTCCCGTCGCCCTCGCTCAAATAAGTGTCCCACATTCTTATGACGCACTTTATCGAAATTTCCCTCATAAGCAAGCAATTCATCCAGCTCATTCCGAAGGTTAAAAATTCCACCCCCTCGCTGTGTTTTTTTTTTCGTTTTGCGTTTTGCGATCTCTGTTAGTTGTTTATATTTTCCGCTCGTAAAGTTTGTTGCAAGTTTTCGGCTCACCTCTTTAGATGGTCCCAAAGCTTCTCGTCGACCCTCCGGACCAGCTCGCTCAGCTTCCACACCATTCTTTGGATTCCCGGCTGGTCAACCGTGTAGTGGTCCAATATGCCACGCAGGATGATGGTGAAGCAGTGGTAGGTGTCCGCCTCGACATCTTCCAAAATGTCCTTGTTTTTCAAAGAGTTTGAGTCCATTGTCAAGACGTCTTGAATTTTGCCGTCGTGGTAGTGGCCCAGAACAACCGAGTAGACGGGGGTCACCAGGTCGGACATGCCCTGAACATAACCGATCCCGGGGTGTCGACACGCCCAAACGTAGAGGATTTTTTCGAGGGATTTCCGGATGAGCGGGTCACAAAAGAGTGGGACGCCGGGGGCCGTGCGAGGGAGGTCAACGATGATTTGGCGCCTGGATTGGGTTGGTTAGACTGAAAGAATGTTTTATGCTCAGCCCAACCTTTTTTTGGCTCACCTCGACGCCAGCTCCTCGGGCGACTCCCTGTGGTTGTTCGAATCAGCGAGCGAATCCCGCTCCTTCACGTATTCCTTTCGCTTTCTAGCCAGCGCCTGCTCCTGCCGGCTCCGATTTGACGGCAGGTAGCCGATCAGAACCTGCCAGACGTGGGACCGGCAAGATGGGGGAATTCCGTTCCAGGAGAGGGTCCGGAGGAGGGCGAGGTCAATTACGCCTGTTGGAGGGTTGTCGTCGTTGTATTTGTTTCCGGAGGGGGAATTGTAGAGGCAGGAGTTGAATTTTGAGAGGATCCGGGTTGTGTTGGCTGTTGTGGGGCTCATTGGGGGATTTGTGGGTGTTGAAGTTGGCGTTGGTATTCGTGTTGGGGTCGGTATTTTAGTTTGAGTTGGAGTTGGGGGTTGTTTTGGGTGTGGCTTTGATGACGATGATGACGGGGGTAATGAAGAGGAGGAGGAGGAGGAGGAGGAGAGATATGACTGTGATGACGGATGTGCTGTGGAGGTACGAGACGACAGCGTCGGTTTTTTTGACTTCACCTTCACGCTTCCAGGGAATTGCTTCTTGGGGTGTCCTTGCTGATGCTGCAGCGAGGTGGATGTGGAAGTGGAAGTGGAAGTTTGGTTTTGTCTTTTTGTCGCCCGAGCCAACAGGGAGGGGGAAGCAGGGAGGGTGGATGGCTGAAAAGAGGAGGAAGTGGAAGTTTGATTTTCGGGATTCGACAGGGCGTCAAGTCCGGAATCAAATCCCAGCCACGAGAAAAAGCTCATCTAATTTAGAAACCTTACTATTCTCGTGCTGTTGTTTGAAGGATGGTGAAGAGCGAATTTTGTTCCAAATAAAATTGAAGAAAAATTGAAGCTTATTTGCTATTTGTACAGCCCATTTTCGAGTGTATGGCCGACAATCACACAGCCCAAGAAACCAAGCTCTTGGCTCTCTATGCCAAGACGATTGCCCTGAACAAGATGTCTCGAGAGGTGAAACGAGACACCCTACTTCTTGAAGTTCAGATAGAAGAGGAGCAGCTTCAGACTGACAATAGCAGCATGATGGTGGAGGACACAGGGACCCAGCCTGCATCCCCGCAATATGCTCCACCTGACGATGAACCTGAACAACCCCAATCCCCAGCGTATGCCCCTCCCCAATCCCCCCATTCTCCAGAATATGCTCCTCCCCACTCCCCCCAATCTCCAGCGTATGCCCTCCCCCAATCTCCTCAATCTCCAGATTATGCCCCCTCCCAATCTCCTCAATCTCCTCAATCCCCAGCCTATCCTCCACCGGAAGATTCAGGATCAGGATCAGAACCAGAACCAAAGCCAGAGTCAGAGAAAGAACCAGAAACAGAAACAGAACCAAAGCCAGAGCCAGAGAAAGAACCAGAACCAGAACCAGAAACAGAAGAAAACGACTATTCCGACGCAGTTTGCGACCCCTTCTCCGCGGCCGCAACCGCAGCCGCAACCGCTCGTGCCGTCGAAATGTCCAACAAGTCTAAGCTCATCCCAAAGAAAAAGCGGCCCGCGGCTGCCGAAGTTCCGCTTGTCGGCCTCCCTAGCCTCATTCCGAAGAAGGCCAAGGGATCTGAGGAAATAGCGGGACTTCCTCCAGCTGAACCGGAGTTCAAGCACCTCCTGTCGAACTTCTCGACGCTGCTTTCGAAGGACTGGGTGAGCACCGATCACGTAGATCCTGAGGAGCCTCTTGTGATTGATTTGCCCAACTACATCAACAGCGACGTCCTCAATGGCGAGGGAAACAATTCGGTATTGATTAGATTCACCGCCCCAATAACATCGGACCGCTTCTGCGTGAACATAACCGGCAGCGCCCACTCCAACTTCTCCGACGTCCTCTTCCACCTCAACCCAAGGCAAAACATCCTCAAGGAGTGGAAGGGAGGGGAGTGCGTCGTCAACGACATGCAGGAGGGGGCGTGGGGCAAGGGGGTGAACCCGCCGCTCAGCCACTACCCCATGATGTTCGGGATTGACGGATGCGAGATGCTCATACAGATGAATGCGGAGGTGAGCGAGAGAGCCTTTTGGGAAGAATTGCTACAGACATAATGGCTACATCCACTACTAAACTAACCATATCATGCTCCTCGCTTCGCTGGGCGCTCCGCTCTGCGCTCTGCACTCTCCGGCTCGGCGCAGGGGTTTGATTTTTTTGTTGTAAACAAGGCGGACAGGAACAAGCTAACTTTTTGCTTCCGGTTCCCCCACCGAACCCTTCTCCCTCCAACAGGAAAACTAGTGATGCAATTCATCACTCTTTCCGACGACGGCGTCCAGCAGAACTGGACCGTTCACTCAGTCCAGTGGGGCAACAGGAAGCTTTTGGAAAATGGATCGATCGACCAAAACCAAATATTAAAGGGCAACAGGCGGCAGCACCCCAAGAAGCTGTTCGTCACCGGACTGACCAGAACGACGCAAGAGAATCTAGAGGACGCGAGGCTGTTCCTGGAGCGAGCGTTTGTATATTACGGCGGGATACATGGCGCCGAGGTGTCGTTGCTCAAAAACTCAACGTTCTGCTTCATTATTCTTGGGTCGAAAGAGCAAACTGACCAGGCTCTGCGGGACCCTAAGTTGAAGAATGCGTACCGGATGCAACGGGCGATACCGACGAAGCAGGAGCTTGACGCAATAGAAGAGCTGGATTGGGATTAAAATTTGGTTTTGAAAAAGGTATGAAATTTAATGTAGGGAGGAGAAAAAAGTTTTGGTTTTTTGTTTCCTCCTTCTTGAATTAAATTTCAATAAATCATATATCCAATCAATTCATTTGATGGCAATCTCACACAACTCAATTACACTGAACACACAACACCAACAACCAACAGAATTTAAAAACAAAAAGCCAAAAAGAAATAAATGTGTAGCATCTATTTAAAGTGTTTGTCGTCACCGCATGCCAAACAAGGCATTGGATATTAGATGTTTTAGTTCCGCACTGTCGCTGTGTTCCGGGAACAGCTCCAAGGATTTTTTCACAGCGTCGTAGGCACCCTCGAGATTCCCCCTCTTGAAGCATAGCAGCGCCATGTTGAAACACGGCTCAAAGCTCCACGGAGCCAAAGTGTGTGCCGTGGCGAACATTGCTTGAGCCGCCTCGACGTCATTTTTCCTCAGGTCTAAAACGCCCAAATTGCAAAATGATTCAGAGTGGTTTCGGTCCACGCTCACGGCTATTTTAAACGCTTGGTACGCCAAGCTCAAGTCCCCGATTCGTATCGCCACCTGCCCAATGTTGAACCAAACGTCGGCCGTGTTGTCGTCCCCCGACACCCCCAAAGCCCTCTCGAAGCAGCTCAGCGACAAATCGTACTGGCTCGAGTCGAAGCAGCACAGCCCGATGTTGTTCCAGAGCTCGGCGTTGTTCACGCCCATTTGTAGCAGCCTTCTGTAGTACCTGAGGCCCAGCTGGAGTTGGTTGTCCGGTTGCAATTGGGTTGAGTTAGTCTTGGCCAAAACTTGCTGCGAGCGACCGAGCGGTAGCGAGGGAGAAGCTCTGCCCATCAAGCCGAGCGCAGCGGAAAGCCGAGCGCACGCAGCTCCCCCCCTCCACAACCAAAGAAATTCCACCTAAAAAATCTCACTACGCTCGCTCACTCACCTCCGGCGCGTCTTCATAGTAGTGGTTGGCGGCGAGGCAAGCCATCGCCTCTACATTGCTAGCGTCCAGCTGGAGAACCTTCTTGTAGGCCTTGGAAGCTGAATCGGCGTCGTTGAGCATATCGTAAATTTGGGCAATGCCCAGGACTATTCGCGGCTCGTTGGGGAACGATGTTCCCGCCTTCATCATTAGCTCTAGCGCCGTGTTTGGGATATCGAGTTTTAGATATACCTTGCAAAGATCGAAAAACGTCGAGAGCATCTCGTCGTTCTTCAGGCTCGATCGTAGCTGGAATAAAGTTAGTTTAGTTTAGTTTAGTTTAGTAGTGGCTCGTATTCTCGTCTTCCTCAAGGCTCGCTCACCTGCTTCTCCGAATCACGATACAAACCCAACTTGTAGTAGCACTTGCCCAGCCTCGTTTTCCACCACCAAGCCTTGTACTCGGCATTCTCCGTAGCCTCGGCGCAGAGCTCCAACGCCTTTCTCGGGTTGTGCTCGACGTGGAGCAAGTAGTCCGCCAGCGCCATCCCCAGCGCCGGCCTCCGCGCGTACTTCCTCATGTCCAGCTTCTCAACGTTGATGAACAGCCCCCCTTCAGCACCCGCAGCCATGGAAGCAGTCCCGAGCCGAACCTCCCGGCCCAGCGCCGTTGCAGCGCGCTATGAAGTGTGTTAGTGAAGGAGTAAAGAAAGCGCGAGTGAGAGTGTAAGGAAGGATCGCTCACCTTCTGCCCGGACCCGTCGGACCGGAACGCCGCGTCCACGGCCACTTGCCCGGAGAGGGGGCGCCCGGAGTTGGTGGCCGGCCGGGAGAAGCCGGTCAGGGGGCGGCCGGAGGAGGAAACTGGCCGGACCGACTGGTTCGATCCGCCGCCGGTTTTTGGGGCGGAGAGCGAGGTGCCCGGCCGAGGCATTGAGTTCACCGCGTTGTCGTCCAGGAGGAGTTCGCCGACTAAAAAAAGGTGCGCGGTGAGTGTGTGAAAGTGAAAAACTTTGAAGTGAAGTCGACAAAATTTTTATTCTCACCTCCCTCCTCCTCAAGCTCAGTCTCGTCCAGGTATTGCTCAGCCGTGAGGGCACGGGTTTTTATGTACCAGACCATCTGGTCCAGGGGATTCTCAGCAAGGAGATTGGTGCACATTTCTATTGTCTGTTTGTGTCGTCGCCGTCTAAATCTTGAAATTGCAAGCCAAGTTGGGTCAACATCTGTCATTGTGGATAAGGAGGTGTAATTGTTGTTGAAATTTTAAAAAGGAAGTTTGTGGGGGAGGATTGGATATCCGGAGTGATTTGTAAGTAATGAAGGGAATTGATAACACTAAACAAGTATTAAAAAATATGGAATTTTGAAAGACGTTTTAAAATATTTTTTTTCCCTTGGAATGTAGTAGCATCACGTGCAACAACACCTCTCCGGGGATTTAAAAAAATCAACGTGATGAAGGAAACAACTTCTGGAGCCGACGAAGCACCATTCAGTGCAGAAGAAAGTGATGCTATCGAGCAGCTCCTCAAAATTGCTAAAGCTATCGAATCCAGCAAAAACTCAAAGAAACTGACAACTGCTTCCCCCCTAGCACAGGGCAAGAAGCACATAGTCAAGGGTCAACGCATGATCATTGGCTATTACAGGACAAATGTCCCCTGCGGTCTGCAGGAGCTCCACGCTTACATCGAAGCAGAAAGAAACTCTTCAAGATACATTGAGAGTAACAAAAAAACTTACAACAACCACCACTCGATCAACTATTACGCAATGTCATTCTCCAAACCAGTTCATGACCGCGAGTTGCACCAGTCCGTCATCACTAAGGTTGAAGCCGAAAAGATTGTAATGGTCAGTGTTCCCTGTTTCATCGAAGAGAAAGAGAGAAACGTTCACCGAGTGCGAGCTGAGATGCGGAGTTTGTACAAATTGACGAGGATCAGTGATGGCGAGACCCGAGTCGATTTCTACGCTGAGATTGAGCTCGGAGGACATCTCCCGAGATGGTTGATCAACCACGAGCTTCCGAAATTCATGAGCGCGCCCACGAGGTGGCAAGAGCATTTTCAGCACCTTCGGGCTTTGCGAGAGCTGGGACCCGAAGACGGCGTAGCGATGGGAACCATGCTCACGCTCGTGAAGAATATGAAGTCCGTGGAGAGTAGGTTGACGGCGTTTGTCAGTAAGAACGTTGCGCTGAAGAAATTGAAGACGACCTTTCCGCAAGCCGAGACAATGATGTTGGCAATTCTCAGAAACAAAATCGTTCACGTGAGAAAGAGGAAGAGAGCGGCGGCAAAAGTGGGAATTGATTTGGGCCCCGGACAGGCAACAGCGTTACAAGCAGGAACAGACACAGCCACTGCTGGCTCCACCTTGAGGGAGCTCAGCGAGAAGGACGCGGCGAAAATCGGCAACTCGTTCGCCATGTTTCTCCTAACGTCGACAGAGCCAAAGCTTGCGGTGGATGCTTGGCGGCTAGAAAACTCTGCTTTGCAGCCGCTCTTCGACGAGCACCAGTTTTTCGAGCCGATGATGCAAACAATCGCCAAGAGGCTGCTTGCGAGCGGCAACCTTGGATTGAAGATGCGGGTATTTTTGGGGGCGTTTTTGTCAGTTGGCGATTTGGTGAGCGACACGACTGTCATCGTCTCGTATTTTGAGGAGGGTAGGACAGGTCAGGCGTATGCGCTCATTTTCATGGTCATGACGAGCCTGTTCTTCCAAACTCTAGTAGTGCTCGCACAAAATAGCAAGAAAAGCCGCTCGGAAATACTTCGAGAACTTTTCTTCGTGATAACGTTTCTGAAACCGGCCGTCGACGCCTATCGCGTCGCCACCGGCTACGAAGACGAACAATTGAGCATGTCTCCGATCCAAGAAATGTCATTCTCAAAAGCTACTGAGTTAGCGGCTGAAAGTATTCCAGGCAATGTCCTCCAAATCTACGTCTTCATCACGAACCCTACGAGATCAACCCTACACCTGGTGTCGATACTTATTTCAACCATGACCACAGCGTTTGCGAGTGCGGTGATGACATTTGACATCGACGCCAGCCCCGACCAGCGGAAGAAAAACCCCGACTTTTACGGCTTTATGCGCGACACAAATTTCGAGCGGACCGCAACATTTCTTGTAATGTTTCTGCTCGCGGGGCTGCACAATGTGAGCAAGAGCATCGGTGTGGCGCTATTGCTTGCGGTGAGCGGTGAGATGACACTGGTTGTGTTGGCGGGAGAAATGATAACTTTTCACTTGGTGAGGCTACTACGCCGAGATTATACGATGTTTATACCCAATTTGGAAGGCGGACTTAAAATCACTGCTGCGATATTCACACACTTAGTAACGAAGACAATTGTGGATTTCACGGGTTTGATCCACTTGAGAACCCCAAAGCTGGTGGGCGGCGCGATGTTTCTCGTTCTCACGCTTGAGGCGCAGGTCTTGCCGTTCGTGGCTTTCGAGATTTACAAGAGGAGTGGGGAAGTGGAAAACAAGCTCGACCTAGAAGAGTTGGAGACGGCATTAAGGGCATTGGCGGGGACGTGGGCAATCAACGTGTTTCTATTTTTCATGCTGATCAAGCGAAAATATCGCAAAACATTTTGGGATCCGCAAACTGGCTGGCAGATGGTGATCGCAACGTTCGAGGGGTCAAATGACGCACAGCGGAAGATGACCGCAATCTTCACCAATCACATTGTTATGAGTCAGCGGATCAAGGGCGACGTTATAGAATACATGGCGGAGAACTGGGCCGAGTGGGAGCGGACGAAGCCACCGTGGTTTACGCCTGGCTTCATCAGCAAGATACCGGACGAATACATCCCTAGACGAGCACTACGAGCGTTGAATCATGCATCGGTTTGTGGAATTAGGGAGAAACAAAATCGCATGAATTTGAGTGAGCTTGCTCGGGCTTCTTTAGGAGGCACTTGGGAGAAAGTTGTTGCGGACGCGGCGGCTGATGCGATTTCTGCTGAAGACAGAGAAGTGAGCCAACGCAAATTGTCAGTGGCTTTGAGAGCTGGTCATAGAAGCAGGGAAGAAAGTTATTAAACTTCAATCATGTGATATAAACAGGTAAACATTTCTTAACACATATTTTTAACCTATGTCGGGCAATTCCTCCCTCCCCTACCTCTCCATCCTCGCCAGCTCCTCCCCAACCGTGCATCCGCTAAATCCGCAATAATTCCCGAACCCTGATGTCCGTGTCAATCCTGTCCCCCTTTATGAGATCATTTTCCGGAACGCCTGAAGTAAGATTTACGATTCGCGTTCTCGCCCTCAAATGCCAACGCCAAGGCAAAGGCTAAGGCCAAGGCCAAGGCCAACGCAACTCCTTCCTGACAACCCATCCCGAGGAACTCGTTCGGCTTGTGATCGATCATCTATCTATTCTTGATCATCAGACTCGAAGGACACTTCGTCCTCCCCATCATCCCCACTCCAAGGCTCCCCGTCAATATCGCTGTCAGTAGTTTCACTCCCACTCCCACTCTCACTCTCCCCCTCATTCTCACTTTCGCTATTCTCAATTCCAATTTCGTCGCTATTCTCAAACGCTCTCCTCAACTTCTTCATCTCCCCCTCCCCAAAAACGCTCCACTCCTCCCAAGCTCTAAGCACGCTCTTCACGGCCTTTCCCACCCTCTCCCCCGTCATCCTCCCCACCCCCCGTTCCAGCCTCCTCATCGCCCTGAGCACCTCCCCGGCAACGCTTAGAACTTCCCCCCGAAACAGGCTCGCGTTCTTCACGCCAAACTGGCCCGAATTGTACAGGAGGTCGGAGAGCAAGTACAGGTGGGCGATTCGAGTCGAGGTCGAGAGCGAGTGAGATGCGGAGGAGGAGGAGGAGGTTGCGTAGCCCTTCAGAAGCTGGGTGATCTGCCCGGCGCAGGAGGACCGGTCGAGGCAGTAGACCATTGCGGAGCGGATCGAGGGGCGGGAGGGGGAGAGGGATTTTAGGATTCGGGTTAGGGTTAGGAGTTCCTCGATTTGGAGGGAGGAGGAGGAGGATGATGAGGAGGAGGAGGATGAGGAGGAGGAGGAGGAGGAGGAAGAACTGTCGGATTTGGGATTGGATTTGGGATTGGATTTGGGATTGGATTTGGGATTTGATTTGGAGTTGGCGGAAGGACGGTAACGGGCACGTGCCCTGCCCTGCTGCTGCTGCTGCTGCTGCTGCTCCATCTTCATTTCCTGAAGAAACAGGTCCCCCTCACGAAGTCTTCTCGGTGCTTGATGGACAGCTTCAGCTTCAGCTTCATCAATGTCAATCGCATCCCCATCCCTCTCCCTCTCCCTCTCCCTCTCAATCGCCAGGCACTTTGCCCCTTCCCCAATTCTCCCGCCCCCCTTGGTGTCCCCTTCGCTCCCAGCCCCCCCCCCCGGGGGCCCCGGCCTCTCGAACGACCTTGTGAACGCCTCGAGCTCCTCCCTCAGCCTTCCCCGCTCCTCCTCGGCCCTCTCCCTCTCCCTCCGCCTCTCCCGGTCGAGGGCGGAACGGCTCTTCACGGCGTTTATCGAACGGACCTTAGAGAGGGCGGTGGGGAGCCGGACCGAAACCGGGGCGAAGTTGGACATTTTTATTTGGGAGTAAAATAAACACTGATTGAGGACAACACAAATATCACACAACCACAAAAGTGTTTGGGATTTGGGGGGGCGTGTTTGGTTGGCACGAAAGGAATTTGTCAAATGCTGAGGAGGATAGGTTTGGTGGTTTTGCTTATTTCAGGTCTGTTAAAGAAATGCTGAGACCAAGAAAAAATTTACATTATCCCCTTCCCCTTCCCCTTCCCCTTCATTCCAGCCTCGTTTCCGTTTCCGTGTTTCCGTTGTTTCCGTCTCCTTGCTTTTGAGATAGTGTCAGACCAGGTTTTAAAAATAAATATTTGTCT
>Ga0302116_1001770_pt1 | contig 12950 bp, 18 predicted proteins | sample AG5_SCM_MG_FD_203124 | JGI IMG/M metagenome (GOLD analysis project Ga0302116, IMG submission 203124) | Marine microbial communities from Western Arctic Ocean, Canada - AG5_SCM | ecosystem: Environmental > Aquatic > Marine > Oceanic | place: Canada: Western Arctic Ocean | collected 2017-10-01 | reverse complement strand
AACTCCATACGGTGGAGTTACGGCCGATTCAGTAATTCGCCTTTTTTTTGCATTTTTTTTCTTCTCACATCCACCAACCTCCACATGCCCTGATCTGGACCGTCCCTGAACAACCCCCTCCCACAAAAAGATGCGCCAACCCCAACTACCACCCCTGCCCAATTCATCGCGTCTAAAACCTACATGATCAGTGATTGCCTTTTTTTATTTTGAGATGAACCAACCTGCCTTTATTGTGCCCCAACCACTCCCATTCCAACAATTTCCCGCATGCTCACGCTGCTCCTCCTCCTCTTCCTCCTCTCTCCCCCCTCCGCCTCATACACCTCGACGGGCAAGAACTCGTCCGGTATTAGCTCTACTACGAACCACGCAGGAGCCTCCAGCCGCCACCGATCGATGTTCAACCGCACCCACTCCTTGATTTCCCCGTGAATGGGCATCGTGAAGCTGATACGGTTTGTAAACGCCGCGTCGAACTTCATCGCATCGTCCGTTGCGTTTTGGAACAGCTCAACTGTGTATTGAGCCGCCGTGATCGTCCCAAAAAAAGTTCCGATGAAATCAAGATCTATCGTGCAGAAAAAGGCGATGTTCAAAATCAGCCAGATGCAGAAACTGCAAACCAAAAAGATCTTGATCGCCTCCGCGTCATCGCCTTCGTAGTATTGAAGAGCGACGAAAGGCAGCGCCTGAACCCACACCATCGACAAGCTGAAAGCTGTCCCTCCGTTACCGTACGGGTGCCTTAGGTGAATGCACCCGCTGAAGTTTGTGATCACCTTGCTCATAATTTGATGTGCTGCTGAACACAAAACGCCAACAACTCCTTCTACGCGAACAAAATACCTATTGTGGGGGTTAGCGTTGCTCCCCTCGCTCCGTTCCGCTTCGTTGACTCACATGAAATCTCCTCTCAATATTTTCACCGCCAAGAATACCGCAATCTCGCCTCCGACGAACGTGAGGAGCAGGTCCATGTCCGCCAGTGCAAACAGTGCACACCCGACCGACAAACTCAAATTGTGAATAGCCGAGATTGCCGTCATTAGCATAAACGTTCTCCCGCGGGCTCCATGGTCGTCGGGCACGTAGCCATAGAATTTGGGCTGAAGTTTTCGGTGCGGCAAGTCTACATCAATGTCGAAAGCGATCATTGCTGAGGAATAACCCGTCGTGAGCGCGGAAATTAAAATTGACAAAGCGGCGAATTTCCCTGCCTGCTCGCTGTTACCTATAAACACCCAGCACTGCAAAATACAGCCAGGAATGCTCTCGCATCCTAATTCCGTCGCCTTATTGTACATCATCTCTGCCAAAACACCAATCGCCATCTCATCGTCAATTTGGTTCGTTGAAACTCTAAAGGCGTCTATAGGGGGGCGGAGGAATGTGAGTGTAATCATCACCTCGTACAACTTCCTTTGCCAGCTCTTCTTGGCATACACCGCAAGAACAACAAGGACTTGGAAAGTGGCGTTCGTTGCAATCATAGCAAGAAGTATGTTCGCTTGAGTTGTCAATCCCGCTCTGTAATAGGAGATCAGCACGGAAATGTCGGTTCCGGCGTCGACCAGCGATAGCCCTGCGCCGATGCTAACTCTCATGACCATTCCGTAAATGGAGTCGCGCAGAAGGTTGTTGAAGAGCAAGAGCATGAACGATTCGAAGCCTGCGCCGAGCGAAGTTTAATGAAGGACAAGCGAAACGAGCGAACCAAACAAATAGGGGGGGTTAGCTTAGTAGTGGATGTAGTCGTCTGAAGCAAAATTCACGGGATTCATCGCTCAAATCATCATCAAGGCTCGCTCGCTCACCTTCAACCTCGCGGAAGAGGGCTCCCAATTGCGCGTACTCGAGCCTCCAGGCGTCCATCGCTGCATCCCCCGTCTTCCGTTTTCGCAGAAATGTTGCAACGCTGCTACCCACCCGCTGGAGGTCCTCCTCATCCCAATCTGCTATTCTCTTCGTCCAGTCCACCTTCTTCACCGACAACCCAAACCTGTCCTCCAGGAGAAAGGAGAGGATCACGTTGAATTTGGGACACCTTGAGGTCAGACCAGCAAGCATATCGGGATTCTCGTCGAAGATTCGGTTGATGTGTATGAAGTTGGATTTGTGGTTGCTGGATCGGGTGGCGTACAGCTCCTCAGCCACTCGTTTCCACTCTTCATTAATTTGGTTTAACATTTGTGTGTTGTCTGTGGTGACGAGCTGAGTATTATTATTCTCCTCGGCGGGTGCAGCTGCCAATCCGATCACCTCTCGCAAACTCATGCTGCTCCTTCTCCTCCTCGCCCCTCCCTCCGCTTCGTAAACTTCAATCGGCAAGAACTCATCATGTATGAGCGCCACCTTAAACCAGTCCTGCTCCTCCAATCGCCATCGATCAATGTTCAGCCGCACCCACTCCTTAATCTCCCCGTGGATGGCCTTTGTGAAGCTTTTCCGATTCGTGAACACCGCGTCGAACCTCATCATGTCGTCTGACGCATTCTTGTACAGCCCAACCGTGTACTGAGCCGCCGTTTCCTTGCTGAAGAAGGTGTGGATGTAGTTCAAATCTATGGTGCAGACGAATGCGAGGTTGAGCACCGCCCAAATAACGAAGCTGATAACCAAAAAGAGTTTGAGGGTCTCAGAGTGTGCTCCATTGTAAAATTGGAACGCAACGAAGGGGTAAATTTGCGCCCACGTTAGAGAAACCGCAAATGCACAAACACCCATACCATACGCGTGGCGTACTTGAAAATTTCCGGAGAAGTCTCCCACCATTTTATTAAGCAAATGTTGCACGAAGGAAATCACTCCTCCAAACAAACCTTCAGCTCGGAAGTAAGCAAAGAAATCGTCCCGCAGAACTTTGACCAAGAAATGGAGAGCGTACTCGCCGCCGAGGAACATGATGAGGAGGTTCTTATCCGCAGCGAGCATGATCGCGCAGCCCAAGCTGCGGGAGAGATTGTGAAGGGAGGACATTGCCGTCATTAGGACGAAGGTCAGCCCCCTGAGGTTGTTGTCGTCTTAAATGGGGATTAGATGCATCATTCAGATGATTGCTCGCTCGCTCGCTCGCAGCTCAACTCGCTCGCTCACCTGGTATGTAGCCGTAGAACCGTGGCTGTGTTTTTCGTCGAGTCACATCGACATCCACATCAAAAGAAATCATCGCTGAGGCGAAACCAGTTGTTAAGCAGGAAGCTGCAATCGACAGGAGTGCGAACTTCCCCACCTGCCCCGAGGAGGCAAGGTATACGTAGCACTGGAGCACACACCCGGGAATCGACTCAGTTCCCATTTCGATCGATTTGTTGAAACACAACTCCGTGAGCTGATCTACCAAAAGTTCGTCATCCTCGTGATTAGTGGAGACCCGGTACGCGTCAACTGCAGGGCGAAGGAACGTCAGGGTTATTACAATCTCATACAACTTCCTCTTCCAACTTTTGCTTTTGTATTGCCCCAGAATAATGAGGATTTGGAAACAGAGATTGGTAACAATCATGGCGAGCAGGACCATAGCCTGGCCTTTCAAACCAGAATTCCAGTACGTGTAAAGCGTGTAGAGGTCCGTGGTGGCGTCCATGGTTGAGAGCAAAGCGCCTGCTGCAACACGAAACACCATCCCGTAAATCGAATCGCGCAGGAGGTTGTTGAACATTACGAGCATGAAAGGGGCAAACCCTTCGATCTCGTTCAATAGGGGTGTCAGCTGCGCCGAACGAAAGCAAAGAGAGGCGCATTTTTTTGATTGGAATTATATCGTTAGTTTTGTTAATGGCTCGCATATATTTTCTCGTCTTCCACAAGGCTCGCTCGCTTCGCCCTCGCCACGCACCTGGACGTAGTTCAACTTCCACGCCTCGAGCGCCGCCTCGCCCGTCTGAAAGTTTCGGAGGAAGCCCGCAGCCGAGCAGCCAACCCTGAGGTAAATAATAGCGATTATTGGATTGGTTGGTGAAGTGATTATTGGATAGGTTAGTCAGGGTTATGATTTTGTCTCGCCGCACGCATCGCCCGCCACTCGCTCCCCTCACCTTCGACAATCCTCCCCATTCCAATCTGAAATGGACGTCGTCCAGGAGACATTTTGCACGGTTAGGCCGAGCCGCAGTTTGAGAAGGTGGGCGATGATCAATCCGATGTTCGGACACCGCTCAAGGAGAGGTTCGAAGAGGGAGGGATTTGCTGCTAAAAAATCAGTGACATGCTCGTAGTTTTTTAGGTGACTGTTGCTCCGCTTCGAGTAGAGCAACTCTGCTGCGGACTGCCACTCGTCTTTGGTTTGTTGGATTTGGTATGTTTGTGAATTCATTATTGGGGGGAGTACGGTAATTTCTGTTGTGGATGGTGGCGCGGGTGAATGTTGGGGGTGGACCACCACCGAAGAATTATTGGTTGGAATTGGGGTTGTTGGGGTAATTATTGTTGTTGTTGTTGTTGTTGCCTCCTGTGGTGCGATGAGCGAAGGGAGATTTTGGACCGGAACAACCTGGCCAGGATTCACCACTGCACCTTTCTGAAGGACTTTCAGCAGCTGATGGAGGGTGCTTATTTCTTTTGTCTGCTCTTCTAACTTTTTGGTCACCTCAAGGGGAATTGAGTTGTCTATAATTGCTTCGGCATGAGGATTTTGTTGCTGTTGCAGCATCGTTTGGTAGAGCTTCGCCATCTCTTGTTGTTGCTCGCGAGCCACTTCGCGTTGCGCTTTCTCGCGCTTCTCCTCACGATCTTTGCTGTCAAGTTCACGAAGATGCGCCTGCGCTAGCTGCTCACGAGCATCCTTCCGAGCCTCTTCTCGATCACGTATAAGTTCCTCTAGGACCCTATTGAAGTCGGCTTTGCTTATATTGTTGTTGTCGGTGCTATCGGTCGTGGTATCTTCGCGCAAACGTTTATTTTCCACAACAAGCTGGTCGAGCACTCTCTTGAACTCAATTTTTTGCTTTTCAAAATCTTGTCTTTGTTTTTTGAGCTGTGCCATGACAGCCGAGTAGTCTCGCTCATGTTCTGCCATTAAAAAGTTGTTGCTGTGCTGATTCGAAAAAAAATTAAAAAAAAATTAAAAAATTACTTAAATTTTAGCTGCGATAACACCTATCGCACACCAACTTTTAGCTGCGATAACACCTATCGCACACCAACACATGAGCAAAACACGCGAAAAAATCCCTTTAGAAATCCTTGCAGCGAAGACAAATGGAGTGATGAACAAGATGAACTGGGAGAGGGAATCACGTCGTTATCTAATAGAGCGAAATGGTGTGTTTTGCCTTTTCTGGGTGCAGCCTGAATACCCTCAAACACCAACGGACAATTTCATTCGTTTTCTTCGGCGGCATCACAAGATCGAGATTCCCTGGCTAGATAAATTCATCATGCGTGTCTTTCAGAACAACAAAAAGGCCGTTGAGGGCGTCAGCAAAAATCTGAGTGAAATCAATGATTCTGACATCAACAAAATTGGCGACTCATTGGCTTACTACGCGAACAAGCACTTATTTAAGAGCAATGCCGCCGCTGTAAAGTCTTGGCTAAGTGACAATCCGTCAATGCAGCTCCTCGCTGAATGCGATTTCTTCCTGCCCATGGTCCACAACCTCATCGTGGCCGTTAAGAATATTTTGTTCGTTCAGATCACCTTCTATGTACTGTTTGTTTTGATATCTGGTTCGGCGTTAATGATCTTCCGGGTGGCTTGGTATGGTCCACAAGATTCCACTACAGTGACGGAGGAAACGAGCGGGTCAAGAGAAAACTGGTAGTGGGATCATAACTTTAGTCAACAACGTGGGGCAAGAACGATAACTTTATTTTTCTTCTTTAAACAACTAAGGTTCCTTTTTCCACTCATCATCAGCCCAAACCCTATGATTCATCAGCTCCTTCAACAACGCCGTTCCTCTGAGCGCGCTCGTGAGCGGCAAGTGTCCCGGCTTTGCCTTGTTTACATCATAGATGAACTCGCTCGCACCGAACCACTTCAACTTTCGCTCCACCTCCCCATCCTTCGTGGTCCACCCAATCCTTGTACAAAACTTCTCAAAATTCCCCCCGCTCTTCTTCCAAATTTCGGACTGCACCGCATATCCGAACTTCCCTGCACCGAGCGAAGCGAGGTGCATTGAGTGGGTTAGTTTAGTAGTGGATGTAGCCATTATATTATGTCTGTAGCCATTTCGCGGGATTCATCGCTCGAGTATTCTCGTCTTCCTCAAAGCTCGCTCGCTTCGATGGCTCACCTCCCGAGAATTTTTGCCACAGGCGCTCCATCGTGGCGAGGTCCGTTGAGGGGATGTTCTTTACCTCCGTGAAGTACACGAAGTTGCGGCCCTTCTCCTTGCTGCCAGCAAGCGAGATGAGAGCATCGCGGGTAAACTGGTCCGCTTCTGCAAGTTGTCCTGTGCTCAGCATTGTTGCGAGCGGGACATAATCAAACCCAACGTCTGACGGCAGAGTCTTAGGAATGTCAAGCTCCAGCGTGTTTATGTCCGGCGCGACGGTTGACGGAGGGGGAGGCTCATTAAAAAGGGAAGTCGTTCGCTTTAGTCGAGCTGTGAAGATGGAAACCGAAGGATTGAACGAAGAGATTTGTTGTAGCAGCAGGGTCAAAATTATGAGTTTTGTCTTTAATGGTGTCATTGGGTGACTTTGGGATATGTGCGGCTCTCGTAGGCAACCGTATGAGTGAGAAATGAATTTAGAGTTTGAAGATAACTATTTTCCTTAGCTCAAGTTGCCCACTCCCCCAATATTGAAATTCTCGCTCCAATACTAGATAGTATATGTTCGGGGTACAGCGTTTTGACCCAACTGCCCCACAGCCTAAATCGGCAGCACCGCAAAAAAAATCGAAGAAGCGGAAACTCTGTCCCTCTCCAGCAGCCACCAAATCTGACTCTCTCTCCAACTCGGACTCACTCAAAAGTTCTGAATCGGGTTCTGAAACAGGTTCTGATTCACCAAATCCCAGTTCGAATGTCCTTTTCTCTCTCTCCCCCACTTCTCCCCCCCTCCTCCCCCAAAAAGCCCCTACGAAGATCACGAACGAGCAGCTCGACGATTTCGATTTCTCCAACGATTCGGACTCAGATTCCTCCTCCTCCCCTCCCCCCCTCTCCCCTTCCCTCTCCGCGGCCCTCCACCTAACAACCCTCCCCATAGCCGATTCCGCCGCCCTCCTAAATTTGCACCCCCACCTAATATCCCAGCTCACCACCACCAACATCACAGCCCTTTTCCCCATCCAAGCCCTCGTCCTCCCCCAAATAATCTCCACGACGCACTTCGCCCACCTAGTCTCCGTCCGCGACATTTGCGTTTCTGCTCCGACAGGCTCAGGGAAAACCCTGGCGTTTGTGTTGCCCATCCTGAACAGGCTTTTGAGCAGGAACGTTATGAGGCTTAGGGCGTTGGTTGTGCTGCCTGGGAGGGATTTGGCGAAGCAGGTGAGCGAGCCACATCCACATCCGCATCCACTACTAAACTAAACTAAACTAAACTAACCCAATTCAATTCAATTCAATTCAATTCAATTCAATTCAATCCACTCCAATCCAATCTAATCCAATCCAATCCAATTCGCGGCGCAGGTTCATGGGGTATTCCAGGACTTTTCTAGAGGGAGCAAGCTAAAAATCGGACTCGCCGTGGGACAGAAAAACCTAACCGACGAGCGCTCCGAGCTGGTCTTGGGCGCAAGCACCTCTCGAGGTTTGAGCGAACAGGGTAAAATTTTGCTGAACGAGAATTTCGAGGGCAAGAACTTGAAGGTGAGTCTCACTCAGTCTCCGCCTTTCCTTGATGAAGACGAGAAATATATACGAGCCACTACTAAACTAACATAACATTATTCTCATTTCTTTGCTCGGCGCAGGCGTGCCTCGATGCGTTCCCGAACAGCCACAGCAGCAGCAGCGATGAGCGGGGCGGCGACCCGAACTTCACGGCCAGTGGCGTGGATGTGTTGGTGTGCACCCCCGGTAGATTGATGGAGCACGTCAACAGTACGAAGGGTTTCACGCTCCAGCATTTAGAGTTCTTGGTTATTGACGAGGCAGATCGGCTCGTTTCCCAGGGTTACCAAAATTGGGTCGAGGAGGTGCTCAAGGCAGCCACCCAATCGAAACAGGGAACAGGGGCGGTGAAAGTAAAAGAAAAAGAAAAAGGGACTTTCCACTTCAACCCCACCACGACGAGAAAGAGCGAAAAGGTCGAGGCCAAAAAATCCATCGCAAAACCCGTCCAACTCACGAAGCTTTTATTCTCCGCTACCCTTACGCGAGACCCACAAAAACTCGCCGGGCTCTATCTCAACCACCCTCAGTTCTTCGATGCTAGGGACATCGTGCAGCACACTACCGGGGGGTCGGTGAAAAAGAAGAAGAATCAAACCTATGCCGTCCCGTCCACGCTGAAAGGTGAGCGGCGCGGGGGGGGGTGAGCGAGGGAATGAGCGGAAAATGAACTAACCTAACAATATTGGCGCAGAATCACGAATAGTCTGCTCAGCCGAACAGAAGCCCCTCGTGCTAATCGCGTTGATCCTCGAACATCTGAGATCCCCTTCAACCGTCGTGGTCTTTACAAGCTCAGTCGACTCGACCCACAGGTGAGCGAGCGAAGTGAGCGAGCCTTGAGGAAGACGAGAAAAAAGAATTTTCAGATGGTGTGTTTTGGACCTTTGATTCGCCTTTATTGCGTTTTTTAGTTCTCACATTGACCTGCAGATGGCGTGTTTCGGACCGTCCCTGAACAAACCTCATGCTCAAAAAGATGCTTCTTGCCGAACCCGCCACAGTGTCTAATTCTGAGCGTACAAATACGCTATGCGTCGGAGTTACGGCCGATTCAGCAAATCGTCTTTTTTTGCGTTTTTTTGAGTTTCCACATTGACGTGCACATGACCCTGATCTGGACCGTCTCGAACGATGAAGGGCACGAAATGGATACATATGGCTACATCCACTACTAAACTAACATTTCCCCACTCAATTCGTTCTCAGGCTCACTCGTCTGCTGCAGATCGTTTGGCGAAAAATTGGCAAGAAGGTTGATGGTTTGAAAGGTGAGCGGGATTTCGTTTCAGCTGCGGTCTACACATTTTACTAAAACATCAACACCCCCGCACCCCGCAGAGTTCAGCAGCGCGTTGAATGGAAAAGAGAGGGCGACTCTCATTAAAATGTGCAACGAGAATGTGGTTGACGTGGTTGTGTGCTCCGATGGCATGAGGTGAGTGAGCGAAGCGAGCGTGCCTTGAGGAAGACGAGCATACTCGCGATGAATCCCGCGAAATGGCTGCAGACATAATTGCTACATCCACTACTAAACTAACATTATTCCACTCAATTCGTATTCGTTTGGCTCGCTTGGTTCGCGCTCGGCGCAGTCGCGGCATGGACATTTCCAACGTTGGCCTCGTTGTGAACTACGACGTTCCGGGGTTCGCGAAGACGTACGTGCACCGAGTCGGAAGAACAGCCAGGGCGGGGAAGGAGGGAACGGCAGTGACAATTTTGAAAAACGGACAAATTGGCAAGTTTAATAGCATGAGGGGGTTGTGCTCGGGAGGGCACGAGAGTGTCAAGGAGGTCGAGATCGATAAAGGGGTCGAGGGGTTGGACGCGGCTGTTGGAGTTTTTGGAGAATGTGTTGGCATGTTGCCGACACTCCTTAAAATGGAGAAGGACGGGAAGGTGGGGGTTGGTGATTTGAAGGGGATTGATTTGGTTTGCGACGGGGGTTTCATAAACACAAGTTCTTCTTCAGCTCCGAGCTCTGACTCGAGCTCCGATTCGAGCTCCGACTTGAGCTCTGAGTCTGACTAGGAGCGACATTTAACGCTCGGTTTAGAATTTTTAAAAAAGAAGAAAAAAAAAAAATATTTCCAACTGTTATGAAATTGTGCACCCACAACCATCATCTTTGTCTGCTGTCCCCCCCGTCCCCTTCCCCTTCCCACCATCAACCATAGTTTTTTCTAAATCAGCGGCACCTTCGTCGCTCACTCGCGCGTCGCCAAATCCGCCAAGTCTAATGTCATTCTCACTATCCGCTGCAGAATGATGCTTATTGTCATTGTCATCCATCGCACTAATATCTTGTGTGCTCGCCCGCACTGAGTGGAGTGAGAAGAGACGGGGGGTTGGGGTGGGTTAGTTGTGCTTTCTCCCACGCTTAACCGCATCAAAAATTGCCTCACCGACGTTCCTCAGCACCTTCCTACTCGTGACCATGGGGGAGAAGGCTTTCGTTGCGTCAACATCTGCAATTTCGAAGATGTTACGATGAGAAAATTTAATCTCTTCTCCGTGCTGCTCGTCCCTATTCTTCTTGGCGTTGGTGACGAAATTGTGCGTAAGTAAGTCGCCGATTGACGACCTTTTTATTGGGTCTTTCTCCAAAACGTTCGAAAGGATGTCTATCAGTTCAGCGCTAAAGTCGAATTCTTTGTGGTTGGTAAAGTCAATTTCCTTCTCAGCAATCATTTGGAACAGGTCGGTTGCAGATTCAGAGAAGAAGGGCACTTTGGAGGTAACAAAGATGAACAGCACAATCCCTGCAGCCCAAATGTCTGCGCCGAGCGAAGAAGGTGCCACAAACGAATTGGGTTGGTTAGCTTAGTATTTAATGTGGGTGGGTGTAGCCATTTCGCTCACTTCATCGCGAGTATGCTCGTCTTCCAAAAGGCTCGCTCGCTTCGCTCACTCACCTGCCGTGTAGCCGCTGAAAGGCTCGCTGGTCGTCATTTCGGGAGCCCAAAAGCACCAAGTGCCCTAGCCGAGCGAAGCGAGGAGCAAGGTTTTGTTAGTGATGGGTTTGATAGCTTAGTGGAGTGGCCGCTCGCTCACCTCGGTTTTGGTTAGCTTCCCCTGCTCGACCATACTCGGGAGGGACCGCGCGGTTGACGCGCGGCCTCGGTTATCTTTATTGATCATTGCCGGGTGCTCCTTAGCTGCCTCTTCGGTGGCGTGCTCGGCCTTGAAGAAATGGGAAACTCCGAAATCAGATATCTTGCAATGCCCCTTTTCGTCAAGGAGAATGTTTTCGGGCTTCAAATCCCTGTGGATGATGTCGTGAAGGTGTAGGTACGCCAAGCCCTGCAATATGTCAACGAAGTAATGGGCCGCATCCTTCTCGGAAAAATGACCCTGCGTATTGGCAAGGCTATCTGTGCGGCTGCGCCGAGCGAAGCGAGATTGTGCGCATTTTTAATTGAAGGACGAGCGAAACGAGAATGAGCGAGCCAAACGAAACGAATTGGGTGGAATAATGTTAGCTTAGTAGTGGATGAAGCCTTATTTCTGTAGCCATTTCGCGCACTTCATCGCGAGTATGCTCACTCACTCACTCACCTGTAACGCATCGTGTGCTCGTTCCAGCTCATCACCTCCCCCTTTTTTACATACTCGAGAATCATGTAAAGCGTGTCCTCCTCCTCGTCGTCTATTACCTCAAAGAGCTGCACGCAGTTCGGGTGGGAGAGCTTCTTCATTAGCTCAATCTGCGCCAAACAAATTGAGTGGGATTAGTTTAGTAGTGGATGTAGTAATTGCACACATCATCGCTCTATTTTCCAACAAAACAAACTCGCTCACTCACCTCCTCGTGAACCTTCTCCAAGGCGGTGTGGACAACCATTCTCCGTCCTTCCTTGGTAATTGTTCGTGTCTTACGGAGCAAAGACTTATTCGTTATTTTTACTGCTGCTTCCTCATCAGTTTTAATGTTTTTAGCCAGCTTCACCACTGCAAATGAGCCTGAACCGAGTTTGTGTTGAAACACCCAATCGTTAACCTGAGTTATTTCACCATCCAGATTGACAATGTTAGTGGGATTGCTGGTTTCCGTGATTGTACGCTGGATTGAGGCATGGTCGGCGGGCATGAAAAAGGAGTTGGGTGGGGGTGGAATGAGGGAGGTGGGGATCAAGAATCTATATGAGGACGTAAGACTTTAAGTTACAAAACTTTTTATTTGCTTCAAAGAGCAAAATAGGCGGTTTTTGACGTTTGTAAACGTTTGTAATGGTTAACAAACCCGAAGAACCCCCGGTCCCCCTTCCCAAACCGGGTCCCGACGGTGAACCTTACACCACGTCTACCGGATTTGCCCATTCCACATTTATCCTCTCCATCTTCATCCCAGCAAATTATAGTCACGAAGTAATCCTCCTCGTCTCAAACTTGCTATTTCTAGCCGCCTCCATGGCCAATGTTCGTGGTACCGATTGCTTTGGCCACACCGGGAATCAATCCGAGGACCTCTATGATCATGATGATTTTCTCCTCGTGAACTTTCCCCACACCCTGTACGTTTGTTTCCTCGCCCTCCCGAAGCTCCTATTCACGACTCTCTTCACCCCCAAGGGAATCTCCTTCCCCCTGTCGATTTTGATCTTGCTGAGCGCAAAGTTCTTGCTGTTCCGGGTGATGCACGACGACGTTCTTCCACTCCCAAGTAACAAGTACTTGCCGAAGCGGCTGTTCCACTGGGTGGTTTGGTTGAGACTGAACGTGCTCTCCACCAACCGGCTATGGAGCCTGTTCGGGGCGTACTACGACAGAGCGTGGCGGTACGACTGGCAGGCTTTGAGGAAGGTGCGGGAGCTGGGGGAGGAGCATAAAACTGACCTGAGCAACGATGCGAACTTCGTCCAAAGGTGAGTGAGCGAAGTGAGCGAGCCTTGAGGAAGACGATAATACGAGCCCTTATCTACTACAACTAACAACATCCCTCTCAATTCGTTCGCAGCGACTTCAAGCCACTTCAATACTTCCGAAACACAAAGTTCCAAAACAATGTCACGAATTTGATCAACATGAGCAGCAAAAGAGCCGCAACCCCAACCCAGTCGGCTAATATCGTGATTGCTTCCTTGTACGAAGCTAATAACTCCAACATAAAGCTGCTGGAGATGGTCCCAATAATTGGTAATTCCCAATTTG
>Ga0302116_1001769_pt1 | contig 12955 bp, 12 predicted proteins | sample AG5_SCM_MG_FD_203124 | JGI IMG/M metagenome (GOLD analysis project Ga0302116, IMG submission 203124) | Marine microbial communities from Western Arctic Ocean, Canada - AG5_SCM | ecosystem: Environmental > Aquatic > Marine > Oceanic | place: Canada: Western Arctic Ocean | collected 2017-10-01 | reverse complement strand
TTCCATTTCCGAAGACCATGCCCTTCAAGGATATGCATGATGCGTTTGCGAACAGCCCTGAAATGAATTTTGATTCGACTCTCGTCCCCGATGAGATGATGGAGCTGCCTGGCTCCTCCTTCTTCCCCTCCTCTCAGCAGCAGCTGCAGTTTGCGCAGCAGCAAACGGCAATGCAGGCCTCCCAGTGGCAGCAACAACAGCAACAACACCAATATCAACCAGACCCACTACTTGTCACCTTTGACGAGCTACCCCCCACCTCCCTTTCCTCCTATCTCAACGACAACAACAACAACATCAACAGCTTCTCCAACTTTAGAAACGAACCCAACTCCGCTGCCGCTACGATGGACGCAACATTAGTATCCTCCAACTCCTCCCAGAATTCCTCTAGCCCCGGCAGCAAGAAGCGTTTGCTAGACAACAACGATGTTTCCGAAGAGCAGAAGGAGCTCGAAAAGAAGGAGAAGAACCGAGATCACGCGAAGAAGACGAGGCTCCGGAAGAAACAGTTCATTAAGCAGATTCAGGACAGGGTTGTTGAGTTAGAGGAGCTGGTCAAGGTGGAAAGGCTGAACAAGAAGATTGTGGACGATATTGATTTGGAGAGAAGGAATGTTAGACTGGAGGTGGTGAAGCAGTTCTTTAACTTGAGAGGTAGTAGTACGACTGACGAGAGAATCTGGGAGCTTATTTTGGATCCTGACTTTACTTTGGAGTTACCTTTGACTTTGTATAAATCCCAAAAGTGGGGGACGAAGAGCGAGGTAAGCAAGAGGACTGCTTTCGGCATAAACGACACGATATCCGACAGCCTGTCCACCCGCGTCATGGTCGAAGGCATTGGCTGCTACACGGAAAAGTGGAAGGCGCTCAAGCGCTCACTCTTTTTGTCCCGTGGAAGGTTGACCCAGAATAGCAATAGCAATAGCTTTAGCAAAATTTTCAATAGCAGCAAAAAAGATGCGGTCAGCGTAATCTCCTCTCTCACGAGCGGGGACAGCGATGACAGCAGATCGGGCAGCCCCGCCGATCTCCAACAATGCATCATCAACAAAAAATCGCCCAGACAACCCCAGCAGCAAATGCACCACTACGGTGCCCCCCCCATCCCCGACGAGCTCCCCCTCAACAAAAAGGACCAGAAAATAATAGCAGCGTTGCGAAAGGAACGCCTCTCCTACGCGCCACAAAGCGTCATCCCTGTGTTCATCGGCGTGGGCAAAACTGCTGTTGGCTCCTCGCCAAAGCCAAAACAAAAACAAACTGAAAAAATCCATTCCCTCACCCACGCCAACTTCACCTCCCACGAGCTCTTTCGAGGCATGGAACCATCCCAACTCCCTCTAGACGCCCGGGTAAACGCTCGGTTCGTCTCCTCCAAGGACGACTACATGTTAGCGGGCGACACGATCATGGGAAACTGGACGTTCGCCACGACGAACGCGGTGGCCTGCGGAGCCAAGCACGAGTGCAGCTTCGACGGCATGGTGCGGGGGACCTTCTCGGAGCAGAACAAACTGAAACGCATGGAGCTCAGCTTCGACACTATGAGCGTAATCCAACAGCTGCAGAGGGCAGGCAGCTTAAATATAGCGCCGAACAATTTGACCCAGGCGATGGCAAAGAAGACAAATAACACCAACAGCGACAACAAAATTATTGTCGACAGTGGGAGTGGACACATAACATTCGTAACGCCCCAGTGCGCTAAACTACTCGGCAGCGAGTTTGTTGTCGAGGCGAAGTTGACCGAGGTTTTAAAAGGACGCGAGGACGACATTTTTATGACGAGTTGTGTATCTTCCAAGACAAACTTGGAGGTTATGATGGAAGCCGTTAGCAAAGGAAGGCCGGCGAGCACGTTTGCCTGTTTGGTGGGGCAGGGAGAAGGAGAGGGAGAGGGAGAGGGAAAAGAGACATATGTCTATATCAGGGCTTTTCCTCTGGCTGACGACTCGAAAAGGGGAGAAGGTACAGAGAATGCTCCTTTCAGCTTGCTTGTGTTCGAACAGCTGCCGAAGAACGCATAATTATGCTGATAAGGAGTAGGACCCTGGACTAACTAACAAATAGATTTCAGCAGTGCAAATTGCCATAAACATACTACATGAACATGAAAATTCAAATCGCAAGATTCAAGATAAGTTAATGAAATAAACTACACGTGAACTTATTTTGAACTACTCAATATCCGACAGAAACTGAAGCAATTGCAACAACCATATCCTCATTTTTATCACCGAGCGCATCGATGGCAATCCCGCTCGGGAAGACACCACCCCCGTCCTGCACTCGGATTGTCACGGCACCGTAAGGGAATACTTTCTTGCACGCTTCCTCGTCTAGCGCATGCTTGTACTTCGGTGGGATGGCTAGATCAACCGTAAGTTTCATTTTGTCGTAACCTCCAGGAACGATCTTTGCAATTGATGGGATGGAGTTGAATTCTATCGCATTTCTGCAAGCCCGAACTGCAGCTTTGGTGACATTTTGTCCGTGGGAATCGTTTCCGAATCCCATTTCTATGAATAACGTGGTAATGGGAGGAGGAGTAGAGAAAAGTCTGATACATGTGGCCCTATTTATTGAACCTGCGAGACTTGTAGTGCTAAGCCTGGCAAGGTTGAAACATCTCATATCGAGGAGGAGAGGAGGAGCAGAAGCCTGTGTCGTTGCAAAAAGGAGGTTCTAGAAACCCAACGTAGAATGGCGAGATGACCGAAACCCAAAAATTAAACCAAGCTCAAAAGATAAAACTTAAATTGGAGCGCTACGACCACATTCAGCAGCTGATGTTCAGTCACTTGCCATACTTCCTCTTACTAGTCACCGCCAGAACATATTTCCTCCTTTACGCTCATTCAAGGCACTCTTCAACCAACCAGCTCAGCAACAATCACAATAATGATGATGATGATGATTTCGACTATAACTTTTTAATTGAAACAATACAAGAAGTGGCTGTGAAGGAGCTCGAATTCATAGATGGCGAATCGGACAAGGCGCTTATGTTGTTGAAAATGCAGGAGAAGAATTCCATCACAAAGAATGCCTTTACTGATACTGTCATTGAAAATGTGGTTGACCTTCCAGTATCCGAACCCTCCACATCACAAATCAGTGACATTAATAAAATCTACGAGCTTCCAGTAGACAGTTACGTGGAGAAGGATTTCCAAACGTTGGAATCACACAAACACGTCGATCGAGATGAAGAGACAAATGAGGTTATCCGTGATCAAAGCGTGTACGTCGACGAGCACGATTGTATTGGTTGCACGAACTGCGCTCAGTACGCGTCTCAGACCTTCTTCATGGAAGAGGAGCTTGGGCGAGCACGAGTCCACACTCAGTGGGGCGACACCGACGAGGACATTGCCCTCGCAATCGCCACTTGCCCTGTCGATTGCATTCACTACGTTCCGTTTGAAGAGCTGGAGTCATTAGAAATTGCTCGCCGCGGCCAGAACATCAACTTCAAGGCTCGGCTGGTCTCCCAATCGGACAACCGCGGCAATGATCATCGAGTGGGGAGCGCCGTGAAATTCACTTCTCAGCCTGTCATTTCCGGGAATGCTGGAAAAATGCGGTGTAACAACTGCCCGTCCTTGGGCTGTTACGACTGTCCAATGTACGGTGTCGGCGATAACCCAGACTACAAATTGAGGGAGCAGAAACGGCTCGAAAAACTGGCGCTGAAGAAGTTCAAGAGTTACGTGGACGAGGCTGAGAGCATCTTAGAGTTGTAAATCAGTCTAAAAAAGTTTTACATTCCTACCCTACTTCATAACAGTCAGCAGCATCCTCCCGGCGGCTCATTATTGTCGCTAATAGGAGATAAAGTCACAGAATTCTTCTTGCTCGCAGTACCCTGGAGCAGTTCCTCGTTAGCACAGATTTGCCGAACCGCTTCTCTAAACACATCCTGGACGCCAATGTCGCTCTTCGCCGAAGCCTCGCAGTACAGCATCTCATTTTCCATTGCCCAGTTTTCCCCTGCTTCCTTCGTAATGGCTCGCTCTTTGTTCAAGTCAATCTTATTCACAATGCAAAGCTTTACAACATTTTTACTGCTGTTTTTGTTAACCTCTTCAAGCCACACAGACAAATTCTCAAAGCTCTCAGTGTTTGAGCAGTCGAATACCTATTGGAAGCTGTTAGAGATTGCTTCGATTGGTGGAATGTGAATGGTGACTTACGAGTACGACACACTGAGCCCCCCTATAATATGCAGAAGTGAGAGTCCTAAACCGTTCTTGCCCGGCAGTGTCCCAAACGGAAATCTTGACCCTCCTCTTCTTCGTATCGTTATTTATGTTGGGGTCGTCGAGTGTAAGGTGCTTGACCTTAAAATCAACACCAATTGTGGATGTAATGTCGCTGTCGAACGTGTCGTCTGTGAATCTCAACAACAAGCTGCTCTTGCCCACATTTGTGTCGCCAACCAAGAGGATTTTGAAGAGATTGTCGTAACCCAAAGTTTTGGACATTTCAAAAGGTGTTTGTGCTGATTTGGCACGTGTGGTGTTGTGTGGAAAGATTGGTTCTAATGTGCTAATAAGGACACAAGAGGGAAAAGAGATTTAAAATTTTTTTTAGCAACAAAATTTCCTGGCCACTCTAATCTCCCTCCCGCCGCCTCTCCTGGTATAAATTCCAGCCTCGACTACTTACTACTTTTCCCTACACACTCAAAATTTGAGCTTTTAATTCATTCAATAATGCCAAAGTATCCACCAACCCCACCCACCACCTCCAAATCATCTCACCACAACTCCCAATTGCAATTCTTTTCGAACAAAGTTACTATTCAGCGGCGCCCTGGAGGTTCGAATGCGGGCTGCAAGAAATACCCGGTGATTGATAATATGTTAATAATCCCTGAGCATTGGCAGTACGCTAGGTCCACCTCTGGTGTGCGTGGGGTGTACCCTACCACTTCAACCAGCTTGGGGAAGCGCTGGTCCTCTAAAATAGTGATGAATGAGCCTGGTAAAAATCCCAGCAACCTCCCGCTCAAGGCAATCGACCTGGGCACGTATTTTCTAATAGAGGATGCTTCAAGAATATACGAGAAAATGCTAAAGCTGCGGGAGACCCGCAATTTCGTTTTTGACGAGAGTGAGTTGAAGAAGCTGAACAGCTACAAGGAGAGGATCGAGGAAAAGGAGCAGAAAAAGATCGAAAAGAAGCAAAGGTGGGCTTTGGATCTTACTTTTTGATTTACTCACTTACTCACCTACAACCCAAACCCGCACCCACCCATTACAGAGGAATCCCCATCCAAACCGACAAATTTATGTTCCTCAACGACGCTCCTGACGAATTCCTCACCGAGTTCCAGTTCGCCCCAGAACGCTCTTCCCCCCACAGCAAACCCAACTCAAACAAAAGCCAATCACACTCAACCAATAAAACTAAAATTATGGACAAGAACTCCTTCCTCCAAGTTCAGCTCACCAAGGAGCAGTTCCGCAGCGGGATGAAGAGGATACTCGATAAAACGAACGTCTCGAATCTCCAAAACAAATCAGGACAAATGGGGACAGTGATTTTGTTAGAGAGTCCTTCCGGTTCTGAGCCTCCCATCACCGACAAGGTCATTGAGGACTTCTTCACAAGCAACAAGAGTGAGGGGTTCCGTGGCGTTGTCAAGTACGGGACCGAGTTCAAGGCGTCCATCAAGGTGAACAACAAGGACAATCATTTGGGATACTTCCAGACCGCCCTTGAAGGTGAGCGAGCGAAGCGAGCGAGCCTTGATGAAGACTCGTGCAAATTCCCCTGATCTGGACCGTCCCTGAACAATTGCTTTTGCTCAAAAAGATGCGCTTGGCCGAACTAGCCACCGTGTCCAATTTTGAGCCTATGGTCGATTCCAGAAATTCGCCTTTTTTTTAGTTTTTCGAGTTTTCACAGGCGAGCGATGAATCCCACTGCAGACGGCTACATCCACAACTAAACTAACCAAACTCAATTCTTTGACTCGCTTCACTCGTTTTGCTCTTGTTTCATTAAAAATGCGCCTCGCTTCGCTCGGCGGCAGCGTCCATCGTTTACAGGAACGCATTCGTGAACAAATACTTGACTTTAATTGAAAGCGGAGGTTGTGATTCCCGGAATTTGCAGATGAGCGGAGGTTGGTCTAATTCGCAGAGAGGTTGGTCTAATTCGCAAGATGACCAACGGCGGTTACATGTCGACACACATGGCGACACACATGGACGAAGCAGAAGCAGCACGAGGCAGAAGCAGCAGCAGCAGCAGAAACTCAAGCAGCAGAAGCAGCAGCAGAAACTCAAGCAGCAGAAGCAGAAACTCAAGCAGCAGAAACAGAAGCAGAAGCAGAAAAATTCAACAACAACCAGAAAACGGAGACGGGACGGGGACAGTGACGCCGCTTATTTTGAAGGCGTCAAGAAGTTTCGGAAGGAGAGCAGAGCGTTGGTGGGTGCGTTAGAGGATGTGGTGGATCGGGGGTTCAAGAGCAATTTGGAGGACGACGAGGTTTTATTTGATGAAAAGGTGAAGCAACTCTACGGGAGGATCAGCAAGTTGCAGGAGAGTGTGGAGAGAAATGGCAGGGGTGGCAAGGGGGCGAGGACGGGGGCGAAAGACACTGATGAAATGGAACAGTTCTCGCCGAAGAATGTCCATCAGCGGGCCTAATTTTGTTGTCTAGATGTTGTCTAGATAAGAAATTTAAAAGCTTCTTTTCACAGCTCGTCACAGCTCGTCGATAATATTGCCATCTTCGTCAACCAAAATTCCCAGCAACCTCAAATCTTGCGCACTGGCATCAATCATAATAGTTGCAACAGATTCAACAAACATTGCTTGGCGCATGTCATACTCATTCTCGTCATACTCTATCCCTACACGATCATAGGCCCCCCGTGAAAAGGCATATGAAATGAAGTCGCAAAGCGATTCTTCTTCGTTGGATTCCTCGCAAAAGTTGATGAATTGTTCTATGTTATCATGATCACTGAACTCGCTCAGGAGAAACAGTGCCTCTTCGATTGTTGCCACGTCGTTTTGATCCGCGTCGATCAAGTTGAACTCCACCCTCAAGTTGCTCCAGTCCTCCTCTTCCAGCAAAAAATTCAACCTGTCAGGAGATTTTGGGTGCCAGCTGAGAATGTCTTGAAAAGCCTTCGCTTCCTCTTCCGTAATCTTTTGTCCTAGAGGAGCTAGGCTTAGGGCTGCTAGAAAAAACAACAAGCGAATCATTTTCCTAATTTTAAGCTCTCTCTCTCACCCTGCAGTACTATTGCTAGTTCCGTAGGTAGCGAGATTGCCCTCCAACTATCTGTCGTAGAAGCCTGTGCCTGGGTCTAGCCAAGTGCAGAACTTCTTTGATCCTGAAGTTTGAAGTTTGTTTGGAAGTCTCCCTGAACTCTCTCTCCAACCAACAGACCTTTTCTAGTTCTGTAGGTGGTGAGAGTGCCCTCCAAGTTTCAGTCGTGTAAGCCTGTGCCTGGGTCTAACCACGTGCAGAACTTTTGAATGAAGCTTAGGCGAAGTTGTTTTGTTTTGAACGTATAGATGAACCTTGTAAGACTATATCTTACTCACGCACTGCTAATTCCGTATACGGTAATCAGAGTACTGTAGGCCCTTAACTGTAATATCCGTAAGGTCGTCTCTATAAATTAAACTCTCTTAATACAATTATTACGAGGAAAGCCAACCGAAAACACATAAAATATAAAATATTTAAATTTTCAAAATTTTCAAAAATATAACAAGAACCACTATTTTAATGTCAATGTTTCGGCGTGACGTCAAGACTGGCGTCTGGGACTGTTCAATCCCTGCCACTGATGTCCCGGGACTGCATCTGTGGGTCGCAAATGGAAAGTCATATCTCATCTCTAAACACCGCCAATCTCAGTCTCAGTCTCAGTCTCAGTCTCAGGAGAACAGTGATCCGAACTGCCAACACCATATCACCCCTGATAAAACCTCCTCCTCCAGTTCCTCCTCTGTCAAGCACATCTCGGCAAAGTCATTCTTGATCGCACAGAAGTGCGAGAACTTCCTCAGCAACACCACATCCTTCAATTCCAAGAGCGCACTAAAGTTTTGTCGAAGTTGGCAAAAGGCCGACGAGAATGCTGCAAAGACGCTGCTTGAAAAGAATGCCAGGAACTACTACTCCACATTTGTTTGCACCTCCAACTGTTATGACGTCTGTGCCAAGTTGGACGCCATCAGGCAAACTCAGTTCGGCGGTGTGAATAGCACGCGTCGCGGGAAGAGGGGGAAGAGGTTGTGCGATGACACTGGTAGTAATGCCAAGTTTTTGCTGAAGGTAGTGTCGGATGAGGACGACGAGGATGTAGATGTGAATGAGTTGGAGGATGAAAATGAAATTGAAAATGAAAATGAGTGTAACGTCAACATGGTCACCCCGCCGAGTAAGGACGAGATGAAACTAAACTCGTTCATGACACATACTCCTCGACTGCCGGATCTTACGCCACGAGAAACGCAGAACGCCACTTCAATTCCAACATCGTTGTTCTACAAAAACCAAGTTGACGACGACGAGCACGACGAGGATGAAGAGGATGACGATGTGGACGGCGGTGAGGCGAGCGATGCTTCTTCCGCCTCCTTCTCCTCTGCTGACAGCGACAGCGACGAGAAACCTTTCGTGCCGCAGAACCAGAACATCTTGCGGGGTTCGTACAGCGAGCATATTCTGCACGGCGACTCTTTGTTTTGCATGGAAAACGAAAATGATCATGAAGATGAAGATGAAGATGAAGATGAACAAGCAGCGGATGCTGCTGCTCAGCAACAACTTGCTGACAAAAAAACCAAGAAAGCTAGAATCAAACCCAAAACCAGAACTAAAGCCAAAACCAAAGCCAAAAAAATCAACACGAGCACAGGCACAAAGGTTGCAGTCCCAAAAAAGCAACCAAGGAAAAACCAATTCCAAAAAGCCAAAATGATAACCAAAAGCAACTCAGTCCAACAACCAATGCCCGTCCCGCCGCCACCAACACCCCCCGCCCCGCCCCATCCTTCTTTCGGCACAACAGCAACATTAACAACAACAGGTGAGCGAGCGAAGCGAGCGAGCCTTTTGTAAGACGAGCATACTCGCGATGAAGTGCGCGAAATGGCTACAGACATAATGTCTACATCCACTACTAAGCTCACCCACCCAATTCGTTTGGCCCCTTCTTCGCTCGGCGCAGCAACAGCAACAAAAAGACCCCAGCCAGTTTTAACCTCGACAAAATCCCAACAGCACCGCGATCAGGCTAAAATCTCCCACCAAAAGCAGCTCCTCGCCCACTCCCTGAACCTCGCAAAGTCAATGGCTCAGGACGAGAACACGTCTCTGGTGAATGTCCTGAACGAGAAGTGCGCCGCCCTCATTGTTGCGGAGCACTCCTCCCAGGAGTCCAACAGGAGGAAGGCCGACGCGGAGGAGAGCTTGATCGTCAGCAATCGGAAGGCTCAGCAGCTCGAGGCGGAGCTTGCACGGGAGCACCAGCGGGCCGTTACGGCGCAAAGGGAGACGAGCAAGGTGAGTGAGTGAGTGAGTGAGTGAGTGAGTGAGTGGGTGGATGTGTGTGACGTGACGTGACGTGACGTGACGTGTCGGGTGAGCAGGAGGCTAAGTTTTTTTTTCTAAACGTTTCCGCAGTACAAAACCTCCCTCCAGTCCGCCAGCGAGCAGCTCTCGCGGCTGAAGATCTACCTGTCCGAGTCCCAGAAGGGCGAGGAGGAGAGTAGGAAGAGCTACAGGCTCGCGAGCGCCAAGCTGGCCGAGACGGACGCCCACCTCCTCAGCGAGAGGGAGAAGGGGAAGAACTTTAAGAACAGGTGCGACGAGCTCAAGATGGCGTTGCGGAAGCTGGCGGCGTTGAAGGAGAGCGGCGAGTACAGGAGCGCTGAGGATGGGAATGGGAATGGGAATGGGAGTGCCAACGCGGACCCAGAAGCTAAGGCAAACACAAACACAGATACAAATCCAAACTCGGAAATGGACAAGATGGCCAACGAGAACGCGTACCTTCGGAAGCAGGTGAAGAGCGAAATTCAGTGCAAGAAGGAGCTTTCGAAGGCGCTGGACAGCCAATGCTCGCGGCTCAAGGCCGCCAGGGCGAGCGTTGCGGAGCTGGAGCTGGAGAGGCGGCAGTGGCAGCAGTGGCAGGGAGTCGAGACGCCCGCCGTGGTTTCGGAGGAGACTTCTTCGGGTGCTTCGAAATCGCTGGCGCTGGCTGCGGAGAACTTGGCCCTTACTACCGCGCTGTCCGAGGCGCGAGAGTGCTACGCTGCTTCCCGTTCGAACCTGTCCGTGACCCAGCGCGCCCTCGAGAGCTCCCGGGAGGTCGTCGAGGAGCTCCGGCTGTCGAGCGCTCTGACCTCAACGAAGCTCAGCGCGGCCCTCGAGGCGGCACAGGGAAAGGAGAAGGAGCGACGGGACGTGGCGGAGCTCTACAACGCGCAGCTCGCCGAGGCGGAGGTTGCGGTGAGGGCGCTGAGGGAGAGCAAGCAGCACGGAGCTGCTTTGACGGACGAGGCGGGGAGGAGGAGACTCGCGGCGACGAAGCTTGGGCTGGCAGTCGTGGAACTCAAGGCGAGCCGGGCGGAGCATATATATAATAAGCGGCCGAGGCTGGCGATGGACAGGGCGTTTGCGAAGTGGGCGGGGGGGTGCAGGGCGGCAACGGTGGCGGCACAGGCCAGGGCCGAAGCAAGCGAAGCGAAGGCAGGGGCTGAGGTTGCTTTTGCCAAATGCGAGGCGGAGAGGAAGGAGGCGTTGAAGGAGGCCTTGGCGTTGAAGAAAACGTTAAAAAGCAGCGGCCAAAAACTTTCGGCAGCCTCGGCGAAGCTCGAAACGGCCTTCGCCGACGCCTCGCTGCTCAAGAAGCGGGTCTTGGCCCTTCAGGGGGAGCTCCGCTCGGAGAAGTCGGGGAAGAAGGCCGCGGTTGACGCCCTCCAAGAAAAGGCGGTTGAGTCCGCTGCCAAGGTCGACCTCCTCTTCTCAAAGTTGGAGGAGGCGGAGGCGCTGCGGGTTCGGACTGCGGCGGACTCGGTGGCGGAGAGGGAGGGGGCGCTGGGGAGGGCGGAGACGGGAATGGAGAGGGAGCTGCTCGCGCTGGAGAGGAGGCTGAGGGAGGAGTTCGCGGTGGAGGACAGGCAGGGGAGGAGGGAGAGGGAGAAGGAGAGGGAGAAGGGGGAGGAGGTGAGGGCGCAGCTGAGTGATGCGTCGCAGAGGATCAACGCGATGGAAACAACCATTGAGGACATGGAAGTTAATTTCGAGAAGGAAAAGGCAAAGGAAAAGGAAAAGGAAAAGGCAAGGGAAAAGGAGGAAAAGAAGGAAAAGGCGGAAAAGGATAATCAATCCAATGATATGTCGAAGGAGAAGCAAGCCTTGGAGGCGACGATCCTGCAGCTCAAGGAGCAGCAAAAGGAGCAGCTCTCAGAGCAGCAAGCGGCCGCCGCGTTGGAGGCGGAAGTGGCGCTCGCTCGGGTGAAGAAGGAGTCGATAGGCCAGCTCAGGAAGAGCGTGGGGGAGGAGCGGGCCAGGGCCTGCCGGCAGATGCAGAGGGCCAGGGACGACTTCGACGAGAAGCTGAGGGCCAGGGCGAAGGAGCTCAGGGTGGTGACCGAGGCGGCTAAGGAGGCCAGCGACAAGAGCACGACGGTGTGGAGGGAGAAGATGAAGGCCGTCGTGGATAAGGTCAAGACGCAGCTGGCCGAGGCGGAGAAGGAGGTGGAGAAGAGGGTGGAGGAGAGTAGCGGGGCGTTGACCGAGCGGCTAACGGACACTTTGACCGAAACGTTGACAGAAACGCTGACCAAAACGCTGACCAAAACGTTGACTGAGCAGCTCACCAACAATCCCCCCGAGAAGCTGCTCGAGCACTTTACGAACGAAAAGAGAGCCGCGCTGCTGGCCGAGGTACAGAAGTGGGAGCGGACGGTTAAGGACATGGAGGAGACGAGGATCGAGGAGATTACGTCTCTGCAGGAGACGGAGAGGAGCGCCAGCGAGGAGAGCCGTAGGCTGGTGACCAAAGCGGCGAAGAAGGCTATCGAGGAGGCGAGGGGCAGGTACAAGGAGGTCAGGGAGGAGCTCGAAAGCTTCAAGAGCAAGGCCGTTGGCGTCAAGAGGGCCGACGAGGAGAAGATCCTCAGGCTCGAGAAGGCCAAACAGAAGGCGCAGGAGGAGGCGCGGGAGAAGGCGCAGCAAGCGGAGGAACAGCAACAGCAACAAATGGAGCAAGGGCGGAAAACGCACAAGGCGCACAAAGCGCTGCAAATGACCCTTGAGGCCGGCCAATCAAAACTTGCCAAGGTCGAGAAGGTGCGGGAGGAGGTGGAGGAGCTCAACGAAATTTACGGGAAGAAGATCGAGGAGCTGGAGGGAAAGCTGGGGAAGGTGTCGATGGACGTTGAGGGGGAGAGGGGCGCTTGGAGGAAGGAGAGGGAGGGGTGGACGCTCAGGGGGGTTGAGTGGTCTCAAACGGAGAAGAAGATGGGGAGACAGCTGGAGCTCGTTGAGGAGGAGCTGGAGGAGTTTAGGGAGAAAGGGAGGACCAAGTTGGAGGAAAATACCAAGCTGGAGGCCAAGATGGAGGCCAAGAAGGTCGAGGATGTCGAGAGAATCCGCGTGGAGGGGCTCAAGGTGATGGAGGAGGAGATCAGGAAGGTCAAGGAGCAGGTCGTGAGAGAGGAGCACAGGGTTTGTCAGGACAAGGTTGAAAGCATTGCCAAGGAGCTGGTTGCTGAAAGGGGGAGGGGGGAAGAGCTGAGGGAGAAGAATCGGGTCAGACACAGGGTGGAGCTGGATATGGCTAGGAAGGAGTCGAGGAGGGAGAGTGACAGAGGGAGAGAGGAGGCGAGCAATATGGCCAAAAACTTAAGGGACAACTTGGAGCAAATGGTTGCGCGGTACGAGAAGTTGGAGGGGGGG
>Ga0302116_1001767_pt1 | contig 12968 bp, 15 predicted proteins | sample AG5_SCM_MG_FD_203124 | JGI IMG/M metagenome (GOLD analysis project Ga0302116, IMG submission 203124) | Marine microbial communities from Western Arctic Ocean, Canada - AG5_SCM | ecosystem: Environmental > Aquatic > Marine > Oceanic | place: Canada: Western Arctic Ocean | collected 2017-10-01 | reverse complement strand
CGGTAGTACGAGAGAATACAAGTGCCTGTGAGGTGATGAGCTCGTACATTCCGTGAATCGAGAGATCAAGTACAACAAACGAATTCTCGCATTTTTGGTGTGGGCACAATTGGGGAGAGGGGAGGATCAGATAGGGGAAGATGACAGTGGACGAGGATGAGGGGGAAATTGAGGATGAATCATCTAGGCATGCTCGGAAGTCGTCCCAGCGATCAACGCCACACATGGATGGAAGAGCTGTGAATTTTTCTTTTTCATCAAAACTGCAAAACACGCACCAAAAAAACACCATGACGTGCAAGTTTGGGACTCAGCAGACCCGTCTATATTGGTTGAATTTGGACTTCTGTGGACTAATTTGTGCAGCTATAACCTGGGTATTACATTTCTATGCAATTTATGTGGTGTCCACGAAGCTTCTACCTCCGTGGATGAACATAAACAACAACTCGGAGGCGAAGGGCACATTTGGCATTCCGAGTGCTGCCTACATGTTTCACCTCTGTGTTTTTGTTGGAATTGCTGGCCTGGCCCTCTTTAGCCATGGAAAGGCAATGCTATCCAATCCTGGTGCAGTAGAGCATAATGCCTTGCCCTGGTTGCAAGATGATTTAGAGTGTGGTTTGTGCGAAAATAAACCCCTCTTATCTTCTTCATTATCCAATTCAATGAATGAGCTGGGCAATGCAGTAAAACGAGACGTCGCTTCCTCTTCAACTCCAACTCCAACTCCAACTTCAGATGACCCCGCCTCAACCACTCCCTCCCCCTCCCACACTCCCAACCCCGCCCCTACAGTACAAAAACCAAACTACAGAACGTGTCGCCGGTGCGACGCATTCAAACCCCCCAGAGCCCACCACTGCAGCATATGTAAGAGGTGCATAATAAAAATGGACCACCACTGTCCCTGGGTGAATAACTGCGTCGGGATTCGAAATCACAAGTTTTTCCTCCTGTTCCTCTTCTACACGTTTCTGTCCTGCACGTATTCTCTGTGTTTGGTGATGTTTAGATTTTTTACATGCATGAACAAGCTCACCGGGCCCCAATGTTTGGCTACGCCCTCCGATTCAATTTCAATCGTTTGCTTGGTTATCGAGGGGCTTTTATTCGGGTTGTTCACTTCATGCATGATGCTTGACCAATGGGGTGTCGTGTCGACCGGAGCCACGCAGATTGACAGGTTGAAGGGGGAAGATGTCGAGATATTTCACAATTTCAATGAGGTGTTTGGTGGAGATTTTGGCTTCAAGATGAATTGGCTTTTGCCGGTGGATGTGACTTTTCCCAAAAGCGTAAAAAATGAAATTTACGGGTATAAGATAAGATAGGGTGACGATTTTTGACATACATTTGGGTGTTTTATTCATTTTCAAACTCATTTTCATTTCCACTCGAAAAAGAAGCAGGTGACTTCTTCACACCCACCCGCTTCATGTACCGCGTGATACGCCAACGGTATAAAGGGTTTCGCCGGGTTTCGGCCAGCATTTTATTAAATTCGTTCGAGTTCAGCCCAAACTGACGAACGACCTCTTCGGCTTGTTTTGGGAAAGAACGGCAAACACTCTGAATTTTAGGGGACAGGAGGGGGAGAAGAAACGGGTCGCCTGATATTATCGATACGGAAAGAAATGAATTGATGTTAGGGGTGTTTTGGAGCGTTTCGCTTCGCATAGGTTTGCACTCACAGATGGCAAAGTTGGTCGGAAGCGCGTCAATGTTGAGCGCTCGCCGAAGGGCTTCTCGCTGCTCCCCTCTAAGCTCTTCGATCGACCCGAGGGAACGAGCGAACATTTGCTCGCGGCGCCTCGATCTGGCCTTCACAAGCTTCGCAGAGTTAGGGTCCTCAACAACTGGAAGCTTATCCAACGCCATGGTGGAGGCTATACGGTACAAGTAGGCCTGCTCTCTTACCCTCTTCTCGAGGTTGGGCGACTTGGACACTTTCCGGCCTATTGCATTGTACTCAGGGATCGTCAGTCCAAGTGAGCGTATCACCCTGGAGCAATCATTTAAATGGCGAGTGCAAAGGAGATTTACCCGGGGGTTCTTGTCACAGTATGCACCTGAACACAGGACAGAATTCCTCGAGAGCTTGTACAAGACCTTTTCAACTGGTTTCAAAGCAGAGAAAACGTCTGTATCTCGACGGTTCCTGAGTGGCTCCGTGGCCGCAACGCAAGCAGCATACGTATCGAAAATAGTTTCCTCCGGTTGAAACAAGGAAACCATGCCAAATCTTTGATCAGCAATGGGAATGGTTGTGGTTGGCTTTGTTGCAACTGTACATTTTAGAAGGAGAAAGATGAACGCCGTCACCACCTTGGCCATCACTAGATTACCTAATTGTCCACGACGAGTCCGAAAGGAGGAGAAAAAAATTGAGAAAAGACGTGAGAAGCCACAAAAAGGCATATCATTTTTGGCTTTGCACCCAACCAAAAATGCAACTGCTTGTTTTCCCCCTTCTTCTCTTGACTAGCTTGTCCAAGCCAATATCCCCAATCACCAGCAGCCGAAGCCCACATGCACTATTTCGTCCTTCAATTTTGAGTCTTCGTGGAGGTTCGAGTCCCGGCGATTCATTCCAATCCCCCCCGCCCCCTCAACACTTGTATAATGCTAACGAGTACCAGAACGAACATCAGCATGGTGTGCAGCAACCTGCCGCAGAGAGCAATCCTTTGCTCGCTTCAGCAACGAAATTGTCAGTAAGTGGTTACTTTTTCCTTCTGGTTTGGCGTGCAGTGCACCTGTACGAACTGGCCGATCAAACTAGAGGCTTTAAGAGGTTGTGCCTGGTCATTCCCACAGTCCTGATGTTTTTGTTTGACATTGCTGGATTGCTCGTTTCCTTCAACTTCAAGGACTCAAACAAGGTGAAGCTTAAAATGATTCTTAACTTCAACAAGGCCATTGAGCTGAGCTGCATGTCGTACTCGATCTTCCGGTTGCTGCTAGCGCCCAGCGTGTGGACGCCCCGGGAAGTGTACATTGGGCGCGTTCTCGTGAATTTTGTCATGATTATGCAGAGTCAGTTACTGACGAAAGTGAGCTGGGCCTTTTCAAGCGCGGGAGGCGGAGGTTCTGCGAGTTCGGGTAGCTACGATGCGTACGCTGCGTACGAGGATCAGCAACAATATCAACAGAACAATTACGACCCAAACAACAACAACACTTACTAACTGAGCGGATTTTTTTGTTGAAATTTGCCTCTATTTTATCTTTCTTAACTTATCGAGCATAGCCAAGTTTTGGCTTTCGGTGGTGTTGATGCTGATGCTGCTGCTGTTGCTGTTGCTGCTGTTCCTGCTGTTGCTGCTGTTGTTGTTCTTGCTGTGGCCTTTGTTTCAAAGGCGATCTTCGCTCAATCACATTTTCCAATTTCTCTTTCAGAGCCTCGGCTTTATGCTGCTGGTTAAAAAGAGAAGCCTTCCTAGCTTCCAAGTCAGTCTCTAGCCTAGCGAGACTCAGTTTTAATTTTTCTTCTTCCGCGAAACTCTCGGAGAGAGCCTTCTTCTTCTTCATCTCGGATTCTTTTTCTTGCTGTCTTTCGGGGGATCTGCTGTAGGTGATCTTCGGCGAGACCAGCTTGTGCGGCCGAGAGGTTCTAGACGGGGATTTGCGTTGTTTTGGTGGGGGGCTGGCAAAGCTCGCACTGTCGTTTGACTCGTCGTCGTCGTGTTTGTTTTGTTCGTTGTTGTCGTTGTTGTTGTTGTTGTTGTTTTTGAAGCTCACTTTTCCCATTGGTTGCCTTGTGGCCTGCTGCTGCTGCTGCTGCTGCTGCTGCTGCTGCTGCTGCTGGAGTTGCTGCTGCTGCAGGAAAAACTGCTGCTGCTGCTGGAAAAACATCATCATCATCGGATCAGGGGCTGCTCCAATTTGCGGGAACATTGGCCGCTTATTTGCATCCTGGTTATCAGTTTTGTCAACCTGTTCTTCCTGTTTCTCGTCCTCAATGATCATTTTCTGCTTCTTCGGCTCAGCAGCCGCCTCGGATATGGTTTTCTCCAACAACACCTGTTTCTTCGCCTTCAAGGTGACAATCTCGTTTGCCAGCAGACACATTCGCTCAACTTGCCCTGCCACCAGATCTCCGTGGTAGCCAAAGTGGTAATTTTTTACGTTCTTGTACTCGTAGAAATCGTAATTACGTTCCTCGGCTTCACTGTGCTCGTCCAAGAATTTATTCAGGCCGACGGACTGCAGCTCCTTCTGCAGGACGCAGCCTTGAGGAATTGGCGGGTGGCAAGCGAGAATTTGCTGCAACTCCGTTGTTTGAGTTCGAGGGGTGTGGTGGGATTTTTTGTTTTGGTTTATGTTTTGTTGGTTCGAAGATTGTTGGGGCACGGTTATATCGTCCGGTTTTCTGTGTGGTGATGAACTCTCGCTGCTCTTTCGGAGCGCATTTGTAACAGGGCTATCGAGATTCTTGTTGGCGGCTAGAGCGTGGCTTCGTCTTGCTTTCGGTTTTGGTTTCGGTTTGGGGTTTGTTGTTTGTTGTTGTTGTTGTTGTTGTTGTTGTTGTTGTTGTTGATGTTGTTGTTGTTGTTGTAGTTGTTGTTGTAGTTGTTGTTGATGTAGTTGTTGCTGTTTCTCCTTTTCCCTTTCCTTCTCTTTATCCTTCTCCTTCCCTTTTTCTTTCTCCCTCTCCTTCCCCTTTTCCTTCTCTTTCTCCTTCTCTTTCTCCGGTCCTGCTCCCTCAGCCCTGAAACCAAAACGATTCACGCCTCCTCCAATTTCGTTAGCTTTTTGTTTTTTTGCATTCTTCATTGGGGAGCGCTCACGCTCACGATCACGCGGCGGCGGCGATTTGTTTTTTTCGTTCTCGGTACTCCTGGAAACCTTCCTCTCCTCGCTCCTGTCCCTCTCTTTTTGCTTGAGAAGCTCCTTCTCTTCCTGCCGCTCTTTTATTCGCCCCCGGATCTGCTCCCTCTTTTGTAGATTCTGGTTCTCCTTTTCGGCCGCCGCTTCATCATCTGCCAGTTTCTTTTTGCGAAATCTTGCAGCGCGGTCGGCGGCGTTCTTGGCAGCTTTCTCCCTCTTCTTCTTTTCATTTTGATCGTGGTTTGGATGATCGTGGTTTTGGTTTTGGTTTTGGCTATTTACTTTCCGCTCGTTCAAACCAACTTTTACGCGGCTCCGTCGCTCCGTCGGATCGTATTCGTAACCACTGTTTTCCACCCCGGCCAAGTAAACACTGTCGCAAAGTGCCCGCAGCCACTTCAGCAGATCCAAACAGTCAGTCTGCATTCCTCTCGTTACTCGGTTAATGTCAATGATCTTCCGAACATTGCATCTGTCCAAACCGTGCTGGAACTGCTTCCAATTAGCAAGCTTCTCCCCCTCAGTCAATTTCGTACCGACTCTGCAACTTTCCATTCGAACTTGACCCTTAGTACAAGCGTCAAGGACTTGGCATGCGTGAAACCCATCGCCAAACTCCTTCAAATTCTCAATTTTTTTGCTTGACGTATCATCACCGAGCTGAAGAAACTCATTCAGCCAACTCAAAAGGGACAACAAATTGTTGCCACCAGAGAACCCAGTGCGAGACGCCTGGTTTACAGCCTTGAGGGAAATTGTTGAGGCAAGTTTGCCCATGAGAATATTTCAGGTGTTTGAATTTTACGAGGTGAAAAGACAATTTCTTTAAGTAAAAACTTCAGTTTGTGCAATCAGGTATGCGTGTGTGTTGGCGTGTCCTATTTTTTGTCCGTAATCAGGCCTGTTTCAGGTGGCGACAAGTTAATTTTTTTTCAAGTTTTTTTAATTTTTTCCTTTTTAATTTCGTAAAGGAGACGTTCCACCCAAACTCGATTTGACAACATCCAGGCAACCGAGAATGCAAGGGGTGTTTTTTCTCCTCCTATCTTGGTTATCGTTGGCTGGGGCTTTTCGAATACCCCACAATCCGAGACGACGTACATTCACTTCTTCATCTGCCGCCCGTCACCACCAACTGATAACGCCTTCCACGTTTTCATTCACCCTCGGTTCAGCTCAATCTTCTGACGATGAAAACAACAATCCTTTAGTTTCATCGTCCATCAAACCTCCCCTCGCAACATCATCATCTTTATCAACATCAACCACACCTCCCAAATCGTTCGATGAATCGATCGAATCTCTCCTGAGCCTAGCGTCCCAGTCCTCTTCAGAAATAACGAACATAATTGAATCGTTTCAAAAGAATTCTGGTCCGGAGAAGACTTACACCGACCTTGCGACTCAGCTGTCAAGCTTTGTAGATGATATCCAGATCCAGCAGAGCAAGAACCTCAACGAAGTAACGAGCTTCCCTTCCAAACTGGAGAGAGCTATGAAGGAGTTAATTTCGGAAATTGCTCTTGCCGACACCGACGACGATGGCGACATCGACATCGACGAGGATGCCGAAGAAGAGAGGGCAGTTGAGCTTGTCAACCTTGAGCGCAAGAAGCCCATTACACGGAGAATGAAATCAGCTGAAATTCTCAAGAATTGGAACATAATGCCTTTGTACGCGACTGCGGCTTTGCTTTCTCGTTTCTTCTTCAAGGCCATTGCTTTTCCTCTCTTTCCCCTGAAAGTGACGAGACTCTTCGGGTTCCCTCGCCTGTCCCGCAAAGTTAGCGCTTGGGACGGCACGGGGGACTACGCAGAATCGATGAAAACTGCGGAAGAAATGCAGGAGAAGTGGAAGGTGAGTGAGTCACAACGAGCAAAAAAAAGCAACAACATACTAAAAAAAGCAAAAACAAACTAACTTAACTTGTTTAAACCCAGCGGTCGGCCACGACCAATTCGCTCCAGCGTTCCGTGGAGATTTGGGGCTATGCCCTCTCCTTCGTTTTGAAGGAGCGGAGGTTGACGAAATCTCTTAAGAAGAGCAGGATCACACCCGAACAATTCAGCGCCTCGCGCTCCGTCCTTGCGGCGGAGGTCACCCAAACTCTACTAAAACTCGGCCCAACTTTCATCAAGGTTGGCCAGCTCTTGTCCACGAGGATTGACATTGTGCCGAAGGAGTACATTGAGAAGCTGCGGCTGTTGCAGGACAACGTGCCCCCTTTTTCTGGAGACATGTCTGTTAAGATAATTGAGGAGGAGGTGAGCGAGCGAGCGAGCGAAGCGAGCGAGCCTTGATGAAGACGAGCATGCTCGCGATGAATCCCGCGAAGTGGCTACATACATAATATAATGGCTACATCCACTACTCAAACTAAACTTTATTCCACTCAATTCTTTTGACTCGCTTCACTCATTCATTAAAAATGCGCATCGCATCGCATCGCTTCGCTCGGCGCAGCTGGGTGCTCCCATCACTACTCTGTTTGATAGCTTTAACAGAACTTCACTGGCAGCCGCGAGCTTGGGACAGGTGCACGTGGCAACGAAGGGCGGGCTGACGTTTGCGGTGAAGGTCCAAAGGCAATTTTTGAGGGAGTTGTTCAATGTTGACTTGAAGAATTTGCGGCAGCTTGCGAAATTCTTGGATGCTGTTGATCCCAAGGCCGAAGGTGAGTGAGTTGCGTCCGAAGCGTACAATGCGAAGCGAGGCGCGTTTTTTATTGCGCACGAGCGAGCGAGCCAATTGAGGTGTGGAATTACTTAGAATGTGTCGGGGGAGACCCCCGAAACCCCCCTTATCCGCTGTGCTCGGCTTTCCGCTGCGCTCGGCGGAACCGTATTCTCAGGGTGTCCGACCAGGAACTGCACGCAGCTTCGCTCGCGCTGGTGGTCCGCCACGCCACGCCACAAACACAATCTTATCTTACTCAATCTTCAATGCAGGCTCGCTCCTCGACGCCAACACTCAAAGGGACTGGGTGTCGATCTACGAGGAATCGAAACGGTTGCTCTACGAAGAGATCGACTACGTTAACGAAAGAAAAAACTGCGACAAGTTCGCGGCCAACTTTGACCTCCCGAGATTCGCTCACATTAGAGTTCCAAAGACTTACCCCGAACTCTCGACCAATAAGGTTCTTACGATGGAGTACTGCCCTGGAATTAAGATCACCGACAAAGAAAGAATCATCGAGGCAGGTTTGGACCCGGTGGAAATTGGCATTTTGAGTACGCAGAGCTACTTGGAGCAGCTGTGCAGGTGAGCCCTAACTCTAACCCTCGCGCTCGCTGTAAAACTGAACCAAAACCTTAAACAATTCGCTCATCTCGCAGGCACGGCTTCTTCCACTGCGACCCACACCCTGGTAACATTTCCGTGGAGCCGGACGAGAACGGAAACGCAAGGTGAGCGAGCGAAGCGAAGCGAGCGAGCTTTGCTGAAGACGAGAGTACGAGCTCTTACTAAAACTTGAGGTTATTCAAAAATTCTTTGAATCGCTCGCCTCCCCCCTGATCCATTAAAAATGCGCACAATCTCGCTTCGCTCGGCGCAGGCTGATCTACTACGATTTTGGAATGATGGATACCTTCACGAGGCAGACAAGGAAGGGCTTCGTCAACTTTCTCTTCGCCTTTTACGAAAACGTGCCGAGGGAGGCCTGCAACGCATTGGAGGAGCTCGGAATTTTGAGGGGTGGACCGGACGTGGACAGGATTGCGGTGGAGCGCGTGGGGAAGGACTTCATGGACAGGTACCAGGAGGTGAGGGAGCGAGCGAGCGGAAATGGCTACATCCACCCACATCCACTACTAAACCAACCCACTCGATTTACTTCGCACCTTCTCCGCTCGGCGCAGACCCTGAAAAAGGGTGGCAAGTATGACAACCAACTAGACGAGAAAGAAAAGAGGAAAGTGAACTCGGCGCGAAGGCGGCTGCTGGGCGAAGAGTTCTTGTCAATGAACAACGATGTGCCATTCATCTTTCCTCCAACGTGGACGTTTGTGTTCAGAGCGTTTATGAGCCTGGACGGGATTGGGAAGGGCCTGACTGACGGCGATTTTGACATGACAAAGATTGCTCGTCCGTATTTGAAAGAGCTGATTGATTTGAAGGATGGGAATGCTTTGAAGACATTGACTCTGAAGATCGCGAAGAGGTGAGGGGGGAAGTGGAAGTGGAAGGGAGGATGCATGAAAGCACGCTTAATTGCTAATCCATTTGTGCAGATTCGGATTTCGCCCAATTGACGTCGACATGGCCATCACGCAGCCCAGAAGAGTTGCCGCGATCGAGGACATCACGAGGAGGCTGGAAAACGGTGATTTCAAGCTGAGGGTGAGGGCTTTGGAGGCGGAGCGGAGGCTCAATAGGGCGGATTTGGTGCAAACAAATATATTCAAAGGGGTGCTGAGTGGGGTTCTGTTTAACTTTGGGGTTATGTTGTTGGTGTTGAGTGGAAATGGGAGTGCAGGTGGGGCGATTGGTGTGGGGGCGGGGGTGGGGGCGGGGGCAGCGAGGAATGCGGCGATTGTAAACAAGGTGGTGACAGGCTGCGGTAAGGTTTTGGTGGGGCTCTCCATGTTTTGTCTGGCACAATTGCCATTTGGGGTGCGAAGGTTGAAAAAGTTGGATAAATATTTGGAGAGTTTCGGTGTGAAAGGGTGAACGAAGGAGGGAAGGGATTGTTAGGAAAGGAAAAGGAAAGGGATAATAATTTTTATTTGTTTGAAGAAGATCGAGTTCCTATATTTTAAATAATTTTCGAGTGGATACTGTTGTGTAAAGTTTATTCAGCTGCAGTGATGTGAGATTGATGTTGCTGCTGCTGTTGTTGTTGGTAATGTTGCTGTGGCTGCTGTGGCCATTGCTGTTGGTATTGCTGCTGCTGAGCGTATTGTTGTTGCTGTTGTTGCTGCTGCTGTTGTTGCTGCTGCTGTTGTTGTTGCTGCTGCTGCTGCTGCTGCTGAGAAAAGTTCCCAAAATTATCACCGTTGTTGCCGCTGCCGTTAGCGTACCCGAAGCCTCCGCCACTGCCCTGATGCTGCTGCTGCTGTATCTGTTGCTGCTGCTGCTGCATCTGATGCTGCTGCTGCATCTGATGTTGTTGTTGTTGTTGTTGTTGTTGTTGTTGTTGTTGTTGTTGATATTGTTGCTGTTGAATATTGTTATTGTTGTTGCTGTTGTTGTTGCTACCGCTGTTCGGCGGAGCCGGGGGTAAGACCGCATTAGCTGGAGGCCCCCCCCCGGTTATTGAATTGATTGCGTTGTTCATGAGCTCCTGATGGTAATTATTGTATAGCTCGGGAGTCACGTGGAGTGTAAAATTGACTCGGAACAAAAACTCAATCTCCAATAAGTTCATCTCGTCAGCTTTCACTCCGCCGACTTTGGCATAATAGGCGTTGTTGAAGTATTGATCGTCGAAGAACTTGGCAGCGAGCATGATGCTGTGGGATGGTGTGAGGGGTGAGGGGTGAGGAGTGAACAAAAACGGTAACGGGTTAGCAGTTGACGGTGGGAGGGTTCCAAGATTTTACTCTTCGCTCACCTCGTGATCACCACTCGGTGCACATTCAGAGGTGTCAATGTGAAGCCATTCTCCTGGATCAAACGATCTATGTAAATTAGGGCAAGGATGAAACATTCCGTCGAACAACTTGCATATTTGTGAATTCGCTCTAGGTAGTTCAGTAGAGTGATGGACGGAGGCTTGAGCGCTTGAAAGCGTGTAACTGGAACATTTACAGGGTTGTTTCTACTTGCATCAACAAGGCGATTCAAGATGTTCGAAAGCACCTCAATCACATATTTACCCTCATTACGTTCAGACTCTGATGATTCCATTGTTGTTGAATGAGGGATTGGAAATGGGATAAGAGTTGCGTGAAAATGGGGTTGAATTGCGTAAGGTCAATTAGTGCTCGATTAAGAATCAATGGTGAGGAAAAAATTTTGTGGTCGAGGAAACAGCCAAGTGTTTTTTCAAACGGGGTACCCGAAGGCTATAAAGTGTCTAGAAGAGCATGTGATGGTGTTGTGGCTGCTATCTTTTTTTATCTTCGCTTTACCCCCTAGATAAATTGAGTGGCGCTTATTTTCAAACCATTTTATTTTTGTATTTTTCGATCCCCCCCGTACCGGAGCCACATGCTCCTGCCATCAAACATGCCAACGTAAATATAAACGAACACAATAATGTAACAAATTTGAAATGCTCCTAGCCTTCGCTCTGAACCAACTCCAAATTCGAAACCAAGACCAAGACCAAAACAAAAACCAACAAATGGTGATTAATTCTAAAAGAAACCAAAACAAACAAAACCACAGACCATTCGACCATGAATTTCAACAGCTGCAAGAGCGCTCGGAGCAAAAGGAACTGGAAACCTTTGAACAACTTAAGGAGGCGAAAATACATGCCGAAAGAATATGTAGTGAGCTCCAACAGTTCAAGAATCAAGTTTCAGCTCATTTGAGAGCCCATAATTTGACATTAAAAAGCTGTCGTTTGCACGCGCACGAAAGTCGCGCGACAGCACCATCAAACATGTTTGAAAAAATAGCAAAACCCTTTTTATCTTTTTTGACGTTTTGGCCGACCTTCGCCCTTTGAGTTTTCTCTTGCTCTCTTTCCATTGTCGATGGGTGGATCCGGTGGTGTTACCAAGCAAAGCATGCCTCGCACCTGCTCGTTGACGCTGAGCCCAGACTCGTAATTATCGTTGCCTGCTCCTGATATCAGTGTGCAGGACAATTCTTGGTCGCCCTGATCTCTGAGCAGATTCTTCCTAACCTTAAAAACATGCTCGTCACCAGCACATCCTAAATTCTTGGAATGTTCAGCGTAACTGGCTTCAGTTGCTCTCATTCCCTTTGCGCAATTGTAAAAGTCTCGCAGAATACCGTTGCAAATATTCTCATCCGCCTCTACCACACCAACGGCAAATAAACTCTCGCCGCACATTCTCAAGAGCTTAGGCAAGCAACAGAGCTTTGCAAATCTACAACAAAGGGGGAAAAAAGGAATTCGTTAGTTCACAACGAAAAACACACACACACACACACACACACACACGCCGCGCCGCGCCACACCGCACCGCACCATCCCAAATCCCATCCCACCACCCTTTTACTCACCTCTGATCTTCTCCCTCTCCATGCTGGCATTCCTTGTTGTCCACAATGCGGTTGCAGAAATATCGGCAACAATCCTCAAACACCAATTCAGAAATTTCCCCCGCCGCCACGAGTTCTAGGGCCCCCATCAATCCTTCCCCATAAACATCATCCTTGTTGAGCAATCCGCGAGTTTTCTTGACTGCCCTTTCAGCGGCGGTCATGTTCTGATCTAGCCACATTACACTGTCCTCGCTGTGAGTCATTTCCTCCCCAACCCTGCGCTTCTCCTCGCCGAGGCCGTCGCCATCCTCCATTTCCGCATTTTCCCCAACCTCCCCACAATCCTCGACGAACTCCCTGCATTCGCTCAGCAGCTCCCGCAGCACGGCGAATTGTCTAACGAACACGAACATCCTGGTGTTCAGATAACAAATTTCGTACGGCTCGCTGGAACCGTTTGCCCCGGCACCAACAACACCAAACTTGACACCGTCGGAGATCTTCTCGACCTTATTGCTTCTCACATTTCTTCCGTAGAAGCACTTGTAGGTCTGGTCCCCTAGGATTCCTAAAATGCTGCCCCCCTGCAAGTAAGCTACACCGTAGTCAAGCTGAATCTGATACTTTCTTGTGCCTTCATCAATCACTTTGATAATTTTCCCCTCGCCAAAGCACGTCTTGACCCTAATGTTGGGAGGAAACAAAGCCGCGATTTTTGTTGTGTTCGAATTTTTGGTTGCATTTGGTTGGGTGTGTGTTTCCCCCAGCACCATCTCCAGCGGGTAGTCGTAGAAGGGCATCATGAACTCAAGCCAAACTCTACTAATCTCCAATCTCGAAATTTCTTTTCCGTCATTTCTCCAGGGCGAGTTTTCAAACGCGTCAGATGCGGTGTAGGTCGACATAAGCGCGTACGCGTCGCGGTGAAGCTCCATTTGCTTTTTGAGCTCCTCCTTCACGTACTCCTCGACATCATCATCGTCGCCAAACGTAATTCCGCCGTTGT
>Ga0302116_1001766_pt1 | contig 12970 bp, 16 predicted proteins | sample AG5_SCM_MG_FD_203124 | JGI IMG/M metagenome (GOLD analysis project Ga0302116, IMG submission 203124) | Marine microbial communities from Western Arctic Ocean, Canada - AG5_SCM | ecosystem: Environmental > Aquatic > Marine > Oceanic | place: Canada: Western Arctic Ocean | collected 2017-10-01 | reverse complement strand
TTGAGCCTCTAGAAGCCTCCACACGCCTCCACAAGCCTCCACCAGCTCCCGCAAGCAGTTAAATACCCGCAGAGCTCACAATTGCAGCACCCAAGCCACCATTCCGAGAGCCGAAACTCCAAACCTGCTGAAAAAGCCTCTTTAGCTACAGATCCATTTGTTCTTCTTCCATCCCTTCATTCCCCTCCCCTCCCTATGACCGATAATAATCTCCGAATCCTCCTCTCCTCCGACAACCACCTTGGCTATAATGACAAAGACCCAATCCGGTGTAACGATGCTTTGCAGCCTTTGAGGAGATCCTGATGTTAGCGCGCTCCATCCACGCGCTGTGATCTCGTCCTCCTCTCTGGCGACCTGTTCCACGAGAATAAGCCCTCCTGCCGAACTCTGTACAGAACGATGGAGATTCTCCACTTGTTCTCGTTTGGGTCCAGGCCGGTGAAGTTAAGGGTTAGTAACGATGTCCGGGCTGACCTTTCCGACCTGGGCCTCGCTGAGTACTCCTCGCTCTTCATCGATTGATAACAAACAAATAAATGAGTAAGATGTTCTTCTACTTCCTTAATTTTGTTTTTCTCTTCTCGAACACCTCCTCCAAAATGTCGCGGCAGCTGATCACGGCCTCCAACTTTATGCAAAGCAAGAATGCGCCAGCCAACTTCCTATGTAACGTGTAAACTTCTTGCGGTGGGGGGACTTTCCGGTGCTTGGTGAAGATAGCCGCGTGCTCCGCAATTCTTTGAGTGATACGTTTCGTTTTAAAATCGTACTTCTCATCGGTGAGAAACGGCTGCATTGGCGTTGTAATTGATTTGATTTGAATTGAATTAGATTAGATTAGATTAGATTTGTTGTTGCTCGCTTCCTTTCCCGCTCCACTCCACTCCACTCCACTCCACTCAACTCCACTCCGTTCAACTCGAATTAACTCACCTCCCCCAGAATCAATCCAGCCATCTCATGAGCGTGAAGCATTTCGCTGTTTTCCTCCCCTGTCAAAAACTTCATTCTAATACTCTCCTCCATCAAAAATTTCGGGTCGTTGTTGGCCGCGGCCCAGACGATGTTAAAGTAGCCGTCCACGAACTCGTCATCAAAATGTCGCGCCGCGCCGAAGTCCAGCAGCGTCGTGACGCCAGTGTTGGAGTCGTACAAGAAGTTGCCCCAGTTTGGGTCGGTTTGCATGAACTGCCAATCGAACAGTTCGAGAATTGTGAGTCTGAGGATTCCGCGCGCGATCTTGTTGCGCTCGGACTGCGCCGGCGCCGAGCGAATTTTATAAGAATCGAGTGGGTTAGTTTAGCATAGAATTTTATGTTTATTGGATGTTGGAGCAATTTCTCGCTCACCTGGGAGAGATTTGCTGATTTTTCAATCGTGTTGCCGAACGCAAAAGAGGAGGTGAGGACTTCTTTCCCGCTGTGCTCAGCGAACGCCTTCGGCACAACAAATTTTCCTTCGGCTAGCTCCTTGTCACTTTTGACAAGGTTGGACATACGCTCCTGCGACTCCAACTCCAGCTCGTAGTCGCACTCATTCACAAGCTCGTCCCTGCCAACTCTAATGATCTCGTCGATGAACAGACCCTGCACCGAGCTTTTTAATTAGCCGTATGAAGCCATTTCGAGTGATTCATCGCTCGCTCGCTTCGCTCGCTCACCTTTGGCATCATCCCGCTGTACGTTACGAGCATCTGCAAGTTGCTCAGATCGCTGTGGATAGACTTGGCAACGCCAGGGTATTGAACCTTGACAGCCACGTCGCTCCCACACGATTTCAACCTCCCACGGTGAACTTGCCCAATGCTCGCTGCTGCCAAGGGCACCTCGTCGAAAATGCTGAACTTGTCCATGTAGTTTTCCCCAAGTTGGGCGGTGAGCTGCCTCTCAAGCTGATCGGGTGGCATTGCGTCGGCGCCCGCGCGAACTTTAGCGAGCGCCTTGGCGAGGGGAGGGGGGAGGAGGGACTCCTCCTGGATTGAGAGCATTTGCCCGAGCTGAAATAATGTTTGTTAGCTTAGCTTAGTAGTGGATGTAGCCATGAGTATGCTCGTCTCCCAAAAGGCTCGCTCACTTCGCTCGCTCACCTTCAGCGCGGCACCACGCATTCGACAGAGAGCGGACGCAAGCCGGTCGCCGTTTTCGTCGTTTATTGAGGCGGAGTAGGTTGGAAGGGGAGATGAGGAGGTGGATCGGGTGTATTTTTCTTTGAGCGTGCCGCCAGCAAGGCCAACAGCAAGAGAGGCAAAGTTGAAAACACGAGAAATTTGTGAAGAGGGAACGGAATTTACGGATAAGGGTGGTTTGTTAGGAATAGTGGGGGTGGGTTGTGGTTGTGGTTGTGGTTGTGGTGGTGGAAGGGTTTGGATTTGGGTAGGGGGGGTTGAGTCATCATAATGTGAAACTTGATGACTATTGATTATTGATTTCGAGAATTGCTCTGCATTTCGCAGCATGTCAGACATGTGGAGAAGCGTTTCGGTCGACCGAATAGTTGCTGCTTTCGACTGCAAACTGGCTCCTTGATTGATGACTTTGGCAGCTCCAGACAAAACTCTATTCCAGTCGCCCATGATGAACTGGTTCAGAGCTGCGATGTGCTAGTGAAGCTGCTGTTATAACATATAAGTGGCGACTTTTATTGTTGAGCGTGATAAAAGGGGAAAGGAGTGAAGGAAGTAAGTTGTATACTGAAAACTGAATACTGATTTTGCCGATTTTCAGCTTTCAACGTTTACCATCACGCGACTCTGCTTCACACCGTTCCAATTCGCCATTCTCACAAGATACAACATAAATGGCCCAGCCAACCGATGAACTGCTTTTAAGTGAGATTCGGGCGATTCTGCTCAAGGGCAAAATTGAGGATCTCACGGTAAAGCTTGTCCTCACCAAGTTGCAGGACTGCTTCGGTTGCGACCTTACCGACAGAAAAGCTTGGGTTAGGGAATCACTTACCACAATCATAAACGAAGCGAATTCGGATGAGGAGGAAGAGGAGGCAGTAGAAGCAACGAAGAAGAAAGAGGGTGGATTTGCGAAGGAGTACAACCTCTCTGCCCCTCTTGCTGTTGTTTGCGAGAAAAGCGTGTCTTCCCGCACGGAGATTACCAAGCTGCTGTGGGTTTACATAAGGAAGAACAACTTGCAGAATCCTACGGACAAGAGACAAATTTTGTGCGATGATAATTTTCAGAAGATCTTCAAGCGGAAGAAGGTAACAATGTTCAAGATGGCTGCCCTCCTGACTGACAACCTGTACGAAATTGAGGACTCTGAGGAATCCGATTCCGAGGAGGAGGACACCCCGACGAAGAAGAAGATCAAGGCCGAGAAGACCAAAAGCAAACCTGCGAAAGCTACGAAAGCTGGGGCCAAGGTGACAAAGGAAAAGAAGCCAAGGAAGCCCAAGGATGTAAGTGATTGAGTGAGTTAGTGAGTGAGTGAATGAGTTAGCGAGTGAGTGAGTGAGTGAGTTAGCGCCGATTTTTAACTTCCATACGACCAACCACCACCCCAAACCCCACACCAATTTTGCAGCCAAACGCTCCCAACAGAGCATCACGAAACGTGTTGTCCGCAACATTGAGTGAAATCTGCCAAGGTGAGCGAGCGAGAATACAATATATATATATATATGGAAACACGAGTCTTGTGGAAAAACTAAAACACTAACATATTTGTTTGTACAGGTGAAAAAGCCCTCTCTCGGTTTGAGGTCACGTCTGCGTTGTGGTGCTACATCCGCGCACACAACCTCCAAAACCCAGCGAAAAAGAGTGAAATAGTCTGCGATGCTTTGTTTCAGAAGGCAATGGGCGGAAACGAGATGGTGACAATGTACAGCATGAACACCCATGTGGGAGCTCACTTGGGAGAGAAGGTCGAGACTCCAGAGGCAGGGTGGCCCAAAATTCCTTTTCTGGAGGAGGCGAAGGAGGCGAAAGCGGCGGCGAAGGAGGCGAAAGCGGCGGCGAAAGTGGCGAAGGAAGAAGGTTGAAGACAGAAGAAGTGAAGGCAGAGAAAGGGTAAAGGCAAACTAAAGAGTAGTAGGTAAACTGGGAAAAATTGAATACTTTGCCTATTTTTTCTACATGCTTATGCGCTTGAATTTCATCGCACCTCGTTGATGTAGTTCCTGATTGCAGTCACGAACAAAAACATGCTCACCGTGTGTCCCCCGCACCTGCCATAATAGGGCAAAAACCCCTTGTACAGTCCCCCGACGCCTTCTATTTTAGCAATTTTCTGCAGAGCTTGCAACGTACCGGTGTACGGTTTTTTCCCAGTTGTGGGGTTGGCGACCTGGTTCGCCATCCGGTTCTTGCACACCTCGAGAGGCATTGTGACGAGGGAATACAACAGCCCACTCGTCATCGCCCCACAGAACACATTCTCGACCGAGTTTTTCTTCTGGCCGAGGAGATCGACGTACAAGGTCTTGAACTGATCGTACGTGGCCACCTGGAAGACGCCAACAAGCATTGCGCGCTGCACGAACGGCGTGGAACCGCTCCAAAACGCAGCAGCGCCCTCCTCCTTGATGATTCGGCTGGCTGCATTGAAAACAGAAGAGTAACCGCGTCGCTCTGTGATGGGCAGCATCTTATCATTCGACATTCGCACGACGCAAACCTCCATGGGGCAGGAGAGGTAGGCAGCAATTCCGCCTGCGCCGAGCGAAGAAAAGGTGCGAGGCGCATTTAATTAGGAGAGGGTTAGTCGCTTCACACTCTTTCTTGTCACAAGGCGAGTGGAGACGGAATGAAACTCACCCGAAATTGCCCCAACACCTACTCTAGCCGGGAAATCCGTTTTGCCACGATACACATGGAGCTTGTCGCGAAAAATTTCAAATAGACCGAACCTGCTGGATGCGTAAATCACTTGGCGAGCTAAGCCAGCGGAAAGACCGTCGTAAACCGAGAGGAAACCCTCTTTCTTAAGCATCGAGGCAAGGGAGAATGTACGGTTGTGCGCTGCCGCAAGGGAAGCACGAACAGCTATCGTATTGAAAGGATGGACAACACCCCAACCAAGGACACCACCAAGACCAGCGCTGCCAAATGTAACGCCCATGCTCATTGGGGGTGGAGGAGACGCCATGCCGGTGAGCAGCTATAAAGTGGAGTTGATATGAAGTTTGTTGGAATTATTGGAAAAATAAAATTGGTGAGGTGATACAGATTGTTGTGAATGTTGAGAGATAAGGTTAGATAATTCACACCTATGAGTTTCCAATTCCCAACTGCAACACGGCTCCACAAGCATCGCCTCTACCCTAAAGTTCACCATTCCACAGAGTCCCCAAATCCTTTGACTCTGTCTCTTCTCAGGACTGTCTCACCTAGTCCAACAGCTAAACATTCTGATGTGTACAGCTACACCGTATCGTCTGGTGGACACCCATTTGCGTCTACCATCCCGATCTCTGCCTATGCTACAATCTTGCCCAGCCAGCATGTTCTGCAATCCATCATCTCCTCTCCCCCCCCCCCTCCCTCCATTCCTTCCGCCCACCTACCTTCATCCAACCTGTATGTTACACAACTTGCTGTGAAGGACAATTCCTTGGAGCCCAACTCTTCCCATTTCAAGCAAAACATTTCCGATGTCCTTTCCTCGATGAATCAGTTCAACACCGACTCATCTGTTGCGGTTGCGTGCGTAACGTTGTTGACCAAGGGTAGTGATCGGGAGGCTTTATACGGCGTGATTATGCCTGGTGGGAACGGCCATCATTTGCGTTTAGTGTACGGGGGGGTGGATGCTTGGAAAGCGGCCGTGGTTGCCTCCTCCAGATCGAAGAAGCGAGCGAGAGAATCAGCAACAACAACAACAACAGCAACAGCAACAACAACAACAACAACAACAGCAACTTCTACAGCAACAAAATCAGACTCAAACCAATATGATGTGCTGCAAAAGCTCACTGAGGCCAACACGTTCTACAACGAGCTCGACAGGCAAACCGCAACGTCGAAAACCGAATCGAAGCTTTTTCACATGCGTAACTTGAACAACTGGGTCAAGACTTGCCTGATAAACGAGGCAGTTACGAGCGAGTCAGTAAGTCTTAGGCAGCTCAAAGTGTTCGACTTTGCGTGCGGCAAGGGGGGCGACGTCGGGAAGTTCGTGAGGAGGGCGCAGGAGCTAAATCTATCCCTAACACGCTATGTGGGGATGGACGTCGCCGAGGAGAGCCTGAAGGAGGCCGGGGATAGAATCACCACCACGCTGATCAGGTGCAGGATGGACAAGGTCACGAATTGGGCCTTCTTGCACGGAGACTTTGGCAGCAGCATGAAAATGCACCGCAAAAGTTCATTGAAAGTCTTTGGGTTGAAGGATTTGGTCGACGGGGAAGTCAACGTGGTTTGCGAGAGTAAAAATGGAGGGGGGGGCTCGTCCGGTCTGGTGAACCAAAACGAAACGTTCAACGTAGTCTCTTGCCAATTCGCCCTTCATTACGCGATGGGCACAAAGGAACGCGCTCTCGCTGCGTTCAGAACCGCGTCCGAGAAATTATCAGTAGGCGGCAAGCTCATCATCACCACGGTTGACGCTCGCGTTGCGTTGAATTACCTGATGAATAAACTTGGCAAGCGGAAGGTCGAAAATGACAGAAGCCCTTGCAGTATTGTTTTGGGCAATGGGGGGTGCAAGCTAACGTTTGCGCAAGAGGTGATTGACAAAATTCTGATTGACGACGACAAATTGAAGAAGGGGGAGGTAAAGCGAGTTGCTATACATTGGCTGCATTCACTACTGAACTAACCTACTCAACTATTTTTGCTCGCTCGGCGCAGGAGATTGACGAGAGCGGCTACGGACTCGAATATTACTTTGAATTGTTCGACAATTTAGATGGGGGGAAGGGGGGGGGGAAGGCGGTGTCGTCGCCCGAGTGGCTGGCAAGCGTGCCAGTTCTGAAGCGGACAGCTAGAGAAGCGTCCGGGGGGACTTTGAAGTTTGCCAGCGTCAGAAACTTCCACGAGTTCTTCGAGGAGAAGCGCAAGGAACCGGAGGCGGAAAATTTGCTGTACGACATGAAGGTGCTGAACGTCGAGGGGAGCATCAGCGAGGCGGAGTGGGAGATTAGCAACCTGTACTGCTGCGTGGTTTTCGAGAAGGTTGCCGGGGTTGGGGTTAGCCCAGTTGTGAAGGACGTAGCGGTCGACGCGGTGGACGCAAACTCAATTCTGAGGAAGCAGCAGGAAATGGCGGCTCTCTTCAACAAAGGCTCGGAGAAAAAGAAATTGTCCATGCCCGAAGCGGTTCGAATGGTCAAAGCCGAGTTGGGTCCTCAGAGGTGGGCTGACATGGAGCAAGAGGTGAAAATGAGGATGATAAATTCGAGAATGGAATCATGACACGTAAAAAAATTTCTACTCTTCTTCATTCAATTACATCGGCGGAGGCCTTGTCGTCGCATATTGAAAGCTCGGCGGAGGACCCCCGCCTCCAAAAACTCCTCTACTATTAGCCCCGTACCCACTCCTCCCTCCGTACTGCTGCTGCATTGCATCATTATTCCCACCCCCTCTCCCCGTTGCCCTAACCATACTCGTCTTGTACTCCTCAAAATTGAAGGAACCACCGACGAATGCGCTCCTATCGTCGAACAAGTTGCAAAGAAATTCCGCCTCGGCATTTTTGTCTCCCCCTCCGCTCTTGATGATCTTGACGTCCATGCCTTCCCCCGGAAACCCGGAGTACCCGAAGAAGCGCCGCTCCGAGCACACCTTGGAGAGATGCTTCGCCTCGGCGTTGCTTAGCCCTTTCTTTGTCCCTCGTCCCGGGTGGTCTCCTCCCAACCAAACTGTCAACCTCCTGCTGTCAGCGAGGGCGTAGGCCTTGTCGTTGTGTAGGCTGGAGATCTTAAGCGGCAGGGCGGGGTCGGAAATGATGGGGTTGCTTGAATTGTTATTGTTATTGTTATTGTTTTTGTTATTGTCGTGGTTGGGCAAGTCGTCCTCGCTGTCGCTTTCGACCGTTTCTATCTCTATGTTCACCTCTTCATCCTCCTCCTCCTCCTCCTCGGCCCTCGTTCCAAGCTCGATCAGCACCGGCACCGCAAACAGCAGCGCGCTCTCGCCAGTGCAGTCTTCAAGCTCGCACATGACCAAGTTTCGCTCCTCAACAATTGACAGGCTCTCCGCACCTCCATCCGGAGCGCCACTGCTACTCTTGAACCCGCGGAACGCAAAACACTTCTCAAGACCCATGCACAGCCTTAATATTTCGTTGCACTTGACGCTGTCCGGGTTGCTGCTGTCGTTATTGTTGATTGTCATCATCCCGAAGAAGGCCTGGCAGAAGGAGTGAACCTGCGCCGAGCGAAGTGAGATTGTGCGCATTTTGTTAGTTTAGTTTAGTTTAGTTGTTTAGTAGTGGATGTAGTTTTGTAGTGGATGTGTGTTTTGTAAGTAAAAAGTAGTTTTGTAGTGATGTTGCCTCGCTCGCTTCGCTCGCTCACCTCCTGCCTGGCCGCCATGATCCCCTCCCTCCTGGCGACGTTGACGGCCCTTTTAGTGAGGATGCTGCTGAGCACTCTAAGATCGGCTCCAAGCGCCACCTTCTGGCTGTTCATGGACGTGTCAAAATCCACGTTGCTAACCCTGAGCCTCCTTTTCCCGAAGAAGGTCGTGTACAGAGTGGTGAGTTGGATGCTAACCACCCCCCCCAGGCCATCCCTGAGCGAGTTGTAGGCCTCGTTGAGGACGTCTTGGTCGAACTCCAAGTCCGCATCGAAGGTGCTGTCCGGGGTGAGGATGGGGAGGGAGAACGCCGTCTTACCGGCCGCTTGGGCCTTCTTAGCCCTCCGCCCGTTGACCTCGGCAGACCCGCTGCGAAACAGGTGCTCCCCGTTGCCCGGGACGAAGCCCGTCGTCTCATACGAGTCAGGGATGGTCCCACAGCTCGCCAAGCCGCACCTCTCGTCCCCCCAGGGGCACTTCACCCCCGTCACCACCAGCCCCTTGCTGACCCGCACCCGCACTACGGCGTCGTAGGCGATTTTGGTCGGGTTCAAAAACGGCCCAACGATCAGGTCGCGTATGGCCGCATCGTACCTCGCAACCTGCAGCGGAGGGCTTTGGGACAGGTAGCCGAAGCGAAAAACCTTGCCCCCCGTGGAGGAGGGGAGGCGGCTCAGGGCCGCGAGATCGGCGTAGCCGGAGGTTGCGACGAGAATGGTTGCGGACACGTTGCACCGGCGGAGGTGCGACCCGACGTTGGAGTAGAAGTGGGGGGAGTAGGTGAAGGTTTTAGGTTTGGGGTTGGAGAAATCCTTCTCAATTTTGTCCTTCTCCTTCTCCTTCTCTTTTTTGTTCTTTTCTTTTTCTTCCTTCTTCTCCTCGCAATGTTCCCCCCCTCCCCCCCCCCCTCCCCCAACCAAAACGCTGTTCTCCTTCACCCCGTCCACGAGGCCAACCCTCGCCCCCTCCGGCCGAAATAGCCTACCGTCCGCATTCTTGTGCACGTCTATTTCCCTGTTCCTAAGCGCTCCAACGCCATTCCCCGGCCGGCTCCCGACAAACGCCAGCAGGCTCCCCTGGCCGCAGCCGCTGGCGAGAACGTGTGAGGCGACGAGGAGGGCGGGACCGAACGCGGACGTTCTGTCGGTGCCGAGCGAGTTGAGCTTTAGGGAAAGGGAGGGTGGGAACATTGAGGGAAGGGCCGAGAGGCAGGCGGACAGGTTGTTTCCGCCTGCCTCGCCAACGCCAACTGTGGCGACCATCTCGGAGAGAGAGAGAGGGACGAAGAGGTCGCTGAGGTCGGGGATCGCAACGGTTGTGAAGGACTTGCCGGAAAAGGAGTAAAGGTGGACGGAGCTGTAATCGTACGTCAGGAGGGCGTACCGCTTGCCCTTGGAGAGGGAAGCGATCGCGGGGTTGAAGATTGATTCGAGGAGGCTTTTTGTAGTTATTGAGAGCTGGTTGCTCTGCCTCGCGCTTATGCTCGTGTCTATTAGAATCATAGTTATTCCGCCGAGCCTGCTCAGCAACGGATCACGCGTGCAGAAGTTGTCCCCAACCTCGTACTCCATAGTGGAGTGTTGCATGTCCAGCCGGCCCCGCTTCCGATCTGACTTTGACTCTGTCCGGAAGCCGTACGGAATGTCGTTGTAAACGCCGCAGAAGCAGCAACGCCACGACCTTCCGTCGTCGTCGAACTCGGTCGTCGCATTGAGGAAGCTCCTGCACCCTTCCGTGCAGCAGCGAACGAAGGGGGTGGGATGGTTCACCCTGCTGTAGCTCCGCTTCACGGAGGAAATTTTGGAGCGGCTGCTGGCGACTACGGGGATCGGGGGGGAGGAAGGTGAGAGGGGGGCCAGAGGACGGAGGAGCATGGTTAACGGTAGCTTGCTGTCGAGTTGGCAGCGGAGGGACTCGGGAAAGGTATGGGAGACAAACTGTATTGAGTCTTTTGATACTTGGTCGGAAACGGTGGACGCGGTGGTTGTAGAGTAAGAAGACGAGTGGGAGGAGGAGGAGGATGTTGGTGAAGAGTGATCAAGCTCGGGGGGGGAGGGAGGGTTCTGGAGCGGAGATACTTTCGGTGATGCTTTTGCTGTCTTGCCGGCACGGAGAATCTCGTCGGCGCGCTGCTCGGCAGTTTGGGTCCGCCGCCTCGAGCCGTTAGAAAAATTGTCCTGGACCTCTATTTCGATTTGCGTTGTAGCTGGCTTAGGCAGCGGCTGTGTCCGATGTACTTGGACCGCCGAGGGGGGGGCGAAGGGCACGACGGAGGGATTCACCCCGTGTTTTCTGTGGCCCGTCGTGATTGGTGTCATTGCGATTGGTATTTGTATTGGAATTTCTGAAATTGGCGCTGGTTTGGCCGCGGCTGCAGCTGCAGCCGCAGCCGCAGCTGCAGCTACAGCCGCAGCCTCTCTCGCCTTGTGAAGTGCAACTTTTTCATCGAGACGAATTTGCTCCCTCTTTTTTTTCTCCTCCAGAGCGAGCAGGTCGAACTTCATTTTTGCTTCCATCGCGGCCTCCTCCTCCTCCTTTTTCACCTTCTCCTCAATCTCGTTTTGTTTCAAACTTGCAGCAGCATCAAGCTGCTGGGGTGGTAGAAATGAAGGTGGTGGGGGGAGGATGGCAACTGTACGAGAGCCAATTGCAGGTTTTAAATGAACATTGCTTTCATGGGTCTCACATGTTGTTGATGTTGCAGATTTACGATTTCGAATCGGGGAATATAATGGAGGGGGTGGGAGAGGCATGGGCTGGAGGGCTGTGTTGCCAAAAGCGGAAATTTATGTGATTTGCTGAAGAATAAAAAAAAAAAAATTCAAAAAAAGAAGAAAAAAAAAAATAATAAAAATCAAAAATTACAATTATCACCCCTCACCCCTCAGCGCTTCAAAGAAAGGGGGGGGTAAACCTCCAAAACAAAAACCTCTCTTTTCTCTCAATTCTTGCTCCATTTTATTTTCAGTTGGTGTCACGTTTAACCTATTATTGCCTTTTCCACTCTTGTTCTTTCTAAATTCATCTATTTTCTTTTATTCTATTAAATGCTATTCCGTCCGCCGCCGCTGCAACGTTTGGCTCCTAGCAAAGCGAGTAGTTTTCCGCCTCTTTAGTTGAACTTCTGTGTAATTATTACTTTTTGGCAACTTGACCTTCTCGACGATGGACCAGACTCGGAGTCCAAACGCCGTGCCGCAGCCCACCAAGAAGCATGCTGCCGGGCCGAACTTTTTGCTCATTCTCATTAGTGAGTAGGCGGTTGCTGTATTTTTGTTAGTAATTCTTGTCAACACACGTCCACCCCCTCAGCACTCCCCTCACTTACCTCCACACATGGCCGTCGTGGCATAGATTTCAGCATGATTGTGAAGCACACGAACCGGCTGGCCACAGAACACGTCCCGGACCATCCCCCCTCCGGTAGCCGTGAGCGTTCCGCAGATAATGCTTGGCAGCAACCCAACTCCTGCTGCACAACCATTTTGGGCCCCAATCACACAAAACGCGGCCAACCCCAGAGTGTCCAGAGCCTGCATAGGAAGGCTCGACCCGAAGTCAGCAGTTGCAAAGGGGTTCTCGGCAGACGGCCAAGGAGACCAGTCCTTCGATATAGTGCTGCTCGGCGGAATCTTTTTCATTTCTATTTGAACAATTCCTTCTTCTTCCGGACCCTTGTGGGGCCAGAATGTGAAGGCCAGGAGGGAGGCTGCCGCCGCTGTAACCAAGTATTCGGACTCCAAAATCCAAAAGGGCCGTCTAGCCAGTATGACTACATCGCGGAGGGTTCCACCACCCAGAGCTGTAATCATGCCAATAGTCACACAGCCATAGGCATCGAGACCGGACGTTCCTGCAAGTGCTGCCCCCGATGCCGCGAAAGCCATCGTACCAATGTGGTCGAAGAGCCTCAGCGTGCCGGGAGGAGATGAAAGGGTTGGATAGCGCGGCATTGCAAACTCTGCAATATTAGAATTTGTAATTGCTGCAAGTGTTCGAACTCGACTGTGAGTTATGAAACTTGTGTGTTTGCTAATTTTGACCAATTTTGGAATGGATGACGCTATAACATGAGACATCTATAACTCTGCAACACGTGCTTTATTGAAGATTTTTGAGATTTTTTTTTTGTTTTTTTTTTGTTTTGAGTTTTTGCCAAAAATTTTCGAGGTTTTTGTTTTACGAGGCTTGAACAGCCCCCCATACCCCACCTCGCTCGCCCACGTGCAGGCACGAGCTGTAGAATAATAAATTTGATCCCCTTGACAATAAACCAATTCTTCGATCAACTCAAACTGCTGAGCTTATAAAACTCAACCCCACCCCATCCCCTCCCCCCAATCTTCACCAATGACCTCCAAACAGGGCTCGTCCTACAGTTGGCATATGAGCCTGCGCATTGACAGGCCAATTGAGGTAGGAGGAGGCTCGATTGGAGCAGAAGCATTACAAAAAATACAAATCCCCCCTCCCCCCCACACTAACACA
>Ga0302116_1001765_pt1 | contig 12971 bp, 20 predicted proteins | sample AG5_SCM_MG_FD_203124 | JGI IMG/M metagenome (GOLD analysis project Ga0302116, IMG submission 203124) | Marine microbial communities from Western Arctic Ocean, Canada - AG5_SCM | ecosystem: Environmental > Aquatic > Marine > Oceanic | place: Canada: Western Arctic Ocean | collected 2017-10-01 | reverse complement strand
CCAAATTCTGCTGTTGGTTTTGGTTCTGGTTCTGTCTGTTTTTTCTTGCGGTCCGAGCCCTTTCACTCGCCATGGCAAGCTTGCTCATTCCCTTGCTTTGGCCGGGGCTAATTGGTGTTTCGTGGTGGCTGTGACTGCTTAGTAAATTGGAGGTAACGCTGTGTGTCGGTGATGACTGAAGGGGCTGCAAAGATAAAGTGGAAAAGTGGTTTGGGTCGTCTACAGAGTTGCTGGGAGAGAGAGGTTGCGAGGAGGGGAGTTGCTGTTGTTGCTGTTGTTGTTGTTGTTGTTGTTGCTGTTGTAGTTGTTGCTGCTGCTGTTGTTGTTGTTGCATTTGCATTTGCATTTGCGCTTGCTGCAGCGCCTGTCGCTGCTGGCTCAGCTGCATGTCCCTTTGCTCCCGCTGCATGTGCTGCTGCTGTGCGAGCTGATTCTCTTCAGCCGTGGCGAACGCCTTGGGAGGAGGGGGAGGAGAAAACCCACCTAGGTGCCCCTCCCCCCCTCCTACACCTCCACCCAACACAGGAAGCTGCTGGGGAGCACCAGAACCCAGACCACTCAGATCCTTCCCTCCAATGTGCTCCCAGTTGCCGTCCGGGGCCTGCAAGCTCGGAACGAAGGGACTGCCGGGAAGATGGACCCCCCCCAACGTCACATTCATTCTCACCGCGTTTGGCACTTGCGCAACAGTGTCAGCAGTCGCCGTCACCTCGAACGCGCAGTTGTACGTCCCGTCGTTGTTGTCCTGCAGCCCCTTCAGCACTGCCGGCCCGCTCAGCGATACCTCGAAAAGATCGCTCCCCAGAGACCTTCGGTTCCCAAGCGAGTCCAAGGCCGTGATAACGAAGTACGCCGTCTGCACCGAGTGAAGCGAGCGAGCCAAACGAATTGCAAACGAATTGCAAACGAATTGCAAACGAATTGCAAACGAATTGCAAACGAATTGCAAACGAATTGCAAACGAATTGAGTGGAATAATGTTAGTGTTAATTCAGTAGTGTTAGTGAAGGACGTGGAGGGAGGGAGAGAGTCGGATTCGGAGTCGGCGAAAGTAAGGTCGTTTCGGGGCGGAGGGAGGGGAGGGACCGTTTCGTTTATTGAGGAGCGGTCGCGGTGGCGGTCGCGGGTGATGGGGGAAGGGGGGAGGTGGAGGTGAGCAGCGGCAGTAGAAAGCTTCTGCTTTGGCTTCGGCTTCCCCTCCTCCTGCATCCAGAATCCTACGCCGTCGTCGTTGGTGCCTTTTCCGCTGCCGCCTTTCCCCCTCTTCGATCATCGGAATAAAGAACGAGGAGATTACCGCCACCTTTGCGAACTGGAATGCAGTGAGTGCCAAATCCGCATCCACATCCGCGTCCACATCGCCATTCGCTCGTGTCCTTGTAGGCGTTTGACCCGTGCTCCTTGAGCTTCTCCTGCAGCAACTCTGAATACCTCGTGAGGTGGAGGGTCAAAGAGGCTGCTCGAAGCAAGGCACTGGAGGTGGCAGTGGGCTCGGTAATTCCGCGCTCTGTTCCGGCATTTTTGAGGTGTGGAATTACTTTGGTTGGGGTGGGGGGGTGACCCCCCCCCCCCCCCCCCTTTCCGCTGCGCTCGGCCTGGAGGGTCCACCACAAGTGCTGTATTCGCAGGTTGCACCGTCCCTCCGGGAGGCCCGTCGATTTCGGAGACCTGAAACGTTTCGGTCTACTTTGTGATTTTAAATTTTTTTCATTGGCTCGGCTTTCCGCTTCGCTCAGCTGTCCGCTGCGCTCAGCAATTGGGCAGGTTTTCTATGGCTCGCTTCGCTCGCCCGCTCGCTCGTCTGTAGCCATTTCCGCTAGTTCGCTCACTCACCTCCATCGATTTGGCAATGACCAGCCCTTCCCCCCGGACCAAACTCTTCTTGGGGTCCGCACCACCTGGGGCAACCCGAACCGCAAAGGGAGAGCCAAAAATGTGGTGTTCGTCGTTCAGTTTCAACGCGAGGTCGTAATCGCCAGGGGCAGACACCGCATACTGGGCAGAATACGTCCCATCGTTGTTGTCAAGTATGTTGATGTTATAGAGATACTCGTCGTTTTCGAGCGTTGCCGTGAAGGGCATGCCTCCTTCGATCATGCTCTGGCCCGAGGCGTCAGTGGCCTGGACGGTGAAGCTCGTCTGGAGTCCGGCCTCAGCCCCAAACAAACCAGGGCCAAAGGCTTCGCAGGAAAGGGCTTGGTCTTCAGTCACTGCAATGTTGTAAAGTCCGCCAGAGGCGCCGCCAGATCCAAGCATATTGCCCTGAGCAACGTGCATGCGGCGACGGTGAGCGGCAATGACGGCACCGAGGGTGTCGAGCCAGTCCTGGCGCTCTTGGGGAGATTCAGCATAGAGCTCAACAACAGACCCTCCAGCAACGTAGAGCTGGGGCATGACAGCGGGGTAGAGTATTGTGTGTGTGGGGGTTAGTAAGGGTTAGCGGTTACAACACAAAAACAACAAAAAAACTCACCTGGAACTCGTTCTTGACGTGCTTCTCCTTGGCATTTCGCGACTCGGCAACGACCTCGGCACCATCCAAAACAATGATTGCCTTGGGAGTGGTGTCGGAGGGCTTCGAGAAATAGTAAAGCTCAAAAGGTTCAGAGCGGTTCTTGAGCTCGTGCTTGAGCACAAAGAATCGCTTCTTCCATTTCTTCGAGTCAGATGCACGTTTGTACAAATAGCCAGAAGTCTTCCTCAGCAGAGAGGGGTCCACAGCAAGGTCTACTTCACCCTGTGCAGCGAGGTTGGCCGGGTCGTAGGCTTCCTCCTCCTCCTGAAGCGCACCCACCGTGATACCGGGAACTCCGTATTGGTCCTGGAGATCCGCAGTTTTGTGCTGCAGACCTTTAAGATTTGTGTTTAGTTTAGAAAGATCATGGTTGAACACGGATTCCCTAGAGTGGGCTATATTTTCGTCAAACCCATCTTCTTCCTCGTCTGGCTCGTGGTTTCGAGAACTCATATTATTTTATTATTGTGTCCCGAAGTCCCTGTGTGTGTTGTTAAATTTGGGGAAATTTCTAACTTGATGTTGATACATAAAATTTCTCTCATTTCGCAAACCAACTGTTTAAGGTACACTTAAAAAACGATGTCAAATTTCTTGCCCAATCTCGGCGGGCCAGGATGGATAGCCGATGTTCTTACTATTAAAGTTGAATTCGATGAGGAACCGGTTCTTGTTAGGGATATTGGAAAGAAGTTTTCAGAGCCAAAGGACAGCTTCACAGGAACGGCTCCCCTTTTCTCAACCAAGTCGGTCATTAGGGGAAAGGTGCTAGTCTCCGCCCCTCCCAATGCCAGCGTGAAAACTCTCCAAATCAACATACGGCTCAATGAATATGTTACCTTCCTCGACCCTTATGTGACGAACGAGCTTCAGGATGCTTCCACCCCAGAGAACATTTCCAAAGAAGATCTTTTTATCGAGGGGACGGTCTCACTGCCCTTTGAGATCGACCTGTGCAACGTAATTTCCGCTGTCACTGACGTGAGTGGAGTTGCGAGGTGAGTGAGCGAGTTGAAGACGAGAAAACACGGCTGACTAAACTAACCACATCATGCGCCTCGCACCTTCGCGCAGGCCGTTCGTCGATGACTACTATGGTGGAATGTTTGGGATCAAGCACAATCTTGTGGTGACAGTGGAGCGACCTTTTTACACCTTCCCTGTGATTCATCACGTTCCGGTTGTGATCCACACTGTACTCGCCGCCCCCTTGACTTCCTTGGGAAGAAGCGACCAGATCAAGACCGAAGACGAGTTCGAAAACTTGGTGGCCGACGAGCTAGCGCAAGCACTGGTTGGGTGCACCTTGGAGGAGCAGCAGAGCGAGGAGCACTGCGACGAGCAGGAACAATCAATTCGTGTTGCCATTGAGGAGCAAATTAAGAGGGACAGGATGATTGCGAACCACCAGGTGAGTGAGCGGGCGGAGTTGTGAAAGGCGAGAACGCGCGAGTTCCACACGACTAACTCAATTCAAAGCTCTTGCTAGTTGATATCCCAGCGACAACATTCATTTTTGACTACATTTGCGATTGTGTGAATATTGGCGACTCCATTAACGGAGTGTTGGCTTTCGAGAACTTGACAATTGAAATTCACAATGTGTTGTTGTATGTTTTCAAGACTGAGTACGTGGATGGAGTGATGGAGGAATGCTTGGTATTGGAGAAGAGTTTAATGGAGGAGATTAGAGAGAAACAGGTAGAGGTAGAAGGGGGTGAGGGCGAGGAAAAGGGGAAAAGTTGCTCGATCAAAGTAATATGAAAATAATTGACGAAAAAGACCTAATAATCGAGGATGAGGAGGATGAGGAAACGAGCTTCTTTGAAAGGTTAAGCCCGTCAATAGCACCATTACCATCAAACACATCGGAGAATGTACTCGACGACAAGTTGTCGGTTAGCTACTTTCTGAAACTTGCAGTTGAGAGGTTCGAGAAGGTGAGCGAGCGAAGCGAGCGAGCCTGATGAAGACGAGAATACGAGACACAAATAAACTAACATTATTCTCAATTCGTTTGGCTCGCTCGCCTCCCCCCTGCTCCATTAAAAATGCGCCTCGCTTCGCTCGGTGCAGGACGGAGGCGACATTTTTTGGGTGACAAACGAGATTTATTTTTTTAGGAAGGATCTGCCAGAGGCCGCAGGACTACCGGTTGGGGCAGACGCAGGGGGCAGCGCTGTGTGAGATTATACGAAAGTAAAAGTGAGAGTAGAAGAAATGCAGTTTTTTTGTTACCCACAATTACATGCCAGCAGGCTTTGTCCATGTCGTCTCGTTAGTTAGAGGGTTGTAATAATACGTCTGGCCCTCCGGACTGGTTGCAGACAGCCACTTGGGTTGGGCTGGGGGCGCCGGTGGGGCGGGAGGCTGTGGGGGGTGTTGTCCAAATTGTTGCTGCTGTCCCCCCATTTGCTGTGGCGGAAATGCATTTTGTTGCTGTTGCTGTTGCTGATGCTGTTGCTGTTGCTGTTGCTGTGGGGGTTGCTGCTGCTGCTGCTGCTGAGATTCTTGACCCCCAAATTGTTGCTGCCCCCCAATTCCCATTCCCATTCCCATTTGCTGCAGCCCCCCCATTCCCATTCCCATTCCCATCCCCATCCCCATTTGCTGCCCCCCCATTCCCTGTCCCATGCCTCCCCCCATGGGCTGTCCCCATTGCTGCTGCGCCGGCTGCTGTTGCGGCTTGAGCTGCTCAGAGCCAACATTTGTCTTTGGGCCCGTCTGCATTGCAAGGTTTTTCGCCGCATCCGTTCTCTCGACATCCTTGATAAAGGTACTAACCTCGGCAACGGCTCGATCCACGTTAGCAGCCGTTCCGGAGATCTCAACTTGGCACGGAATACGTTGCTGGTTCATGTTTATCTTGGTGCTCGAAGATTTCTCAAACGCCTTGATTTGTGCGCCGCCACGGCCGACGACCATTCCCACGAGGTCCTTGCGGCAGATGACAATCTTCATCACGTCGCCGTTGGTGAGGGTTCGGCCTCCACCAGCACCACCAGTGGCAATATTGTTGCTATTAGCGGCTGGGGTGTGTGGGTTGTTGTTGTTGTTGTGCATCATTGGGTTCATGGCGTTATTATTGTGCATGCCCATGCCCATGCCCATGTTGTTATTGAAGTTTCCGCCGTTGTTGACGCCCTGGCCTTGGAAGTGGTGCATGTTGCCCATTCCCATGCCGTTGTTGAAGCCCATGCCATTGTTGTTTCCCATCATGCCCATTTCCATATTGTTGTTTCCCCCCATGTTGTTGTGGCCGTACATCTGGTTGTCGTTAAAGTTGTTTGCACCGTTGTTGAAATTGCCCAAGTTGCTGTTGCGCATGTTGTTGTTGCGCATGTTGTTGCTGTTGTTGTTATTGTTGTTGGAACCAGCATTATTATTTAAGCCACCTTCAACACTTCGCAGCACGTCCTCGGCCTTCGCCCCAGCACAAATCTCTAAAATAATTTTCTCGGCAATTTTGAGATGCGCTTCATCAGCGCTAATGGTGACCTGATTATTGATTGTGAGTTATGTATTGTATTGTATTGTATTGTATTGTATTGTGTTGTACTGATTTGTACTCTTCGCTCACCTTCCTCTGACCTGTCATGGTCCCGTTGTGTGTCCCGCCGCCATCCGCCCTGTCGACCTGCACGCGCGCCTTGGCAACCTTCTGAATGTGCTTGATGACGTCCCCGTTCGCTCCAATCAGCAAGCCCACCTTGTCCTGGGGGCACATGAGGACCTTGGACGTAATGTTGCCGTTCGGGAGGGTGACATCCAAGCCCGATTCACAGGCAAGGAGGGAAACCAGAGACTTCGCAAAGGCGACTTGCTCCAACGTGCCCTTGTACTCAATTTGGCGCTGCAGCTTGTCGGCACTTGGGTCCATTCTGTCGGTTGGCACAATTTTTAAGGCGCAGGAGGTGCGGTAAGCAAGGTCCCTGATCATCTCGCCACCACGTCCAATTACGCGGCCAACGTATAGCTTGTCCAGGTAGTTTTTCTCCTCCTGGGTGGGTTGGGGTGGAGTGTGGGGGGAGACGTTATATGTTAGTTAGGTAGGGGTAGGGGTGGGTAGGGGAGGGAAGAGAAGGAGCACAAAACTCACAATCAAAATTTTGCCATCGTCGCCAACAATCTTCTTGATGTATATGCACATTGGCTCGTGAGGATCAACAGGGAGAAGCTCCCTTTTCTTGGGATTGAGGTTCTCGGGGGCTGGTCCCTCGTGGTACCAGGTGGTGTCGTCCTTCACCACCCCTTTGGGTTGTGTGGTCATTGCCGACATCTTCCTCTTCTTTGACTTGGGGGACGGATTGGAGTGGTCGGCTTTGGCTTCGGCTTCAACACCAGCTTTGGCATTGTCGACTGCTTCGGCGTCAGCGTCGGCAATGGCATTGTCCTTTTCATCGTCCTTGTCCTCATCCTCATCCTCGTCCTTCGCAGGAGCAGAAGTTGGGGAAGGTTGTTTAGCTAGTGGGTGGGGATGGGGACAATGAGCAAATTCCCAACCAGGGAAATACAAACCGGTGACAAGCAGAGAAAAAGCAGATCACATTGCATCACATCCACACCAAATCACATCAAACCAAAAAAATTTCACATCACATATATCATCATTGGGACAGGTTGGGAGAGAGAAATAAATTACCATGAGAGAGGGCGAGAGGCGTGAGAGAGTGAGAGAGAGAGAGAGAGAGAGAGAGAGAGAGAGAGAGAGAGAGAGGGAGAGAGAGGGAGAGAGAGAGGAGAGAAAAGGGGGAGAGATATAAGTATAAAATCGCTCGAATCGACCAACAATAAATGCACACTTTCATAATCCGCACACTCACCTTCATCCTCCTCTTCCTCCTCCTCTTCCTCCTCCTCCTCCTCCTCCTCATCAGATTCAGGCCTTTTCTTCCTCTTGCCTCTAGCAGATTTCTTGGGCACGCCCTTCTCAGTCGGCTCCTCAACAGCCTCCTCTGCAATTTCCTCAGTTGGTTCCTCAATCAATGCCAATTTCGCCTCTGCCCTCAATTTGGCGTCGGCCGATTTCTGCTTTTTTGTCTTTGCTTTTGCCATGCCTTTAGAATACCGCAGTTACGTGGTTTGCAAATGAGTGGATAAGATTTTTTTTATTTTTTAACAATTTTTCAATTTTGGGTATATGTAAATTTCCTCGCCTTCACGTGAGACTGCGCTCCTTCCCGCCCAAGCACAGCCCTACTGCATACTGCAACGTTAAGAAGAAGTCAGAGCAATCCAGGCTGGCCGCAAGGATTCGCACACTTTTTTACCTTCTCTGCCTATCGCTGCCCCCCAATTCCATTCCCTTTCTAACACATCTCCATTGCTCTCATCCCACACACACCACCAACCCTCCCCCAACAGCCACAGCCTACATTCCCTTTTCGCAGAAACTGCATCCTAAATTAAGTTTCCCTACAAGTGATCGATCTCCCCCAGCTGGCTTCTGAGTTCTTAGTGGGCCGTAAGCAACTCTATATACAATACTAAGGAGTTCCCGTGCAACCTAACTCCCCCTAAACTAAACCTTCTCCGCCAGCGATAAAAAAATAAAAATCAACAATGTCCGGCGGGTGAGTTGGGGGCCCTGGCCATTTCTTATGTCTTATGTCTTGTCTTGTGTCTTGTGTTTTGTGTCTTGTGCTTATGTATGCCCCCCCCCCAAAACTAACCCCCCCCCCCCACCCCCCACCCCTCAGCTCCCCCCCACCCCAAAAAGATTTACCTGCCCTTCGAGACACTCCTCCCATCAAACGAGATTCACTCTTCATCCAAAAGCTAACCTTATGCAGCCAAATTTTCTCCTTCGACGACCCTTCTTCTTCCAAACGGGGCAAAGATATTAAACGCCAAACCCTTCTGGAGCTGGTGGACTATGTGAACACCCCGGCCGGGCAAAAAATATTCGCCGAGTCGGTAATGTCCGACCTAATGGGGTGCATTCGCGCCAACGTCTGCCGCGCACTCCCCCCGGCAACCGACGACTTTGATCCCGAGGAGGACGAGCCGGTGTTGGAGCCGGCCTGGCCCCACCTGCAAGTTGCGTACGAGTTCTTCCTTCGGTTCATTGTGAGCAGCGAGGTCAATGCCAAGGTTGCCAAGCGGTATGTTGACACGGCTTTTTGCCTGCAGCTGGTAGAATTGTTCGATAGCGAGGATCCGAGAGAGAGAGACTATTTGAAGACGATTTTGCACCGCATATATGGCAAATTTATGTCTCATCGGAGCTTCATTAGGAAGGCTATTAGCAATGTGTTTTATCGGTAAGTCATGGCATGCAATCATGTGCATGCAAACATGAAATTGTGCAAACAAACAACTAACCCCCAAAAATTTCAGCTTCGTCTACGAAACGGAGCGACACAACGGAATCGGAGAGCTGCTGGAAATTCTCGGATCGATAATCAACGGTTTTGCCATCCCCTTGAAAAAGGAGCATCTCCAATTCCTAGTCCGGGCCCTCATCCCCCTCCACAAGCCCAAGTGCGTGGGCCTCTACCACCAGCAACTCAGCTACTGCATCATTCAGTACGTGGAAAAAGATCCCGACACAGCCATTCACATCTTGAAGGGATTCTTTCGCTGCTGGCCGTGGTCGTGCTCGTCAAAGCAGGTTCTTTTCATCAACGAGCTGGAAGAAATTTTGGAGCTACTGGGGGCCGACCAACTGGTTCAGATCGCCCCGGTGCTGTTCTCAAATTTGGCAAGGTGCCTGAACAGCAACCACTTCCAAGTTGTGGAAAGGGCCCTGTTCCTGTGGAACAACGAACATCTGGTCAACAATGGCTGCTTGAGCAGGCAGAATGCGAACATGGTGCTGCCGACTATTTACGGCGCGCTGTACAAGAACAGCAGCGGGCACTGGAACGCAACCGTCGAGGGGCTTGCACAAAACGTGCTGAAAATGTACATGGAGTACGATTTGACTTTATACGACAAGTGTTCTACGGACTACTTCAAGCAGGAGGAGGAGAGCAAGAGGAAGCAGTTGGAGGAGGCGGAAAAGTGGGCGAGTATCGGAGACAACGCTAAGAAGAATTTCCCCAATAGCGTGGCGTAGCGTCATAGCGAGGGAGAGGTTGGGGGGGCTGGGGGATGTTGGATTGGGGAGGGGGTGGAAGAACAATAACAGTGGGAAAAAGAATGTATAAAACTGCTGTTTCACAATAAATCTAATTGGGATTGATATATTAAAAATCACATAGCAATATAGTAATTCGTCAATGCCTCGTCCTGATCTTGATCTAATGTTTTGTGTGACTTTCGGGAATGAAAATGGTTGCGGAAAACTGCCTTGGGGACGAAATTGTGTGAGGATTGCAGCTGCTCGATGTCGCGAGTCAAGTCTTTCTCGCTATAACTCGTCATTGTGAGACTGCAGAGGTCAACTGAGGAAAGAAATGGCTCCCAGGAAGATTTGAGATGCGGGTGACCGAAACCAGGATTAAAGACGAAATTGTTGCTTGATTCGCAATGCTCAAGATCCTCAAACTTTACCTTCGGATCGAACGTTGAAAGAATAAGTTCATGGTTGTCTAATGTTTGACGACGAATATCGCGGTTCGTGCTATTTCCCCCCTGGCCATAATAGAGGACTTCTGGCCCGAAAAAGTTTATTTCTATCTTATCGGTGGATGGAGGAGTTGCATAAGTGATTTCAGAATAGAAATCGACAGGGAGAGTGCACTCCGCTCGCGCACCGATGATATTGATCGTGGTGGTGGTGCAGGTGGAGGAGGTTTTGGATTTGAGCTCACGATGAGCTAAAGTTTTAGCAATCGTGAGCGGATAGGTAAGGAGGGCTGAGAGAAACTCAATTGGATCTATAGGAACAGGGCCAGGAAGTACATGGTGCCAATCCCGGAATTTGAGCCAATCTTCCAATGTGCCTTCAGCCAGGATGCGTTTCGCTGTTTCGGAGCCCTGCTTGAGTCGTTGCAATGGTGGTGGCGAGAGAATTTGTTTCAGCGAAGCCCGCTGCACTGAATTCATGGGATTGAATTTTCAAAGGTTTAGCTGTGGTATACGATGATAAGGATAAAGTCTGAGATTGTTTTTGCAAGAGACGATGTATCAAAGATACGCATAATAAGTGTGTGTGTATAATAGTGATAAGTCAAGATAAGTTTTGGTTTTTCCTTTTTTTCAATGTTTCCCACTTTTTTTCGCATTTCAAAACTCCGTTTTCCTCCACTCATGAAATTGTGTGAGTCTTTCAATTGCTGCCCTAACCAGTTCGTTCTGTTGTCAACCGCCACAAAATAAATTAGCATCGTTTGCTTTTCGACAAACTTTTCTCGTAGTTTTCTCTCTTGCCACTTTTATCACCCTGCATGTACTAACCCGCCTTCCCAACGTCGTCCCATCATCATCATCATCATCATCATCATCATCATCATCAACATTCATCCATCCCAGTAATTATTGACTGGGACGACACAATATGTCCTTCTTCGATGCTTGAAGTTTACAGTCGAACTTCTCCTCCAACGACAAATATTAACCAGACTCCCCCCTCGGTGCAGGCCCAGTTTAATTTGTTAGCCGAATCAGCGACACGCCTACTTCAAAAGGCTTCCACTTTCGGCCCTGTAATAATAATAACAAACTCTGAAAAAGGCTGGGTTCGGTATTCAGCCCAACGTTGGCTTCCGAGCCTTGTGGACTTTCTCGACCCGGAATCCAACAATCTCAGAATAGTTAGTGCCCGCACTCTGTACGAGCGCTCTCACCCCGGCCAACCACTGTGTTGGAAGTCTGCGGCGTTTGCCCGCGAGTGCAACACCTTGTTTTCTTCGAATTCCGAAAATTCCAACATAAACACAATCGCTGTTGATTCCGACACCTCCAGCGACACCTCCAACGACTCCTTCTCCTCCTCCAGCGACCCCAATTCACCCCCAGACCCACCCCCACCCCCATCTCAAAACAAGCACCACATAATTTCCATTGGCGATTCGTATGAGGAGAGAAGTGCCTGGTGAGTGAGCGAAGCGAGCAAACCTAATACAAATCACATTAAAATTTATTTTAACCCACTCATTCATTAAAAATACACCCAATCTCACTTCGTTTGGCGCAGTAAAATCGTATCAAAGCAACTCAATTCCATTCCCAAGACAATTAAGTTCCTCCCCTCCCCAGCTCCCATTCAGATTCTCGGCCAGCTTGAGCTTGTTCACAAGTACTTGGACGAGGTGATGAACTCACAGTTTTCTTTAGATATTAACATTACTGAGGATCAAGCTCGTCTTTCGGTGGATTCGTTTTTCGCCCAGAAGGACAGAATGAACCAGCAGCACATCAACAACGACGTCCAATCCCCGGAACGAGTTCGTTCCCCCCTCACCACGATCACCAGCGGAGATAACCACAACAAGGAGAACGGGGACTGTATGAATGTTGTCACGCCAGACAAGCTGGCGAATAATAGTTTTCAAGTTCACCACGTTGTAAATTGAGTAAAATGAAAGTCAGAAAGTAGCATAGATCCTGTTTTCCTCAACCAATCATCTATTCAACTTCTCATTAAACATATTGACCAAGAACGCTCTCTCCGCCTTCATGTTGAAAGCGTAGCTCCAGTGGTTGAACCTGACGATCAAAACTTTCCAACCGAGCCTTTCCAGCAATCGCCGCTTGAACTTGGTTCGCCCAGATTCTATAAGCTTGACGTAGAAATCATCCTTCGTGTTTCGCCTGCGCCGAGCGAAGCGAGTGAATTAGGAGTGGGTTAGAAGTCGCCTCGATTCTTCTGTCACACTTTCTGTCACCCCCCCCCCCCGTACCGCTCGCCTCACCTCCCCCTGTCTTTATTCTTCCACCGCCCCTTCCCACTCCCGTTGCTGTTATTCTTCCGAATCATTTTGCGCAAGTAGTGCTGGGGCCCGTTGTACTCGATGGCAATCTTTTCGTCCACGCTGGCAATGTCAATTGTGAGAAATTTGTCAATGCTGTCTTGCCCCTTGAAAGTATTGGATTCTTCGTCGCTTTTTTTGGTGATTGCAAAGGGGCTCACTTCCAGCTCATGGTCGAAATTTAACTCTTCCAATTTCCTACTCACTTCCAGTTGAGACCTGCTAGTGGTGATGGTTAATTGAGAGAAGGGCTCCACCATCCTCTCAAGCAATTCGCTGGGCAGGTTGGCGATTTTTCGCGGAACGTTACACTCGTTTCTACTGAATAAGTTGCACTCCACGTTCGCAGCGGCGTAGCAATGGTACAGTTGCTTCATGTGCGTTGCGTAAGAATCGCTTTTTATGTTTATGTTTTCGTTTTCTCTCGTTTCTGTTAATACGCGGTCCCAAAGCTGCGCCCAAGAGTGGGTTAGGAGTGGGTTAGGAGTGGGTTAGGAGTGGGTTAACCGCGAGTGGAGACGGAAGCTCGCTCACCTGGTCTATCAATTCGCTGCCCTCCACCCAAAAACCTGCGATTGCAAACGCCCAAAGTGTGTTCG
>Ga0302116_1001764_pt1 | contig 12977 bp, 10 predicted proteins | sample AG5_SCM_MG_FD_203124 | JGI IMG/M metagenome (GOLD analysis project Ga0302116, IMG submission 203124) | Marine microbial communities from Western Arctic Ocean, Canada - AG5_SCM | ecosystem: Environmental > Aquatic > Marine > Oceanic | place: Canada: Western Arctic Ocean | collected 2017-10-01 | reverse complement strand
AAACGTCTCCCACAGCGCGAATGGCAACGTCAGGAGCCATATCATCAGCGACCGCGACGTGTGCCGGGTGTACGACAGCGGAATCGGCGTGCTGATGATCCGCTCGGCTCCGCCGCTGATCTTCCCAATCTCCGCCACCATCTCCTCGCACTCGCGGTGTATCATGTGCGGCATCCCCGCCTTCAGCGCCTTGCGCAGCTCCTTGCTAGCCTCCGCGTTCATGACCATGGGGAGGTTGTGGCTGGCACCCGGCAGGTTCACCACCCGCGTCGCCTCCTCCTCGCCCATGATCCGGATCAAGTAGCGGCTCGGGTCCACCTTGAACGCGGTCGGGTCGTCGGGGTCCACCCGGGTGCGACCCTTGCGCATGTGCGCCTCGATGGCGTACCCTGTCGACAAAACACACGTGACGTCGTCAGTCCAATCGCCCGTACGAGAATTAAAAAAAACTTACCCACGGATGCCGCGTATCCAACCAACCGTTTCTTCACCCCCTCGCACCTCCTGTCGTCCGGTACGTACTGGAGTAACCGCACGAGGTCGCGAACGACGCGGACCATGTTCCCGAGTAACACCCGGGCTTCGTTCAGCCTGGCGGAGGATCCGTTGGTGCGGAAGACGAGGACGAGCCCGAGCGCGGTGCCCGCGAGGGAATGCGCGGTGGCGGGCACGGACACTGGCGCCGCCGCCGCGGCGAGCACGGCGATGGCGTGCGTGAACTTGACCCCGCCGGCGATGCCCGCGAGCCTCTCCATGATCGCCACGCCGTTCGACGCCTCCAGCGTCGCCTCCCCGAACGCCTGCACCACGGGAACGAGGTAACCGTTCCACAGGCACCAAAACGCGGCCCACGTCGCGATGAGCAACACGGGTTCCACGATTCGGTTGAACACGGTGCTCTTTGTGATGGTCGCGAGGTGCCGCCAGTACCGTGACACCCCCCGGTGCCGCTCCCACATGTCCTGCGTGAACAGCTGCGAGATGGAGCTTCCGGTGGAGACTAGGAGCTGGTTCAGCCCCGGGTCTTCGTCGAGTAAATCGTCATCCACCTGGGTATACGCTCCCATCCTGTACTGTAAACCGAGTCCTTCCGCGATGCCGAATAAGGAGGAGCCTTGTGCTCGGACGTACGCGGCGGTCTCCCCGGGCTTGCGCATCTTCTTGGTGATGACCGGTATGGGGTTGTTCTTCACCGCGGTGTCCCACGAGTCTCCCATGAACTCGCCGATCTTCTCCATGAGCCCTTGGTTCTCCGGGCCTTCCTGCACGTCGCCCTCGACGAGCGCCTCCTCGGTGTAGGTGACGGCCTTCTGCGTTGGGCCGCCGCCGCCGCCGCCGCCGCCGCCGCCGCCTGTGGTCTCGTCGTCGGAGCTCGCCTCGAAGACGTACCATCCGCCGCCGAGACGGTCGCCGACCGATACGTCGCGGAGGCGCATGGGTTTACCGAAGCGTCGCAGCCCAACGGCCGAAACCGCGTGAGATCCGAACGCCCCATGGGTGGTGCCGACGGCCCGATCGCGTGGTTCGAGCCTGAGGGCGGCGTGTGGGAGAGTGATGAGCATGCCGATCGCGATTCGAAGGACGCGGAGGCGTCCGGCGTCGTGCTTCCGCGCGGCTCGTTCTGCCTTCGACGCGCTTCCATTTTCCCGGGAACGAAGTTCGCTTTCCGCTTTCTGTGAACTCCATTCTTTGAAAACTGCAGAGGGTGCCGCGCGATGTGGGCGTCGTCGGGGTTGGGATCGGGCAGGGCGCCGCGCGACCGACCGTCCAACACCGGTTCCAGGCCCAGCAGCGCGGTGAACCGCCTGAATCTCGAGTTGAACTTCGAGTCCGGGGGCGTATCGGGCAGGTCCACGCCGATCCCACCGGTGCCTTCTCTGTCGCCGCTGAGAGATGAGTTTTACGGGTCGAGGGCGGGACCGAGCGGCGCGTCATCACACACGGTGGGTGGGCCTCCGACGCCCGACGAGCGCGGCGTGACCGTCGCGCCGCATCCTACGGACCCCGCCGTGATCATGGCGTGGCGCTCCAAGGAAACCAGGGACGCCAACCCCGATCGACTCGACCTCGACAGGCGAGAACTCGATCAGTGCCCAGAGCTCGTCGACGAGCACAGGCTTCGGTTGCTCAACTACCAGCACAACGCGATCGCGCGGATATCGCGGCTGGAACTGACGCGTAACCTGGTGTTCCTCGATCTCTACGCCAACGCGGTGGAGAAGATCGCGGGGCTCGAGTGCGTCCCGCAGCTACGGGTCCTCATGCTGGGACGCAACCGCATCAAATCTATCGGCGCCGGCCTCGTTAAGCTACAGCGCCTCGACGTCCTGGACCTCCACAACAACGAGATCGCATCCACCTCAGGCCTAAACTCCCTCGCCAACCTCCGCATCCTGAACCTCGCGGGTAACAAGCTGGTGTCACTGGGAGACCTCGGATCGATGCGTAACCTTCACGAACTCAACGCGCGAAGAAACGAAATCGGAGACTTGGCTCGAAGAGGCGGATCGAGAGGCGACTTGGTGGACCCGCGGATCTTCCCCGAGCCCAGGTTACCGCCGAACCTGAAACGAATGTTCCTGTCGCACAACAAGGTCGCCGCGCTGGCGCACGTGACGCCGCTGCGTGGGCTGGAACAGCTAGAGGAGCTGTCACTAGACGGGTGCCCGATTGACTCGACGCCGCGGTACCGATCTAGTGTCGTCGCATCCGTACGCGTCACCGTGCGGACGCTGGACGGTAAGCCGGTGACGGCGGACGACAGGGATGAACTCGTTGACCCTGGGGAATCGATCGGGGGAATCGATCGGGGGGGGGCGGTGAAGTCGGCGTTGATAGGGTCGAATCGCGGATCGAATCAAACTTCGCCTTCGAATCAAACTTCGCCGTCGTCTCCGGGTTCGATCGCGATGGAACGCGCGAGGCGCGCGCTGGAGTCCCGGCGCGCCGCCGCCGCGACTACTCGCGGGTTCATCTCCGGGCGAACCTCCGTGGTGAACATTCGGATGGACTCGGATTCATCTTCCGAGGGCGACGGTTCATCTTCCGACCCGGAGGAACCGGCGACGGCGGAGGCGCTCGCGGCGCGGATAGACGCGGCCGCGGCGGAGTCCGCGGCGACGGCCGCCGCGGAGGAAGGAACTGGGGGAACCGTTTCAACGGAAGGAGGAATAGGAACCGCCGCGAGGCCGTCGTCGCAGGGCCGGCCGCTCGGCGCGAGGGAGCTGGCATCGTCGTCGGGATCGAGAGCCAGGCGAGCCGACTTTGACGAGGACGCGAGGACGCTGATTTACAACGGCCCGACGGCGCTGCCGCTCGATACGTTCCCGTACGCGCCGAGGGCCGAGACTTTGGTGTTTCGCGATTTCACAAATGCAGCGCAGCTGAGGGCGGCGACGGCGGTGGCGCGACGGTGCTGCGCGCGGGTATCGAACCTGCGCTTCAAGGATTGCGGGCTGACCTCCCTCGAATTCGTCGACGACTTGGCAGAGCGCGCGTTTCCGGGCGTACGTTCGCTGACTGTCGAACAGGGCGACGGGGTACGTGGGTCGGTGCTCGGGTCCGCGCTGCTGACGCCGTACGTCGCGAGGCGCCTACCCTCGGTGGTCAGCTTCAACGGCGTCCGAGTGTCGGACAAAGACCGACTCGTCGGAGCCGCGACGTTCGGCGGGATCGATTCGGTTCTGGCCAAAACTTTCGACGCCTTCGGCGGGTGCGGGTTCCCGGTGCGAAGCGGTGAGGGCCACCACCGGGTGAAACGGTCGAACGCGCGTGGGGATGGCGCCACGACGGAGGGCGTGGCGGTGGCGATGGACCGCGACGGGTTCAACGCGGTGGAGAATGCCGAGTTGGATCAGTTCACGAAAGGCGTGTGCGCTCACGGGACGGCCATCGTGGAGCGCCTGAGGGCGTTTGAGAGCAACTGGGACGGCGCGGTGCGGGAGGAGATTGACAGGTTAAGGGAGGAAGTGGAGGAGGAGGAGACGCGGAGGGAGAAGATGGGAGGGCTTTAGGATCACGTGCGTCGTTCAGTAGACTAGCTAGGGATGAGACCAAGCTGATGAGACCGCCGCGCTCAACATTCTTCGTTGTTAGTGACGGTCCTTCTTCCTTCGTCGCGCGCCGCGTCGCTCGTCAATTCTTCTTTCCGCCGCCGCCGCTGCCTTTGCTCCCCAGCACGAGCGCGAGCGCGACGCACGCGGCGGTGCTCGCGAGGCTCGCGGTTCTATCCGCGTCTGACTCCTTCGCGCCAAAACTGCTGAGCATCGGTTTCTCCAGTTCCGCGGTCGCCGCCTCGACGTCCTCGGCGGCGGCGAGAGCGGCGGCGGCGGCCGCGAGCGTCGTCGCCGCCGCTTTACGAACAGCCTCGCCGCGTCCGAGCGGCGTCCCCCGCGTCGGCGCGTCCGCGGTGGACGAGGACCCGCCTCGCGACGACGAGGGTGTTTCACATGACATCGTCGTCGTCGTCGTCGTCGCGGCGCGCGAGCGCCCTCGGGGGCTTGGACGCGACGCGCGCGCCGCGAGACGCGGGAGCGCGATGTTCATGAGCGCGACCGCGCTCGACATCTCGCGACGGACGGGAGCGCGTCCTTCGCGCCGCGCACTGACAAGTCAGATTTTGGGCACCCCTCAACTGCCAAATCCATTTGAATCTTCGATCGGGCGTCATAGCTGAGGGCACTCGTGGGGGGCATGGCGGCCGGGAATAAGCGCTCCGCGGGGGATGCCGCGGACGTCCCACCCAAGCGCAGGCCCGCGCTGCTGGATAAGCTCCGCGGGGGCGACAAAGGGACGGGAGGAACGACGACGTCGCGGAAACCGTCCGGGGATCTCGGTAGCCTCCTCCGGGGAGGCGGGTCCAAGGACAACCCGGCGCGGGGGCGGGGCGGCGTGCGGACGTTCGCCGACGTCGCGACCGTGAACGGCGATGAGGACGAGACCAACGCCCCGCCGCGCGTCTCCGCCGGGGCCATCAAGCGCCTCGGCAGCGTCAAGTTCACCGGCGCCGCGTCGGGACACGACCATCGCTCACGACTGAAGAACGACGCGGAGAAACGTGCCGCGGCGGCCGCCGCGGCCGCCGCGCCCACCACCCCGCGCGGCCGAGCCTTCACGGACATACCCATGGACTGGTCCATCAAGACCGCCGCCAAGTTCACCAGCCGGACCCCGATGCGATGGATCGCGGACGCCGAGAGCGCGGCGGTCCATCACCCCGGCATTCGATCATTCACCGGAGCCGGCGCTTCAACCGAAGACGCCGCGAACGATGCCGCCGCCGACGGAACCGCCGCCCGAACCGCCGCCGCACGCCGCCGGGACGAGCGCCTGCAGCGCGCGCTGTGCTCGTTCCAGCACCCCGCGGACCCGATGGACGCGGAGACGGTTCGCGCGATGCACGTCAGGGGCGGGGACCGCGCTCGTCAATGGCTCGATCGGCGGCGAGGCGCGTGGCGCGACGCGCTCGTCTCGGTGTACGGCGCGCTTCGCACCGGATCGTGCCCGGCGTTCCACGTGGTGTACGACGACAGGGTGGTGCTCTTCTGCGCGCCGGGTGTCGCCGCGGGGCTCGACGAAGTCTCCGCGGCGAATGGGTCGGGATCGGGCCGATCGGATAAAACCGGGTTCGCGATCGTCACCGACTCGAGCGGCGGTCGGTTCCGCGCGGCGTTGGACGAGGCGTGCGTTAAATACGACGTCATCGGCGAGGAACGGCGACGCGGGGGTGGCGGCGGCGACGGCGCCGGCGGCGGCGCGTCCGACCCGTTCGGCGGTGGCGTGGATATGAGCCGGATGGTTCGGATGGAGGATTGGGCGAAAGAGGACCACGAGGACGACGCCGGGTACGAGGAGGAACCCGCGCTGGACGACCACGGCAAGCCGATCATGCGCCCGCGGACGTTGGGCGCGGCGGGCGCCAAGGCGAAGGACCCGCTGGCGCACGCGCACGGCGCCATCGTGGTGCGCGGCGCCGCCGCAGTGCACGGTTTGTTCAACGTGGTGGCTGAAGCCGCGGACCGCAACGGCGGCGACCCGGGCGCCTCCGACGGGCAGGTCCGCGACCCGCCCTTGATCCTCTCGCCCACCCCGTTCGCCAACTGCGTCGTCCGCGGGCACGCGCTCAAGCTCACGACGTCGCAGACCGCGGACGGCGCGCGGCGGGAGGTGTACACGGCGGAGTGGACGGGCGGGCAATACGGAGGCGGCGGGAACAGCGGCTTCATCCCGCCGTGGTGCGTGGCACGTCTCACCGAGGTCATCTGCGAGACGCAAGGGTCCGGGACGACCGGGACGTTCCGGACGCTCGGCGTGAGTAGCGCGCTGAACGCGGCGGTGGCGGTGGCGGCGGAGACGGCGAACGCGGTAAACCCCGCACTGCGCAGGGGAGTTTCTAAGAAGCCGTCCGGAGAGTCGTCCGGGTGGTCGGAGAGGGAGGTGAGCCGGCCTGACGGGTACCTCACCGAGAAGGAGCGTCGGCTGGTCGGGGCGAAGATGTCGGTGGGCGGCCGCGGCTTGGAGCGCGTGGAGCGGTCTGGGGATCAGTACTACCTCACGTCGTCGTTCGACTACGAGTGAGTGACGGAGTAGAAGGAAGGGTAGTCGTCGTTATCGTTAAGTGTTATTCCAAAAATTGGACAAAAGCTAAGCCGCTAAGTTTTGGTCGATCAATCCAACCCGCGGAGGACGTCGAAGACTAACCCCTCGTTGCACCCCGGGTCAGTCGGGACCACATCCCCGGGAGTGTGCCCGTCGCCGTTCTCTTTCGTCGTGTCCGCGCCGGCCCGGGTCAGCAGCCGGACCGCGGCGACGTCGCACGCCCCGCACGCGTAGTGAAGCGCCGTGTTTCCCAAATCGTCCCTCACGTCGGGATCGGCCCCGAACCGAAGCAAGGCTGCGACGAACTTAGGGTTAGGGGTCGGGTAACACGCGATGTGCAGCGCGGTCTGGTGCCTGGACACCGCCCTGTAGTGCGCGGGCACCGAGTCCGCGATGTCCCCGACCCTCAGGTTAACGTCCGCGCCGCCGTCGCCGAGGATGCGCAGCGCCGCGCCGAGATGTCCGTGCCCAACCGCCTTGTGCAGCGCGGCGACGCCGAAGGAATCACGCCGATTGGGGGACGCGCCGTTCCGTAGTAGGTAGTCCACGACGTGCGTGTGGCCCTGCCACGCCGCCAAAGTCAACGGGCCCACGTCGTGGCTATCGCCGACGTCTAAAGCCGGAGCCGCGTCGCCCGCGAAGTGTTCCTTTTTCCGAACTCGAACGCAGGCGTCGAGCCCGTCCACGTCGCCACTCCGCGCCGCGTGCGACAGCGCCGTGCGACCCGACGCGTCCGCGCACGTGGCCACCGCGCGCGCCGCGAACGCGCCCCCGAACGCGCGTTCGAGCCGGGAGATCTCGCCCGCGAGCGTCGACCCGCCGCCCCCGACTCCCGTTCGGCGAGACGCATCCGGGGGTTTAGCGTTGGACGCGGCGATGAGCCTGGCGCACGGGTCGTGTTCATCCTCCGGCGGGAGCGGGGCGGGCGGGGCTCCTTCGTCGCGCCAGGCGCCGTCGCCGTCCCACATGCGCGGCATCTCGGCCGGGGCGTCGCCGCCGTCGCCTCTCCTACTCATCGTCGTCTATCTACGTACGCTCCGTCGGTCGACTTCACTTCTGTGCTTTAGTCCATCATGGCCATCTCGACGTCGTCGTCGGCCCAGTCGTCGTTGTCGTCGTCGTCCGGCAGGTTGTCGGCCGCCTGGAGCAAGGCTTCCGCGTCGCCCTTGTTGTTCTTGGACACCGCGAAGGCCGCCTTGATCTTCGCCCCGAGCGCCTTTCGCTCGTCCCGTCGGGCGATGGACTTCTTCGCGATCTTCTGGCGTTGATCCTTGAGCTGTCCGAGCTTCTGCTTGAGCTGGCGCCTGGCCTGCACCGCGAGCGCGCGGGCGGCCCTGCCGGAGAGCTTAGGGCGCTCCGAGTCGGCCTCCGCGATGGCGACGTCCTCGTCCGCGGCGTTCACCTCGGCGTCGGCGTCTGCCATGGCATCGTCGCCGTCGTCGCCCTGATTCCCCGCCGCCGCCTTGCGCTGCTCCCTCGCGTGCTTGGCGCGAGCCTTGGCAGCCTTGACCTTCTTGTTCTGCTTCTTCTTCGCCGCGCGGATCTTCATCCCACGTTGGTTCGGGGTGGCCGGGTCAGGCTTCCGGTCGGGCGGCGCGCGTCGAAGGAGTGACGACGAAGGGGGCGGCGGTGCCTGCTCCGCGCGAATGGCAGATTGGGGCACTTCACATGCTCTACGGTCAGAACATGATGTATTTGATGTTACGTCCAACTGTGAACGCTGTGTGACGAAATAAAAACGTGTCTCTATTTGTCACTCGGTCTGAACCCTCAAACAGACCATGCTTCGAGCCCAGAAAAATCTTATCTGCGGTGCCAGCTGTCCTTGAGATACTGGTGGGAAATTGTCTACGTCGCGCGGCCACTTCTCCTCGCACGTTCGCGCGCGATACACACGTCGAGAACTCACTACGCAATGTCCGCGTTCGCCATGACCGGCGTCGCCGCCCCCGCGAAGATCGCGGCCAAGTACAGCCTCGGCCGCAACTCCAAGGCGCTCAACGCGAAGGGTACGTACAAGTGGCAGCCCCCGATGATGGCGACACGCCCGCGGCGACGAAGACCCCAGAATATGTCCTACTCCCAACCCCGCACGATCTGCCGACCGACGCACCGAGCTGACCTCGCCTCACTCCCAAACTCCCAAAATACATCGCAGCCACCCTTCGCGCCGCGCGCCCCGCGTCCATGAAGGTCCAGGCCTCCGCCACCCCAACCTCCCTGACCATCGACCCGAACGATCCCACCAACTACACCCTCGCCATCCTCGGTGACCTTCACATGGACCCGCGCGACACCGACCACTCCTACGAGGGCCGCGGCCACATCAAGAAGATCCTCGACGAATCCCCCAACCCTTTCCTCGTCTCCCTCGGTGACCTCGGAGAGTCCAAGGACGTCAACGAGTCCAAGCAGCTCTTCGCGGGAACCACCGATTGTTTCAAGATGGTTCGCGGGTTTCTCGACGGATTCGAGCACAAGTACGACATCGTCGGAGGTAACCACGACCTCGAGGGCATCGACGAGTTCGCCACCGACGCCGAGAACCTCGAGGCGTACCTCCGCGAGATGGGCAAAGACACGCCGCAGTTCTGCTACGAGATCGCGCCCAAGACGCTCATCGTCGGCCTCGGATCTACCCAGTTCAGAGACGCGCAGTACACGAGCCACGAGGTCAGTTTATTTTTTAATTTTGGTATGGGCAATTTTACTGACTGACGTCGTGTTTTTGTATTTAATAGGTCGCCGTGGATAACGAGCAGCTCGACTGGTTCGTGAAGACGATCGAGGAACACCCGTTCGAGGACGGCTGGCAGATCTTCTGCTTCTCGCACGCGCCCGTCATCGGCTCCGGCCTCCGCGTCCTCCAGGAGTGCCACGTCGTCAACGGCTGCTGCTGGCTCAACCACAACGACCCGCGCGCGTCCAAGCTCTTCATCGAAACCGTTCGCAAATCACCGCAGATCAAAGGCTGGTTCTCCGCGCACTTCCACCTCTCGCACGACTACGAGGACTCCATCACCTTCCCCGGCGGTAACAACCGCGGCTCCTGCGTCTTCGCGCAGACGGGCGTGATGACCGCGAGGTCCTCCCGCGACGGCCGCCGCCAATCCCGCCTGGTCCGGGGTAACTCTCAGGGTGAGTCTATTTTAGTATATGTGTATGGGCAATTAGATTGACGTCGTGTTTTGTGTACAGGTTTCGAGGTGTGCACCGTGGATCACATGAAGGGCGGCACCGTCCGCCTCGACGCCACCATCATGTTCTCCGACGAGTGCGAGATCAACCTCGACGATCCGACCCCCGAGGACGACCAGGACCTCCGCGGCTGCTCCGTCATGACGTTCGCGCACGAGCACGAGGATTACGACCACGACTTATGGTTCAGCGCCTACGTCCCCAAGAGCGAGGACGGCTGCCGGGTGAACGAACCGTGCGCGACTGGTACCCTCGGCGTGCTCGAGGGCGACTTCTCGTCCAGGGACCCGGTGCAGTGGTGGTACATGAAGGACGGCGCTGTTCTCGGCGGCCACAACGGCATGATCATCGAGTACGACCCGTCGACGCTCGCGCCGCTCGGCATGGTGAGTGTATTTTTATATTCGTATTTGCAATTTGTCTGACGTCGCGTTTTGTGAACAGGTGGTTTCCCGCGACGAGCTGGAGAACCGCCGCGTGGCGGTCATCGACGACGAATGGGGCGGCGACTGCCTGTGCCTGTTCGACGACTCGACGGGCGACGTGACCGTGGTGCAGCCCAACGAGGACGGTTCGTACTGGCGCAAGGTTGTACGCAACAAGATGTTCCGCATGAAGGAGATGCGCCGCGTCACCGCCGCGAAGAACTACTTCAAGAAGATGAAGGGCGAGGACACCGAGCTCAACGTGCTGTCATCCTACGGACCTTACACCGGCACCGCCGGACAGGTCATGGGCATCTCCACCCGCGCCATCAACCCCAAGGCTGTCGCCCAGAAGTAAGCGCCGTGCGAAGTACCAACGCGATACCAACGAAGTAGCATCACACTGTGTCCATACAATCAGATTTTTTCCTAAGTAACCGTCTCCAACACTGGCGAGGGTTGGTTTGAAGACGAGTGAGACCTGCAGTTGGCCAATATATTTCGTGTCTAACTGCTTACCTAGTGCGCCCCGCCTCCCGCGCGCTCGAGGCATCATACGCGGAGGGAAAGAGGCGCGGGTTCGGACACGAACCCCACACCATACTCTTACCCGATCGTTTGCCCTCGTTGGACCCGGGTTATATCTTCCCCGGCGCCTCCAAGGTCGCGCGACACCTCTCGCCCGCCCAAAAGTGGAACGCCCTTCGTTTTTCACCAGTCTCCACAAAGACACGCGCCCTGAACGCACCCCATGGCGCGCCGGCCGCCGAAAAAGCCGGGCACCGCCTCGGCGAAGGCGGTGCACAAGCGCCGCGCACGCGCGTACATCACGCGCCCGAAGCTCATCGAGCTGTCGCGCGAGCTGGCCGTGCGCCGCCGCGCCACGGAGGCGGACGTTCTCAACACGGCGTATAACAAGTTTGCGACGCTGCAGGAGCTCGCTCGTGAACTCGTCGAAGCCTGCAGCGCGCATTGCGGCCGGCAGATGGGCTTCACCCCGATCAACCTCGGGGAGGATGTCCGCTGGGGCCCGAATGGGCTGGTTGGACTGTTCGTCGTGCTGGCGGGGCACTTCGAGACACGTGAACTAGGGCTTTACGGGGTTCTCCGGGCGTTGAAGGATAACGACGCGGGTACCGGCAGTCGGCTCAAGTCGAAGGTCTGGGGCCTGCTGGACACAGCCCTCGGACCCGCGAGCTTCAGGAGGATGGTGTTGTTCAACATCGTCCCCTTTGCCGCGCCGTTCGACGTCGGAAAACGTATCCTGAGCGACTTGCCGCTCCCCGTCAGGCGGGAGCTGAACAACCTGCAGGTCGCCGCGCTCAGCACACTCGGGACCCCAGCAAAGTTCGCCGGGTTTGGAGGAGCGGTAAGTCCTAGCGGTGTGGGAGAGTTAGTGCCTGGCAATAGGCGCCTCTCCTTCCTGCCAGGTAGTGCCGCTCAAGGAGGGCGCGGATCTGGGGGTGTGGAGCGTCACAGCTGGCCCGCGCCGCCAGCTGTGCGGTAACGTTTTTCCCGGTGTTTCATCATCCCGCATCGGTCTTTGGGTCCCGGATCCGGGTTCTTCCCTCTCTCTCGCGTCGCGTCCACTTGCACGAACCACATGCATGAACCCCTCGCTGACGAACCCTCTCTCCCTATCGTGTTTCCATTCTCCCATGGTATCCATACTTATGATCAACAGGTGAAGAGCTGGGTGAAGTCCAACCTCCCCGACGGCGGCGCGAGGGCTGCGAGACGCTCGCTCTGGCCCGGGATGAACGTGCGGACGGGCGAGGATGCAAACGTGCACGCCAAGTGCGTCCACTTATCGATGTTCACCCAGGCGCGGTGGATGAAGATAGTGCTCTGCCGCCCGAAGTGGTTGGAGACGTTCCAGGAGCTCATCACGTTCCTCGGCGGCGACGCCGACGCCGCCGAGAAGCTCCGGGCCGCGCTCGTCAACGACCTCGGCGACGACTGGAACGAGGCGTACGCCATCGAGGTGGAGGCGCACCGTGTCCAGTGGCTCGAGGACCACGGCTTCTACGGCAAGAGTAAGTTCATCACCTCCCACTCGGTTTCTTTGTTCCTTGTTTCTTTGTTTGTTTGTTTCTCGACCTCACCGCGACGATTTTTTTTCCTCGACGCTGACGCCTCGCCACTCCTCGCCCCACAGAGTGGTCGGCCACCCACAGGAGGTGGTTCGTCCGGCACATGCGCAAGTACGGCCTCTTCGGGACCGAGGTGAGCCCCGCGCTCATCGTGCAGAGGCTTCGCGCCAAGAGAGTCGGCAGCCCTGCCCGCGGTACCTCCCGGTTCCGGGGCGTGTCGAAGACGAAGCACCGCAGAACAAAGGAGTGGACCGGCAGGTGGGCGGCGTACATCACGGTCCAACCGGTGAGCGGCGCCAAGTCCAGGCTGGTGTACCTCGGCTGCTACGACATCGAGCTGGACGCGGCGCGGGCGTACGACGCCGCGCTGATGACGGTCGAGGGGATCGAGCCGGAGGACCGCAACATGCCCGACGATCCCATCCCGACGCCCGCCGAGATCGAAGCCACGCGCGCGTTCCTCGCGGCTAAGAAGGTCAGGGCGAAGCCCGCGCGCGGTCCCTCCGGGTTCGAGGGCGTGGTCAAGGTGGGGGGGAAGTGGAAGGGCCAGATAGGTATCATACCGGCGAGCGGCGGCAATTCCGAGCAGGTGTCCCTCGGAACCTACACCACCAAAGAGCAAGCGGCGCGGGCGTACGACGCCGCGCTGATGACGGTCGAGGGG